>Ga0208226_1000132_pt1 | contig 24109 bp, 26 predicted proteins | sample LakMenE18May11ns_FD_150713 | JGI IMG/M metagenome (GOLD analysis project Ga0208226, IMG submission 150713) | Freshwater microbial communities from Lake Mendota, WI - 18MAY2011 deep hole epilimnion ns (SPAdes) | ecosystem: Environmental > Aquatic > Freshwater > Lake > Epilimnion/Euphotic zone ... | reverse complement strand
CCAGAAAAGGTAAGCTTCGATCACCTTCCTAAAGTCAACGATATTTTCGATTTTCGAACTCGAGACAACATAATTCGAATTGACCTGAAATTCACCTTCCCCTTCTTCAAAGTTCCGGTAAAGTTCAGAGTGATGAATCCACTCAGGAACATCATCAATAGTCATAGTCATAGTCTTATATTCATTGTTATATTCCATGATACCTGATTATCATTGGTATAGTTTGTGAAAATCATTTTTTTACAGTTTATCGTTAATCTGTGAGAGTTCTATACATCTCTGTTCTGTTCTCTCTTGCTCGTGAATAAACCTGAAGTCGGTTTTGAAATATGTATTTAACATTCTCTTCAAATTTTTGCAATGTCTTAAGCCTGCAACCAGTATGAATTCATCTACTTTTCCTCTTTTTAATATTGTAATGATAATGCCTATGTCCATTACTTTGTTCCATGTCAGTTTAATTTCATTCTGTAAATATGAAAGATTCTCTGAATTAAAAATTTCGTGAATATTTTTAAGTATCAAATCGAATTGCCGAACAATTTCGTTTGTAATATATTTTTTTATATTGAGATAAGATTGATAATTATAGTGAGCTGAATCAATACTGAATATCCTTTTTGCAGATTGATAGAAAGGTTGAATAAACTGCTTTATAATCTCCTTTTCTGACAACTCGGTTTTTTTCCAATCAATATCGTACAAATGAGATTGCCCTTTAGCCTTTAAAAAAAGAGTTCTGTAGTCAACTGGAATCAGGTGTTTTTCTTTTTTATGTTTTACAAGAGTGTTGTAGGTTGAATTTATGGTTTTCGAACCAATAGTTTTAGGGTTATCATATTTACTGTATTCCAGTAATATACGACAGTTCTGGTTGTTATTAACCTCGTCTAGACAAAAGTCTGATATATCCTTGTTGTTTAGGCAGTTAAAATTATAGTTGTGATACTCAGCAATAATAGTAATTATTTTCTGATTATCAGAGGTGATGTATTGTTGTAGATTAATAGCAGTTCCAAGTTGAGACTGATCTTTCTTCTTTTGTATTTTAATCGTAGCCATGTTCTTTATAATAAAGCAGATTAATATTTGTAGTTTTAATACAGAGAGGACTCTTGTGTTAAAACTTATACATTCGAAAATTCAACCAGATCCTGAACTGACCGGTTTTTAATCTGTTTGTCAACTCGTTTTCCTTTTACGAACAAACAGTAATCAGGAAACCCTCTAAATCCGGGGATAATTTCTTTAACCTTGTTTCCAAGAGCCTTTTCCTCTGGTTTTTCACCATCAGGTTGAATAGTAGCACATATGATTTTGCCTTGATTCTCATCTGCAAATTGTTGAAAAGCTGGTTTGGCGGTCGTGCAGTGAGGGCACCATGAAGTTTGAAGCATAACTACAACAGGTTTGTCATTTTGTGCATTGTCTGGTAAAACTAGGGTGGTTCCTTTGAAGTCTGTATCATCAAGATACATCACAGGGTAATATAATATTTTGCTGTCGTCCATTTATAGATACCAAGATTTAAATTCATTGTTTAAAGTTTTAAATTACAAAATAAATGCCTATTTTTAAATGCAAAACTAGTGAAGCTTATTATATCAAGATACTTTCTGAACTATTAACTAATAATATTAAGACAGGTTACTTTTCAATTGATAATAACGGTATTAACTTAAGAATCATGGACCATCCTCAGCTTACTCTAATTGATTTAACTTTGGCTTCTGATAATTTTACATCTTATAAGTTTCAATCAAATGATAAAGAGAAGTTATGTATTGGTTTAAATTTAAACCATTTTCATAAAATTTTAAAATCGATCAAGAAAAAGGATTCGTTACAGATGAATATCAATTCAGATGCATCGGATGAACTACAGATTAAAACTATACCTAAGGAGAATACAAGAACCACAACTTCTTATATTAAGATACTTAATATACAGATGATTGATATAGAAATTCCTTCTGGATATGGAAGACCAATTATAGTCAATTCATCTGAGTTTCAAAAAATGTGTAAAGATATCTGTTCAATTGGAAGCACAAATATAAAAGTTGTTTCAAGGAACTTTTATATTGAGTTTATAGCTGATGTAGATAGCATTATCAAACGAAGTGTTTCTTTTGGTGATGAAGATGAAGATGATGACGACGATGATGATTCTGAAGAGAAAAAAGAAGAGGGTGGAACTGAGTCTACTTTTTCAACTGATCAACTACAAAGGATAATGAAAATTTCTGGTTTGAATACAAAACTACATATATATACCGGAAAAGACTTACCTATCTTATTCAGGTCAAATGTTGGAAATTTAGGAATCATATCTGTATATCTAAAGTCAAAAGAAATGATTCGGAAAGAGAGTACAACTAACTATTAGTATTCAAATAAATGACAAAATTCAAATTGATCATCAATTTAAATTTAATTACAGATTCCTTTACACCTTAAATCTTTGCAAATATTACATAACAATATTTTTATTGACCTTGAACAGTCGTGATTGTGATAGACAAATTGACTTGTATCTTCTATCTGTCTTTTGCATATCTTAATGCAATATTCACACCTGTAATATAATGAACACTCACTGCATACAATATTCTTTTCAAATGGCAGATAAACTGGATAATGAATTAAACTCATATATAATATGACTAATATTTATTAGATAAAATATCAATTTAAACTAAGATTGAAGAATTCATTATCTTCTTTTTTATATATGTTGTTCCAAACGAGTCTCTTGGTATAATATCATCTAGCTTTTTACATACAAAACCATTTTCTATACTGTGGTACACCTTCTTAATTTTATATAATTTTAAAACGGATGTACAATCTGAACATGGTTGGGAATTCCCAAGTTTACAATTATTATTACTTATTTTTACAACATATAAACATATATCTTTCAGTTTGTTTTTATAACTGCTGTTATTTAGTTTTCGGATACAATCCATTTCTGCATGAGTTGAACAACTATACTCTTTTAGGATTGTTTTATCTTTTGAATAAGTACGGTGATGATTATATCCGGAGGCAATTGGTTTTCCACCGTAAACTGCTATACATCCATGACGAAATAACATTTGTGATTTTAAAGCTTCCATTGAAGCTCGAATAATAAAACTTTCCTTTTTCTTTGAATTTATACTTTCCATATTGAATATTACTTAAATTACTAATTTACAACTGTAAGTTGCATTTAATTTAAGAGAATTGCATTAGACATCATGTGAAGATTTATACCTGTTCCAATACACCTATCACAAGTAGTCGTTCTAAACAACTTGTTCAGTTTAATAATAAACATATTATCAGACTTTTTTTCTGCCCATCTCTCAGTATGTCCCAAACCATTGCACAAATTACATTTGTATCTTATCTGAAGCATTTCAATTGAATTTATTATATTGTAAAATTTAAAATCGTTAATAATAAATGTTTTATTCAATTCAAATGTCAACTTTAATCCTCTTCTATATATTCAGTTGTATTGTTATCCTGCTTTTATTGATAAAGTTCACATCGACTAAAATTAAAATGTTTGCTAACATCATGTTAGGTATATTGATTATTCTTCTTGGACTTCAACAGGAAAACAGGTTACTTATGTTATTTCTAATAATAATAGGGACATCAATACCAGTATATGAATTTATCGGTAAAAACAAACCGAAAGACAGTTCAATCACAAATCCAGCTTCATGGGTTTAATTACAATTTAAAATCATATTGATAAATAACAGAAAATGACCGATTTTACCTACCTTGATAATATCAATTATAAGAATTCTATTCCTTTTGTGCCTCCTGTTCAATATGGAAAAGTAGTTAAAGTATACGATGGAGATACATTGACATTAGCCACGAAGTTACCTTACGATAATTCACCTGTTTACAGGTTTCAAGTAAGACTCAATGGAATCGATTGCCCAGAAATGAAAACTCATAACGACTGTGAAAAACAATGTTCTCAGCTCGGTAAAAAACTCGTTAGTGATATGGTCTTAAACAAGATTGTAGAATTAAGAAATGTTGAACTTGAAAAATACGGAAGATTGCTTGCGAGAGTATACTGTAATGAAATTTGTATAAACGATTTATTATGCGAGAGGCATTTAGCAGTTTCATATAATGGTGGGACTAAAATATGTCCTGAAAACTGGATGGATTACTATAACGAGGTTAATATCCCAGTATATGAAAGTAAAGAAGAAAAAGAGTAGATTCCAGTTTAAATTTAATTCATTATTATGAATTAAATTTCGAGAATTTTAAATTGCATTTAAGACTGTTGATTCATTCAAAATTCCACCACAATCATTACCTGAACAGATCACCTTTACTCTATTACCAGTAAAAGCTTTGATACCGTCAATATAACCTCTATCATCATCGAAAAGTAACATTTTACTTGTATCCTCTACATTGTAGATCTTTGCAGTCTCAAGTAATGTGAACCCTTTTCTCCATCCATATATATTAACATTCTCAGGTAGATTTGACTCTATATTTTGATATGCAGTCTTATTTATCTTTCCGTTTAAATATAAACTGGAAACATTATTAAATGTATCAAAGTCATGTTCAATCATAAAATTATATAGGTTTTTAGGCATCCATTTAAAAAACATTATAGTATGTGGATGATAGGAAGGATTAGCAGTTGATATTCCAACTGCATATCCTGCATTTAAACATATATCAACAACTTTTTCATTTTCAGTTCCGGTTGTAAGGGTATTATCAATATCAAATAAGCAGATTCCTTTGAAAGCTGTTTGTTTTTTCATGAATGTTTCTAGTTTATATGAAGCATATATTCCGATAATTGTTCCAATAAGAATAAAACCTATAATATAGAATATCCGTTTGTTACTCATTTATATATAACAGGATAAATCGTTACCTAAACTTTCTTAAATTGATTTTTTTGTTATTTTTATTGTTGAAATCAGACTGAATAATGAACAATATGATGAATCATATCGAGACTATTATTAATGGTTTTATCACGACTTATAATTCAAGGATAGCTGAGAAGTACAACTTGGATGTATCTGAACTGAATTCCCTTTGGAATGAGGTGAAGGGTTGTGATAACTCTATAACTCCTATTTCTACTCCTACTCCTACTCCTACTCTTATTCCTACTCCTACTCCTATTTCTAAAACAAAAACAGTAAAACAAGTTGAAATTAAGCCTGTAGAAGGTGAAAAGACATGCCCTTATAGTTTTACCCGTGGACCTAATTCAGGTTCATTATGTGGTTCAAAAGTAAAGGGAGAAGGCTCTCATTGCTCTCGTCATAAGCAATATGAAGCGAAGGAACAAAAAAAAGTATTACCTCCACCTAAGAAAGTTCAAGAAGATACAAAATCTGCAAATGGAAGTAGTTCCGAGGATGAAGAGAAAGTTAGAGAAGAACTCAAGAAGAAAATATACGATGGATATTCTGAAACTGAGATTAGTCGTATGTTTTTTAGGAAACCTGAATTGAGTAACGGACTATTGTTCCATAAGCAAACAAATTTAGTCTGTGATGAGTCTAAATTTATTGTTGGTAAAAAGGAAGGATCAAATGTTGTTCCATTGTCTGAGCAAGACATTAAGGTTGCTAAATCTTGGAATTTTAAAATTAAGCCAAATAACAAACCATTGACTGAAACACAACCACCTATTCAAACACTACCGACTCAGACTCATTCACAGACTCAATCGCAGACTCAATCGCAGACTCAATCTCAGACTCAATCTCAGACTCAATCTCAGACTCAATCACAGAGTCAATCTCGTCCGGTAATTCAAAGTATAGTTGAATCTGCTATCACTCATCAAGAAAGTAAGACCGAAACAAAAAAGAAACCAATATTGGTATCAGCTAAAAAATTTAATATTTCAGTTCCTGTTTTAAATGTAAAGATAATTGAAAAAGAAAAGTTACAAGTTAATGATGAGCCTGTTAAACCTAAAACTGTATTAGTCGGTAAATCAGTCTCTCTCAATGAGGAAGCAAAAAACACGAAAAAGTCAATTACCAGCTTGATTGAGCAACAGAAACAAACAAAACCAAGCGAAGATATCGAAGACATGCTCGATGAGATAACCAAAGGTAGTGATGATGATGATAACAACTCTCTTCTTGAAGAAGAAGATGAGATTGACATTGGTGATGATGGTGAATATGATGAGGAATAAGTATTTATTGTATAATGAATTGAAGTTCAATATTAATTTTAATGTTTAAACATTAAAATTATTAGACTGTTTAACAGTTTCTTTTATTGTAGGTGGGTTCAGAATCACAACCATAGGCATTTTTAATGGCAAAATAACCAGAGCACGAAGGATTGACTCCGTGAGTTAGAGCATCGTAACCAATAGAACTTCCGTAACTAGGAATAATTTGATAATAAGGACCTTTAGGAGCAGGAACTACTACATTACCAGGCATATTTCTGTTGTTGTAGTTTTGAAGACTTTTATAAACACATCCTCCGTTATTGACAGCAGTAGACATTTATTAAGCAATATATATATTTTTTTTTTATTAAAATTCAAAGGTTTTGATTTTCTCACGGTGCATGAATAGTATGATGAGAATAACAATCAATATACCTACTCCTACAGCAATATAAACTCCAGATGGTACCCCACCTTGATTTGATAGGGCAAAACCCTCTTTTACATTCGAATTTACATTAGAATTTACATTAGAATTTACATTCGAATTTACATTCGAATTTTTTTTTCTATATCTGTAATACATTTATTAAGGTTAAGATTAAATTATATTTAGCGAATTTATGTTTTTGATGATAGCATCAATCATGACCAAATTATCGAAAAACACTTTATCTGTATATAAAACCATGTCATCCAGTTTGTTTCTGATATTGAAAATGTTTTTAACTATCTTATGTTTTGTTGCTTTAATTTCGACGATTTCAGTTTCGTATTTAGACACGGCATGTGACTTTTGAATATCAGTATGAATTCCGCCCTTAGAATCATATTCATCTCTTATATTTTGTATCTTTTCTAATTTTTCTTGTTCAGATTGGTTTATCGTATCAATCATTTTGTAAAGTTTTTGAAGGTAATCTTCGTATTGAATTTTCTTTTGATTTAGTTTTTCAATATATAAAAAAACAGATTGCCCTTCAGTTATCATTCGTTGAAAGTTATTTAGATGTTTTCGTTGATTTTTATCGAATATCGAGTATAATCCTTGTCTGATGTTAGAGATATCTGAATTTACGGTAGCTATATCATTATATAGATTTTCAAGGTCAATACTGGTATAGAGATTTCGTGTGTCTTCTCCATCATAGTTTCTAATTTGATAAAGTTCAATCTCATTTTCAATATTGATCACACATAAATAATTTTTATATAGAATACATAGCTTATATTTTATGGTTTGAACACAAAACTTCATTCGTTTAAGTTGACGACTAATCTCCTTTAACCTTATAGTGTCTTCTTTGTTAATATCTCGTATCGATAGTTCCTTCTTGTAGTTGTCCTCGAGGAATTCCTCCATGTTTTCCCTCTTGTTTTCACTTATATCAATCTCCTCGTAATCCTTCTCGATATCAATGTTGTCAGGTTCCGGTGCATATTTATCCTTTATATCATCTTCAAAATTGTCGGAATCTGTATCGACAATTTTCAGTTTAAAAACATCTTGTTTTTTTGATGTATCTAATTCATAGTTTTGATTTATGTATAAGAATAATGTATCAGTTGTGTTTACATTAACAACTTCAATAAAAATACAGTTTCGGTCCAAGGTGAAAAATGCTTTTGCAACGAACCCTTTCGATGATAGAAATCTTTCTAGTTTAGATAATGATAGTCTCATTTATTAAAATTCTTATCGATTTAAAACGATATTTATGTTTAGAAATAATGGACAGTTATAGCGATGATATTGAGAACCTACCTTTAGACAAAACATATATTCCAACTCAAAATGAAAGGGCGATTGTTGATTCTTTATTTGGAGTTCAAAATAAATCAGTATTAAATAAGATTGTAAACGAGTTAAAAGACCTCGTATTAATTGCCATCCTATTCATTCTATTTTCTCTTAAGAATGTAGATGAATTTATTCAGAAGGTTATTCCAGCAAGCCAAAATTCACTCTATATTTTGCTACTTATTAAAACAATAGCATTTGTAACTATATTTTGGATTTTTAAAAATTTCTATTTATCACAGTCTAACAACTAACTGTAAATTATTCGAACGAGCACTTTACAAAGTAAACCAGAAATGTAATACATGTCACGGTGATCACGACTTTACTGTAGTTAATCTTTTTACCTTGGTTATCATATGGTTTGTCTATCATTATAAAATCAGGCTTAAAATAAACCAGTAAAGCAAATAACAAAATTGGAAAGGCGAACATCAATTTATTAAAATCTATTTTTGGAATTGAGCTTATAAAGTTTGTTTCGTTATTTTGAACTGTACTCTGGTCTATCATATCATTATTCATATTATTATTAAATGAATACTTGCTCACTTCGTTTTGGAGACCAGTAATTGTATCTTCGTAATTACTATATTTTTCCATTTATAAAAGAAAATCTTTTATAAATTTTGAATTTATTAACAACCAATATGAAATGTATCTTGATTAATAAAATTATTTAAACGAATATAGTTACTGGCTATTCCAGTATCAGTTACCCGATTGATCATTCGGTTCTCCAAAATGAAGTCAGTAGGTTTACATATCATAATATCTACCCTATTACCAGACTCATCAACATATTGTGATAATTTGTCATTAATGTGCTGAAAATGGGCTATAAAGTTTCCTCCATCCTCATGAGGAACTTCGATACGATTAGTAGATTCTCTTATTTCAATAAAAGCCTGAAGAGCAATTTGATGATGAAGACGACCTTGAATCCAACCCTGAGTTTTATTACTACGGATATAACATCTATTCAATTCAACTTCCATTTATCATATAGATTATAGATTTATAAATTCATATTTTATATTAGTAAATAACACTATGTTAGCGATATTCAAAAAAATAGAAGAAGTATGGGATCAATATGGTTTCGAAGGATTAGTCGTGCTTGCTATTTTCTTTATAATTTGCTATTCAATATATAACTGGTGGAAAGGTAGAAAAGGGACATGGTCTAACAGACAATTTTTTGATTATAACATAAATAAACCAGAAATTGGAAATATCAACCTGAATTCCAATTCGTTTCAAAATAGTTCTAACTCTTTTGGTGAAAGCAAAGGTGAGCAGGAATGCAGGAGAGTTTTACAACATCTATTCAATCAACCCTTTAATAAAGCAAGACCTGACTTCTTAAGGAACGAGGTTACTGGTAATAATTTCAATTTGGAATTAGATTGCTTTAATTCAGATTTGAAATTAGCGGTTGAATATAATGGTATTCAACACTATAAATTTACCCCTTACTTTCATAAGAACAATGAACACTTTTTAAACCAGAAGTATCGAGACTTTATGAAACGAACACTGTGTAAAGAAACAGGAATCAACCTAATTGAAGTTCCTTATACGGTTAAAAATGATAAGATATATAACTTTCTCAAGTTAGAACTTCTCAAAAAAGGGTATCAAGTTTAATAATCATATTCGACTATTAGCATGATTCTTTGCTTAAAACGAAGCATATTTTAGATAAATGGACAAAAAACAGATAATTCATATCGCTTCTGAAGTAGTTGTTATTTCAGGATTAGCTGTTTATTTTAAACTGAAAAACAACTCACTTATGAAAATGATTGAAGAACTTGAAAATAAATTGGAAACACAACAGGAATCAATCAATGAGTTTCAAACGAGGTTTTCGACTCAGGAATATGAGCTCCGTCGGCATGAGCTCGTATTATCTTCTCTGGTTGCAAAAGCAAGAAATATGAAAGATGATATAGAAGAATATCATTATGAACCTATTCAAACAAAAAGAACAAAACCTCAAGTTGGATCTCGAATTCAACCTCAAGTTGTGCAAAGAGTTCAACCTCAAGTTGAAAGAAAGAGAACAGAAAAACGAATTGAAACACAACCTGAAAGAAAGAAAACGGAAAAACGAATTGAACCTCAAGTTGAAAGAAATGTTCCTATAGTAGAAACTGATTCAGAGGAAGAAAATCTCGATGAAGAGATACTAAACGAGCTAAATGAATTAGTTCAAGGAAGTCCCGCAAGACCTAAAATAGAAGAAAAAGAAGAGGAAGAGGAAATAATTGAAATTGATACAAGCTTAAAAAAAAAAGCCTAGATAATAAACTCCAACTATTTTTATTAGATGTTTTCCCGTTCTAAACCAAAGAAGACTGTAAGACCTAATTATATATCTCATAATACTTGCGATCTCCAATCATTTAAAAAGTGGAAAAAGCACTATGAGAGTGAACTAGATGATATGTATTGTATCTTTATCGATAATATGAATATAAACTTTCCTGAGACAGACTTGATTATAGATGAATACTTTAACCTGTTTTGCAGGATGATTTTTGAATCTTCATCGAAATTTATCGATAGAAATCTTTAATAATTGAAATCAATATGAGTTTAAAAATTATTTTATAATTATTATAATTATAAAATGGAAGAGAATAAAAAGAAGATTGTAGATGGGTTTAATTATATGAATGATGATAATGACGATGAAACATGTGATAGTGAAGAAAATAATGAAAATAGAACTGAAATGGAACTCGAATATGAAAGTCATTTAATACAGACTGCTTTTACAATACAAAAAAATTTATTTGATTATGTAAGCTCGTATGGGCTTCCTCTTTGTGAGAAGTTAGATATTGATAAGCTGATTAGTTTTATTGAAACTGTAAATTGATTACACCTTGATATTTTAAATTTGCGATAATTTAAAATAATATTTTATAATAGATACAGTACGAACTTTATACCCGTATTCGTTTTTGCTACTTCATTTATAATATCATGTATGATATTCATGAATCCTTTTTCCCCGTTAGTTCCAATTGAAGATGGTATAGCTATAGTTGAACCGATCGGTAATTCAAGTACAAGATTATTTAATATCCTTTCGATATTAATAAATCTATCTTTATACTTTTCAGGTTCACTATCAGGGTTAAGTGGATCTATTACCTTCTTTGGAACCTTGAGACTTTGTTGTACAAAAGCAAATATGACATGAATGTTTTTGTTATTAACAATTATATAAGAACCAGGTTCATTTCTAGTCTCTAAGTTAGACCATATCCTATCATGAGGAACTCTATAATATCCTGACATTCTCTCTATATTTGGGAATCTATTGAGAAAATTCCTTGATTCATCAGGCATTTTTATAGTTGAAGTTGTGAACGGAAGCAGTGCATAAGTATTCGGTTTACTAAAATCGACTTCAGTAAACCTTTTATCAACGACATCATAGAATCTAGTCGATAAACCATCGAGTTTGTAAGCATAATTAGTTACATTGGGCATATCTTCAGGTTTAGGACTAACAACTTCAATTGCATTTTGAATGACCTTTTCAAGAAAGACATTTTTACCTTGTTCATACATTTGACCTTGCATATATAACTTTTCATCAATGCAAATTATTGGACTGGCTTGTACCATTTTCTGCTCTTCTACTTTTTTATCCTCTCTTAAAATCTCTTCAGAAGGAGGAGTAGACCAGTATCTCCATACATTAACATATTGTCTATCCTGTGGCATATTGACATGAGAATATATACGAGCTACTCTACCAATAGCTTGAGTTATTTTATGTTCACGAGTCGAACTTTCAACTATATGCATGTTATTTACTTCCAATAGAGAAATACCCTCTGCTCCAGCTTCAGTAATAAATAACACATTCATTAACTTTCCATTTCGATTTTCAACTGAATTAAATACTTCTATAATTCGTCGTCTCTCTTTGTCATCTATATCACCACTAAATATACCATATGATATTCCACATTTACCGAGTAATTTTCCCAATGTTTCTATACCGATACCAGTCTTAAAAAACGAAAAGACAACATGTTTCGTTTTTAAACGAGAAACTATACAGGTTAAAATTGCAACATATTTGGGAGACAGTTCAAACAAAAGATTCGGATATACATTAATTAAACCATCATCAATCCAGTTTGTGTTATATTTGTCAAGTTTCCTCTCTTCATAATCAGTACCCTCATCACCATCCTCATCACCACCCATTTCGATCAAATAATAGTTTAATTGTTTTAAAATAATAGGGTTATCAAAATTTAGAATAAAAGAGAAATTAAGATTTACACCTTGCCTTTTCAATTGATTTAATATAATGTTCAATACATTTATCTCTTTATCTCTTATCCAAGATTCTAGTTCAAAATTATCATGAAGATCAGTAATACCATTCTGCATCATATCTTTATCCTGAATATAAATTGTTCTTACCCTATTGATAATCTCCATTTCAATATCGTATGCTCTATTTATCAATTCAAAATTAGGATGATTTTGATATTCATCTCTATCTTTATTATACTTAGACTCAAGCAGATTTAGATATTCAATCCTATTTAATTTCATATTGTACTTCGATATAATCTTATAATCAGAATAAAAATTAGAAACTCCGCGGGATGATATCCTTTTAATACATCTTATAAAGTTCATATGTTTAGAAGCATAATCAGGGTCAAATCGTTTAGGAGGACCACGGTTAATTGTTAGTTTTTCAAATTCGATTACACCATTATATCTCTCAAACTGCTTTAAACTCATCCTGCATTTTATAGGATTATGATAAATTGTAGTTGGATATAATTTTTTATCACCAGGGTAATATGATACGATGCCTTGATAATCTTTATTAGATACATTTGGGATGAATGCATCTTCGTAAATAGAAGGCTTATGGTTATCGTATCGAAGGATACTTTTAAATACACCGGGATTTAACAGATTGCCTAATAGAGACCATTCATTTGTATACTGAACCAGAGGTGTACCTGTTAACAGCAAAACCCGGCAATTAGATTCATATATTTTTTTATAAATTGATAATGCATTATCACTTAAATTTCTCACACCATTCATTATATTATGTGCTTCGTCGATTATAACCAAACTTCTATCAAAATTGTAATTATCTAAAACAAGTTTCAAATTTGAATTGTAAGTCATAAAAATAAAATTTGAAGATATAAAATTATCTCCACATTTTTTACAATATTCATCTATCCAGTTGACTCTTAAAGAACCAGGAGTAAGTACATAAACTCTATCTATCTTATTTGTTCTTAACATTTCATCTGCAATTAAAACTGATGTGCAGGTTTTTCCAGCACCTAGTTTGTGATAAAGCAATAACCCTTTATATGTCGACTCATACACAAAATAGTTCATGACAGAAGACTGATATTCAGTCGGATTAAATGTATTTTGTCTTCTCTTATCGCATTTTATTTTCTTATAAATTCCTGCCATTTAATAAAGTCAATATTATTTATTAAATGATAAATATCTATAAAATACCAAGACATTGGAGTATACTTCTCTCAACATCAGACAATTGCTGAAGTTTTGTGGGTTTTCGTCCTTCAGTAATATCATCAAGTATATTTTCAATATCATCTTCTGATAGATTAGTAGAAGGAGAAGCAAATGGAGAGGGTTCTCCTGCTTGTGCTGCCGGTTCAGGTTCTCCTGCTTGTGCTGCCGGTTCAGGTTCACCTGCTTGTGCTGCCGGTTCTGGTACTGGTGCCTGTGCAGGTGTAGGTACTTTATATGTATTTCTTAATCTATCAATACCAGACTGCTTTCCAATAACATTCATTCCGTTAATTTTAGTTTGAATAAAATTCATATTGTCAACCATGTACTTTTTTGCTTCTTCTCCTACACATCTGTTATTTTCAAGATCACAAACCATACCCATACCACACATTAAGTTTTGACAAGAGTCGGAACAAAGGTAATCAAGAATTACACTTCTGCTTTTTACATTTTTCATATCAATTCCCATCTGCGATGCATAGTTTTTCAAATCAGAAGTACTTAAGTCTTCTAGGTCTAATCTAGTCATATCGTTAACACAAACTCTCCCAGCTACAGGAACTTCCGGAGAACCTGCTAATGAATCTTTCAATTTTTTAATCGCATCATTGCTACCAATATAAGATTTTCCAGCATGTTCAAACATGGAATATTTACCAGATGAGTTAGCAACCTGTTGTTCACCTACAATTTCAGGTACACAAACTCCATTAGTAATATCACAATATACATCACAGTTATTGTTATCAGCTGAACAACGATCATTTGTTCCTGCAGCACAGATATATTCTGCTAGGAGAGATTTGGTATTAACACCTTTTATACCAAGTTCATCTGCATATGCTTTCAAATCAGACAGTTTAGTTTTAGCAGACTTAAGTTGAGCCTTTGTCATTCCCTTATAACATACATTGGATTTAGGAGATTCTGGTTGAGGTTGAGGTTGAGGTTGTTGTGGAGGAGGTGGTGATGAAGGTACTTGACCTGCATTAACATATGTATTAATATAATAAACGACAACATTTACAATATCATTTACAATATCATTTATATCTCTGTCTTGTGTTTTAATTTTTAACTTACGAGCAATTTCATTCAGTTCGGATTTATTTAATTCTTTCAATTGTCTTTTCGTTGTATTAGAAACCATCAATCTTTCTATTTCTTCGATAGATTCTTTTGAAAAGACACGAGCTCCTTGTTGAGCCTGAGACGGAGGCTGTGGCGGTCTAGGTTGAGCAGGAGATGGTTTCTTCTTAAGTAAATCACAAAGTTTATTTTTATTCATTGAATTACCTTTAGTTTTATTTTCTACAACTTTGCATCTAAGAGCAAGCTGAACTAGTTCCTCTTTTTTCATCTTCTTACAGTCTGCATCTGTAACATTATCACAACTTGGAGACCGTTTTCCTATTTTAGGACTCGGTGGTCTAGGACTCGGTGGTCTAGGAGAAGGCGGAGGACTAGATGGTCTTTTCTTAAGTAAATCACATAGTTGAATTTTACTCATTGAATTACCTACTGCTAAACTTTTTATAACTTTACATTTAAGAGCAAGTTGAACAAGTTCATCTTTTTTAAGCTTCTTGCAAATTGAATCCGTAACAATATCACAACTCAGAGATCGTCTTCCTGATTTTGGACTCGGTGTTCTAGGAGATTGTGGTCTAGGAGAAGGTCCAGCTGCGGCAGCTCCTTCTCCCCCTTTTTTCTCGATTAGTTCACATAACTTCTTTCTAGACATAGAAGCACCTTCTTCCTTAGTTTTTATAGCTTTGCATTTTAGAGCAAGTTCGATAATACCTGCTTTCGTGAGGCTTGACGATTTTTCACAAGCAGATTTAGGAATATCACAATTGTAAACTTTCGGTGGCATTTATTAAGCAAAAGATTTTTTGATTTTAATTATTATTTGGTTTCAAATAATAATTCGATATTATACTGAAGAAGACTGCTGTTCAATGTCAGGCATGTCACTCATATCAATATTTGGACCTTTCATCCTTGGCTTTTTTACTGATGTTGTCTGTTGAACTTTGCTATTCATATTATTAAGCATATTCATTATATTCGAACCAGTCTTTTTCATTATCATTTTGCTAACTATAAAAAAGGCAGCATTCATTATAACAACAAAAAACAATCTCACTTCTACAGGCCACTTTGATCCAGAAGGAACATAAGATTTTTCTCCGAGTTCAATTAACAGTTTCTCATATGAATTCATATTGAGAATTTGTTGTTGAGTAAAGCCTTCCATATCGAACTTTAAAAAGTTTCCGAACACAAATTCACAACCCATGAAACCGTATACTAAATAAGTCTTATATGTTTCAACTGAAGAATCAAGTGACAATCGCCTAACACAATCTTCATATGATTTAACCATCACTTGATAATCAGTGTGGATATTATATTCAGGTATAATTGCTGTTGGATATGATTTTCTTAATAGGTCAAATTTAAACAGCATTTCTCGTTTTTTATCCTCCTCATTAACATCTGATATAGTTGTATTATTAATATCCCTTAACTCTTTCGATTGAGTATATGCTCCTCTCTTTTGCAGTTCACCTAGAGTTGGTGGTTTTCTATTATATATATCATCTCGTTTCCTTGTGTATTTATCATTATTTTTACTGAAGTTTTCTCGTCTAGAATTAAAACTATCTTCACTATTAATATCGGATACATCATCCAATAGGTCTTTTAAACGAACTGAAAGATTCTCGGAACTTCTATATGAAAAATTAGACTTTGTTTCATTATCTTCTTCTATACTACCTATATCACTATCATCATCCTCATCTCGACTTGATTTCTTTCTATGATCATCATCATCCTCATCTCGACTTGATTTCTTTCGATCAAATCTTTCATCCTCATCTCGACTTGATTTCTTTCGATCAAATCTTTCATCCTCATCTCGACTTGATTTCTTTCGATCAAATCTTTCATCCTCATCTCTACTTGATTTCTTTCTATGATCATCATCATCCTCATCTCTACTTGATTTATTTCTATTAAATCTTTCCTCATCACTTTCGCTTTTCCATTTTTCATTAATATTATCATTTGATTTTCGTCTGATAAATGCATTTTCCTCAAATTCTTGAGAAATTCCATTAGATGGTGAAAGAGATTCAGGATTATGTTCTTTATTTATTAAATCCTGCTTAATTTTACCCTTGTTTTCAAGTAATTCTAAATATAATCTAGGCATCTTTGGAAAATCTTGTGGATATTCACTAATTACCCTATCTACAGGGACTTTTATTACTCTCACTTCTTTTTTCGGCATTTACTTACAAAATATGTTGCTTTAAATTAAATAAAGGTTCTACTTAAAGGAATTTATATCTTAAGATATAAATTACAATTGATTTAAAATACAATTTTTTGAACAGAAAAACAGTTCAAAGTATGTAATACAGTTTCATATTGGACAACCATAAACTTATAATGTGCTGTTACACAATAACTTTCTTTATCATCATTCATAATCACAAAAACAGACTGAATTGAACTATCATTTTCATAACAATGATCAGCAATGTCAAAAGCTTTCATCTCCATAAATTTAATTGCCTTTGCTTTTGAATCAAAGGCAAATTTAGGTTCTTTATCAACAGATACAATATATAAGCAATTTAGATAATCATCGATATCTGGTTCAAGTTCAGAATCAATATGAGTTTCGTCAAACTCATTAGTAGCTAAACATGATACACGACCACATACAGTAGTCTCTACCGGAGTAGTCTCTACCGGAGTAGTCTCTATTTGAGTAGTCTCTATTTGAGTAGTCTCTACAGGAGTAGTCTCTACCGGAGTAGTCTCTACCGGAGTAGTCTCTACCGGAGTAGTCTCTATTTGAGTAGTCTCATCTACATTTTCATATGAGATATTAACAAATTCTTTAACTTCGCAATCTTCAGTCGAATGATCAACTGTATATTTGACATTATCTTGATTCATTTTATACTTAGTTGTTAAAACATAACTTTTAAATAGAAATAACATCGTTAGTTACAGTATCTTTTTAGATTGCTTTTAATAAAATGATTTTTCTTAAATTAAAAATGAAGAAAAAGATTTATATAGTTAATTAAATAAGACAAATGGATTCATCAATTGAACAAATATTAAGAACTCATTATGTTGATGGAGTTTACCATACTCATGTATCTATGATTAATCCTGTTGGAAGATTCCAATTCAACAGGAATGATATTGAAACCTTCTGGGAGTTATACTGCAACAAGCTTAAAAATGAAGAAGACCCAATTATCGGTATAGCCGAAAAGTCTCAGCAGTATATTCCAGTTCTTGCTGATATTGATTTGAAGTTGAAAGATGATGAAACAATATCGTATGGTGAACATCTTTACACAGAAGAGCAAGTATTGACTATTGTGCAGATATATCAAAGCATTCTTCGTCAAATTGTAGAAGAATGTAGTGATGAACATTTAACCTGCATTGTGCTTGAAAAACCAATTTATTACTTGGATGTTGGAGAACAAGTATATATTAAGAATGGTTTTCATCTGCATTTTCCAAATACATTTCTAAATAAGGTTGATCAAGAGGTTCATTTGATTCCAAGAGTTTTAAAAATGGTGAAAGATTATAATGTATTTATGAGTCTTGGTTTTGAAGATTCATCTGTTGCTATTGATAAACAATGTTGTTCAGTCCCTTGGTTACTCTACGGAAGTAGAAAACAAGAAGACATGGACCCTTATAAGGTTTCTTATGTCTACAATGCGGGTTTAGACAAAATCAGTTTGGAAGATGCTTTTAAACATTACAAAATTTTTGATAACAACGAGAGACGGATTAACATCCGTAACAAAGTAGAATATTATCTACCTCGTATCTTATCTATTCTTCCTTACGGTAGAGACAATTTGGAACTGAAAAACAACTTGGTTTTACCTTTAAAAGAAAAGATCCGAGAAGAGAGGAAACGAGATAATGGAACTGAAAAACCATTGAAAGTTTCAGTTGAAGAAGAACTTGCGATTGCAGCGAAAATGTTACCGTTGCTTTCTATGCAGAGAGCGGTAGATTATAATGAATGGATTCATATTGGTTTTACTTTATATAATATTGGAGAAGGATGTAATCAAGCACTTGACTTATGGCTTGAGTTCTCCTCAAGGGCAGAAGAATCTTATGATGAATCAGGATGTATTTACCAATGGGAAAGAATGATTGCAAAAGAAGAGGGTCCTACACTAGGGACCCTTCGTTATTTAGCAATGAAAGACAGTCCTGAAGAATATAAAAAATTTAAACTGGAACGATCTCAGAACCATTTGAGAGATTCACTAAACGGTTCTCATAACGATATCGCTAAAGCACTCTATGAAGACTTTGGAGATGTATTTGTTTGTGCTTCTATTCCGAACAAAGTATGGTTTCAGTTTAGAGGGCATAAGTGGGAACCTATCGAGTGTGGTGTATTCTTGAGAGAAAAGATTTCATCTTGTATTGCATCTCGTTTTGGTAGAATGGGACAAGAAATCTGGCAAAAGATGGCTAACGAAGAAGACAAAGCAGATGAAGAATCATTAAAATCTAAACTAAAAACAATTCAAAAAATGTATGGAAACTGTAAATCAGCTCCGTTCAAAAACAATGTCATGAACGAAGCGATGGAAGTATTTTATAACCGTAAGTTTAAAGATAGACTGGACCAGAATCCGTATATCATTGGTTTCAAAAATGGTGTATACGATTTGAAACTAAACATCTTTAGAGATGGAAGACCTGATGATTATGTTAGTAAATGTCTTCCAATTAACTATAAAGATTACGATATGGCTGATAAAGAACTTGAATTGGTGACTGATTTCCTAATGAAAGTTTTCCCCGATAAGTCAGTTCGAACTTATTTTCTTGATATGTATTCTGATATCTTCGTTGGTGGTAACACTCAGAAGGTAGTTCTATTCTGGACAGGCGAAGGTGATAACGGTAAATCAATCACACAGAACATCCTTGAAGAAATGCTTGGCGATTTAAGTGTTAAGTTTGACACTAATCTATTTACAGGTAAAAAGACAAATTTAGGCTCAGCAAGTCCTGAGCTAGCACGGGCATGTCCACCCGTTCGAAGTGCCACAATGGAAGAACCTGATAAGAACGAAGAATTGAATATTGGTTACCTGAAAAAATTAAGCGGTAATGACAAGTATTTTGCTCGTGATTTATTTGAAAAAGGGAAAGAAGCTCGGGAAATTAAACCTATGTTCATGCTTACCTTTATTTGCAATACTTTACCGAAGTTAAAACACTCAGACCAAGCAACATGGAACCGTATTCGTGTTATCCCTTTTGAATCGACTTTCGTAAGGGCAGGTGAAGATTGTCCTGAAACATTTGAAGAACAATTGCTTCAAAAACGATTTCCCCGTGATTCTGAGTTTTCAGATAAGATTCCGAAGATGTTGGAAGCTTTTGCTTGGTATCTTTTGGAATGGAGGAAAAAGGTTACTGTCAGAATAGACCCTCCGAAGGTTCGAGAAGCAACAGAGATTTACAGAAAACAGAATGATATATACAGACAGTATGTCGAAGAGTGTGTTATTAAGATAGAAGGAGCTTCAATTACACTTATGGAGTTATATGCTCAATTTAAGGACTGGTATAAGGAAGGTTTTCCAAATATGTCTCTCCCTTTAAAAAATGATGTAAAAGAATATTTTGAGAAGCTATGGGGTCCTCCTGTTGTAGGAAAATGGAGAGGATATAGAATTAGAACAATTAGAGACAACGAGGATAGTATCCTCATTAACATACCCAGTGATGATGAACAAAAAGAAGAGACTGAAGAAGAATAGATTTATATTTAGTTATTATTCAAATTGAATAACAACTCAACAGTAAAAAATTGATTTTTCAGGTTATTTGGAAGATGTAATTAGGACAGATATGACTACTGACATGAATAATGGAGATATGACTATGACTATTGGAACTGAAAGCAAATCTGAATTATCATATTTTAATAGTGCTGACGACCTAAACCGTTTTGATACTGAAAAGTATGCGAAATTTATTAAAGGGAACATCAGCTCTATTTTGGACGAAGCTTACGAGACTACTTTCAAGAAGATAATCGAGACGAGCACAAGTTTGATTTTAAACGATGTTCATCAAAAGATGTCTGGATACATTTATAATTCTTCGGTAGAGAAACAGGTTGATATTGAAGGAGATTTCGATAAAGCTTTTAAAACCCAAGTTCGACAGTGGCCACTTAATTATGGAGGACGACATAATAGTCTTGGATTTTGGATATATAATAATTCAGAGGAAGGAGTTAGAGATGACTCTAACTTTTTTAAACTTAAAAATAAACAGGTTCACGATGGAGATTTAATATATATGACCAGAATACATACATACATACTTGTACATAACGGTTGTATTACATCTGATAATTTTATCTATGTATTAAAAAATAGAATTGTAACAATTAAGTTTCGAGTAAATGGAAGTTCTTCAGGTATTGAATCAGTGTGTAAAATGCATATAAACAAATATAATATGGATATACCACAAGTTGTAATTGATATATTGAAATTATTACCTTCGAAATCAGACTCTGGTGCAAACTTAAACTTACCTCCGGATGGTTTCGATAGTTTTATGAACGAGCTTGATTCCTTGATTAAAAAGTTCGAACAAAATCCCTTTTACTTTGTATCAGGAAATTCAAGATTCCATGACGATATTATGAGACAGAAAATTGAGCTTGAACAACAAGTTGAATCGTTCAAGAGAGAAAAGGAAGAGTTTGAAGCTGAAAAAGAGACTATTTTAAGATTGAGACAAGAGATAGAAAGTTCTGTTGATTCAGAAGCTAAATTAGAAGAGATGAAGAAGGAGAACATCAAACGACTACGGATACTAAAGAAAATCAAACAGGAGAAATTACAGCTTGAACAGGAAAGGAAAAAACTGGAAGAATTGAAAGAATCAATGGAGTCTATTGAATCTTTAGAGGAAAGTGATACAGATGAGTAACAAAGAAGAGGATGAAGAAGAGGATGAAGAATAGATTTATATTTAGTTATTATTCAAATTGAATAACAACTCAACAGTAAAAAAATGATTATTCAGCTTATTTAGAAGCTGTAATCAGGTGTGTATAAATGGCTAATGAAATGAAGGAAGATATGACTATGACTAAGTCCAATATTTTTGTATTCAGATATACTGATGAATATAGTGCTGTTCAATCATCAATTCGAGATTATGAAATTGGAGTTGAACATCATCTTGTTGGATGTAATAAAAATATTGGTAAAAACAAGACTGGATTCATATTGGTAAATAACAAAAAGGGAGATAAACTAGTTGGTTATATTGGAGCTATTGGAGAGAAAGTAAAAGAACGACAACCATGGAGAGACAACGGAGGACGAGAATGGAGGTTTATTCATACTGTGAAATTCCATTCGAAATTAATAGAACTGGATTTACTGTGTGAGCAACTTGGAATTAACAGGAAGATTTTCACAACTAGTATTCAATTTGGACATGTGAGGGCTGAGTATATTGAACCATTTAGGAATGTTATTAACTATTTTACTGAGATAGAATTATATTGAACTAGATATAGTAAATTAGAATATAGTCTTTGAATTTATATGAAATACATATAAATTTTAATAGTGTGTTAGTGTTTGAATTTATATGAAATACATATAAATTGTAAATGTTAGTGTTAGTTAGTTATTAGGATGATGCTCAATTTTCATCGTCAGTAAACTCTTCCAATGGAGGTAACTCATTTTCTATCTCAGGAGTCAACACAAAATCATCATAGCATGTTTTTATCTTTTCCGCTATAATGATGATACAATAAGGAAATTTTCCATAAGACCAGTCTTTCGAAATCCTTTTACTTTGAACTGAACATCTAATGAAATCAACACCATATTTTGTTGGTTCAATATCTGTCCATATGGATCCTAAGTTTCCGAATTCCCATTTATTAAATCTAACTTTTTCATCAGTCAGTTGAATCATGTTCTCGCGAACCATAAATAAAAATTCTTGACTGATCTCAATCATTATTTTTTCATCTATAGTTTCGCAATAAGTAGAGTGTTGCGAACCGCAATGAAAACGAACTGCAACTTGAACTGATTTACCCTTTTGAAAACATATGTCCACGAATTGTTTAAATTTCAAAACATATTCGATATTCATATTCATATTCATATTCATATTCATATTGATATTCTGTTTATTAGACATTATGATAACCTGATTTTCATATTGATATTTTTTAATAATCATTTTTTTTAAAATTAAACTGAAACAATAAATAATTTTAAATTGAAATATAGGGTGAATCGAAACAAAAAGTAAGAAATGGCGACTGATATTAAAGAAATAGCATCAATTAACTTCGGAATATACTCTGCCGAAGAGATTATGAATATGTCTGTGTGCAAAATCGACAACCCGAAAAAGTTAGGTTACGGGTCGGTATACGACCCTCGAATGGGCACAACTGATTCTCACCAGAATTGCGAAACATGTAATGAGAGTGCCATCGTATGTACTGGACACTTTGGATATATAGAATTGGCAGAACCTATTATTCACCCCTTGTATTATAAGAGAGTCATTAGCTTTTTGAACTGCTTCTGTTTTAAATGCTTTCGACTCATATTGACGAAGGAGCAAATCTACCTCTTGAAATTGAACAGGGCTAAAGGCGAAAACAGATTCTTAAAAATACAAGAGAAGATTACCAAAGTTGATATCTGTTGTCACGATGATTGCAAAAGTTATCAACCTAAGTTCAAAATGTCAATTGCAGAGAGTGCTATTTACATGACCTACAACTACAAGAGCAAGAACAAGACATCTATTATGGTATCGACTGATGAAGTGAAGAGAGTATTTGATAACATATCTAACGATGATGTTAAGCTCCTTGGTTTTGACCCTAAGTTGACTCATCCTAAGAACTTCATCATTACTTGTTTACCTATCATTCCTCCTTGCGACAGACCTTTTGTCAAGGCAGAAGGGAATACATGCGATGATGATATCACAATCCAGTATATAGAGATTATCAAGGCTAATAACCACTTGATTGAACTTATCGAAGAAAGTAAGGAAGCCCAAAGGGATGTTATTGAAACTAAAAAACAGAAGCTGATTTCAACTATCCGTTTTCGTATTTTAACCACATTTAACAACAGTGCTGGTAAAGCGAAACATACAACGAACGGGCGACCTATCAAGGGTATCAAAGAGAGATTAACAGGAAAAGACGGACAACTACGGAACAATTTACTTGGCAAGAGAGCTTTAGGAGAAAATATGGATGTCTTGTGTTGGGACGGAACTACTAAAAAAGCAAGGGATATCAAAGTTGGAGATGTAGTTGTTGGCGATGATGGTTTACAACGAGTTGTTGTTAATACATGCAGTGGAATGAGTCCAATGTATCGTATTGAACAGAACTTGGGAGTTGATTATGATGTGAGTTGTGAGCATTTGATTAC
>Ga0208226_1000131_pt1 | contig 24232 bp, 21 predicted proteins | sample LakMenE18May11ns_FD_150713 | JGI IMG/M metagenome (GOLD analysis project Ga0208226, IMG submission 150713) | Freshwater microbial communities from Lake Mendota, WI - 18MAY2011 deep hole epilimnion ns (SPAdes) | ecosystem: Environmental > Aquatic > Freshwater > Lake > Epilimnion/Euphotic zone ... | reverse complement strand
CAGATCCTGCTCCAGGCCGGCACAGCAATGATGGCTCAAGCAAACAACGTTCCACAGAGCGTCTTGCGTTTGATGCAATAAACTAAACGACCTTCGGGTTGTGAGAGTAAGGCCTCTGGGGAAACCCGGAGGCCTTTCTCGTTTACCGGGTTTTGCGGTACTTGGATGTTGAGTCTCAGAACTAACCAAACCAAGGCGCGTAGCTCTCGCTAGCAGGACTATCACTAGGCATGTCAAAGGCCTGCGTTTGAGTTACCAACCTCTTCCAGGCCCAGGCTGGTATCAAGATCCAGATAACGCCGGCCTTGAGCGTTACTGGGACGGTGGTACGTGGACGCCACATCGCCGTTACGCAGCTCCAGTCGCCCCGCCAGTACGTCCAGCACCCAAGCGGTCGCTCGTGTTTGTAGCAATCGTAAGCGTAGTGGCGGCCGTAGCAGCAGTTCTCCTCACTGCAGTATCCTACATAGACGAACAAGTTGCGTCACTGTCTAGTGCTACACAGCCAGAAAGTAGCGCCCCACCTATCGCGATCTCAGACGACATACTAGTGATTGAAGACAGGCCTCCAGGCGGCGTAGTGGCTCAGAGCCCTACCGGGCCTTCTATACTCAAAACCCTCGATGGCGCAGTGAATCCGTCTGCACCGTATGCCTCGTACCTCACCTCTTACCTAAAGCACCTAGATAAGTACTGGTCGGCGGAATTTCAAGTCGCATATGGGAGAGAGTTCGCACCAATAACCAACGGGGTGCGCTACTGGCGCAAGGGAGTCGAGATTTCCGAAAACGTCACCTGTGGGTACGACGTTTCTGAGGTAGTGACACAAAATGCTTTTTATGCAAGTTGCGGCGACGACAGGGACCTCAACGACGTCATTGTGTACGACGACGAGCAACTTTTCACTGAGTACAACAATGACTACGGTCCTCTTGCTCTCGGTCTAGTTCTCGCCCACGAATGGGGCCACGCCGTGCAAGCTAGGACAGGCGAGGAGCTCACGCCACTACTTTCTGAACTTCAAGCTGACTGCTACGCAGGTGCGTGGCTTTTAGACCTTAGACAAGATCCACTGTGGGACGAGGTCACTGGTCGAGGCTCATACGTACCTGGCGCTGTTGAGTCTTTTGTTACTGAGTATGGTTTTTGGGAGGCCTCTAACGTGAGCTCGGCTGACGACCCGCAGGCACATGGTTCAGCTTTTGATCGCGTAGGGTCTTTACTAGACGGTATGCGCAACGGAGCTGCCAAGTGCCGCGCGTACGCAACTACTCCCCCAAGTGTTGTGATGCCAGCTTCAGCTTACGACGTAGCCTACGCAGGAGAGGAGGACGCTCCCGCAGAGGAGATCTCACGGGTACTTAATGACGTGATGGTCCCATATTGGTCGCGCCTCGCGTCAGGTCAGCAGATGCCCAATCGTTCCTATGAAAGTGAAGTAACATCATCGTGCACATTTCCAGCTGCAGACTATATTTTTGCGTACTGCTCATCCCAGAACCTAGTGGTGCTCGACCCTGATTATGAGAGTTATTTCAAAGAAGACGAGACCGGTGATTTAGGCTTTTTGACCATGGTAGCTCTAGCGTGGTCTGACGCATATAAAGTAAAGACCGGCGCTCTTGCGCACAGAGCTTGCTACGTCGGGTCTTGGGTCAGGTCACTCTACGACGGCGAAGAAGAGAGCGTTGAGCTCTCAACAGGTGACGTCGACGAAGCAGCTCGCGCCATGTTGTGGGCAGACGAGCGTAGTGCTGCCGCAACTGGCACGTACGCCACAACGCACTTGGAGGAGTTTCGAAAAGGGTTCCTGGAATCCTGCTAAAGTGAAAGCGCGCGAGAGATGTGCGACCATTTCTCACTACTACTAGACAAACGCGAATAAGACAACTACGCTGACACGCGAAGTTCAACGTCAGACGACTGCGTCGGCGCTTTACAAGGGGTGTGTCTATCGAGGACGAGTTGCGTACTACTCTAGAGAAGTTTGAAGAGTGCCTGTCTCTAGTACAGGCTCACATGGACAACTGGGCCATCTCAAACAACTGCAGTGAGGTTATGGTGTTTGACAAAGTAGTAGCACCTGGTGCTTTTCAAGCCTCTGTCTGCGAAAGCGGCGTGGTGATATATACGTCGCATCCAACTAATGTGCGAGAGGGCCTCACGCTACTTGTACGCCACAAAACCGATATGTTTACGCGTCTAGAAGCGGGGCCAACGCGCTTTTACCCTCCTGTCCGTACGATTTCAGCTCTTAGTAAAAAGCTAAAGCAGGACCCAAACTCCACCCTCGATCTGTATGACGCTTTAGCACGAACGCTGCCTAACACCGATGTAGAGAACGTACTACTCCTGCTCTAGTAGAGCCTGTTGTGTCGTGTGCCACAACGCTTGTGCGTGTTGTCACCAGTGCGCAAGGCACAGTAATAAGTATGTTTAAGAAGAATCATACATCTGCTCCTGTCCAAGAGATGGCATCTCTACTCCATCTTTCGCGTCAGCATGCGCGTATCGCTGACCAAATATTCACAGAGGCTAAAATCCCAGCTGGAACTACCCTCGCAACTCAGGGAAGCAACGTCAAGCAACTGGTCTTCATTCTGGAAGGCGAGGTGAGCGTTTCCAGAGATGGTATCTCGATCGCAATCCTCTCTAGAGGTGACGTGCTAGGCGAGATAACAGCTCTTGACATCGCACCAGAGCAGACAGCCACCGCAGTGACGCTCACGGACGCGCGAGTCCTAGTAGCAGGCCGCCGCGATCTATGGAGCCTTGTGAGCTGCACAGGACTGCACCTGCACCTTCAGAGCACCGCCTCAAAGCGCCTCGTGGGAACCCGCTGACGCATCCGCGACGATACAGCCCTGACGAGAACAGTGTGCGGCGTGACGGCACAATCATCTCATACACAAAACGAAAACTCGCCCCTGCGTCTGCGTAGGGCTGCACCAGGAGGACATAAGTGAAGGCTCTCGACAAACTGCTCAGGGCAGGGGACGGCAAGCGCCTCAAGGCTCTTCAGGCTCTCGTTCCAGAGATCAACGCTTTCGAAGAGCAGATGAAAAGCCTCTCTGACGAAGCGTTAAAAGGCAAGACTGCTGAGTTCAAAGAACGATTGACAAACGGCGAAGACTTAGACGACATCCTCACAGAGGCGTTCGCTGTTGTACGAGAGGCCTCGTTTCGTGTCATAGGTCAACGCCATTTCGACATGCAGCTGATGGGAGGCGCAGCCTTGCATTTTGGATGGATATCTGAGATGAAGACCGGTGAAGGTAAGACTCTTGTATCTACGCTACCTGCGTACTTGAACGCTCTCTCAGGACGGGGTGTCCACGTCATCACCGTTAATGATTACCTAGCGAGGTTCCACGCAGAGTGGATGGGCAGAATACACAACTGGTTGGGTCTGAGTGTTGGTCTCGTCATACCAGGACATAAAGAGATGCCCGAGCAGCGCCGCGAGGCTTACGCTGCAGACATCACATACGGAACTAACAACGAGTTTGGTTTTGACTACTTGCGCGACAACATGGCTCGCACAGAAGGCGAGAAAACGCAACGAGGACACGCGTACGCCATCGTCGATGAGATCGACAGCATCTTGATTGACGAAGCCCGCACGCCCCTGATCATCTCAGGTCGAGTAGGAGACGCCAGTTCTACTTATTATAAGTTCGCATCTCTAGCCAGAACACTCGCACGAGGAACCGACTACGAAGTAGAAGAAGACAAGAAGATTGTCTTTCCAACCGAGTCAGGCGTAGAAAAAGTAGAGAAGCAGCTCGGACTAGACAATCTCTACGACGCCGTACAGCAAAACCTAGTTCATCAACTACAAGTGGCACTCCGCGCCAAAGAGCTCTACCATCGCGACAAGGACTACATCATCGACGGCGGCGAGGTCAAGATCGTTGATGAATTTACAGGTCGAGTTCTAGAGGGACGCCGCTGGAGTGAGGGGCTACACCAGGCCGTCGAGGCTAAGGAAGGTCTGCGTATCAACCAAGAGAACCAGACGCTCGCCACAATCACTCTCCAGAATTACTTCCGAATGTACGAGAAGCTCTCTGGTATGACCGGAACGGCTCAGACTGAAGCGGCTGAGCTCATGAACACGTACGAGCTGCACGTCGTACCGATCCCCACCAACAAGCCAACTATCAGGCAGGATCTGTCTGACGTCATCTATCGCACGGAGTCTTCAAAGCTAAAAGCCATCGTCGAAGATATCGCGTCTCGTTGCGAAACAGGGCAGCCTGTGTTGGTTGGCACTATCAGCGTCGCAAAGAGCGAACTCCTCTCTTCAGAGCTGAAAAAGAGAGGCATCCACCACGAAGTACTAAACGCCAAGCAGCACACCAGAGAAGCCACCATTGTGGCTCAAGCGGGACGGTTGGGGTCAGTGACAGTTGCGACCAACATGGCAGGTCGAGGTGTTGACATTCTCTTGGGCGGAAACCCGGAAATGCTCGCGCGCCAACAAGTGATCTCCGAAGGCGCACTCGCAACTTTGTTCTCTGAGGAAGCCGATCTGCCATCACCGTTGGCTGAGATGCCAGAAGAATTCAAAGCAGCAAGAGCCGTTGCTCATGCGCGCTACGAAGAGATTCTCGGCGACTGGAAAGTAAAGTGCTCTGCGGAAGGAGACGAGGTCCGCAAGGTGGGTGGCTTGTACGTACTTGGTACAGAACGCCACGACAGTCGTCGAATCGACAACCAACTCCGTGGTCGCTCTGGCAGACAGGGTGACCCAGGCGAGAGCCGATTCTATCTCAGCTTAGACGACGACTTGTTGAGGTTGTTCGCAACTGGAGCTTTGAACTGGGTGATGGGCCGCACACTGCCGGAAGACGAAGCTATTGAGGCCAAGCCGATATCAAAAGCGATTGAACGAGCTCAGACTACAGTTGAGCAACGCAACGGCGAGATTCGTAAGAACGTACTCAAGTACGATGAAGTTCTCAACGAGCAACGCAAAGTGGTGTACAAACTACGCGACCAAGTTCTCTCGGGTTCTGAAACAGAGAAGAGTTTCCCTGACCACCTCGCTACGGTTGTTGACGGCCTAGTAGAAACGCACTGCTCTGCTTCGTACGATGACGAGTGGGATCTTGATGGTCTCACGAAAGAAGCAGCCAGTTTCTGGCCTGTCACAGCATCCATCGTGACATCTGCTAACGCAACAACAGACGATCTTTATGACGCGTTGATGTCTGACGGCATGCAGCACTACACGACACGTTGCGAGTCCATGGGACAAGAGAAGATAGCTCTACTAGAAAAGCAGGTCATGTTGAGCGTCATGGACCAGCGATGGCTAGAGCATCTAGAGGAGATGGACTATCTTAAAGAAGGGATCAACCTGCGCTCTCTTGGACAGAAGGATCCCCTCACAGAATGGCAGCAAGACGGCTTTGAGATGTTCTCCAAGATGGTAGAAGGAGTGTCGCACGATTACGTCCGTTATGTGATGCGAGCCGAGTCTCTAGTTGAGAACCCCGCGCCCTTGATCGTCGTTGCGGACAACGGCTCAGCAGGCGCTAGCGGCCCCATCAAGACCGCTAAGACGCCTCGCAACGCACCATGCCCATGTGGGTCTGGGAAAAAGCACAAACTATGCCACGGAGTCAAGCCCTAACAGCACGTCTAGGACGGCACGTGCATAGTTTTAAAAGAGGCGCACGGTGTCTGACATGATACAACTTCACGCACCAACAGACGCGCGGATCGTGCTCAAGATCACTGAAAAAGACGGCTCGAGTGGCGAGACCGTGATGTGGGGAGAAGGGTCTTCCGAGACGATGCGCTCTGCAGTTTTAGTCGCACTCTCAACTCCAACAACTTCAGCTTCCGGACAAGAAGAGACGAGTGGCTCAGCGGTAGGTGAAGTAGAAGTCGATGATCGAATCTCAGCTACCGTCGCCGAAGACGTCCTGGACTCAAATGAGATCGCACGTCGGATTGTGAGTTTCGTAGCTCTCGTAGTTAAGACTGCAGTCGCAGATGACACCCTCTGGGTAAACACTTCATCGAACGAAGAAGAAACTCAACAGTAACGAGAGTAGCGAACTGTCAGTGTTTTTCAGCTGAGAAGTTTTCGTCCAAGTCTCCCCGTAGCTGCGCCGATCGCAGCACCGACAACGACGTCACTTGTCCAGTGCGCTCCGCGCAGCACTCTCGCTGTTCCTGTCAAGACTGCGGCTGTCATCAGCCACCCTCTGCTACGACCGGACACCAACGCCACTGCAGCAGCTGTAGCTGTATGGCCTGAAGGGAACGAGTGCGTTGTGCCGGCAGCGCCGGGTCGTTCTCTTTTGACAATGTTCTTTATTCCGTAATTCACCACTAAAGCTTGGGCAATCACTAGAGCAGCATTGCGTGACCCAGTTCGACGGTTTTCGCGCACAGCAAAGAACAATGAGATAACAGGTAATAGGTCGCCTCCGCGGCTCCCCACCCAGCTGAGCGCACGTATCAGCGGCATCTCTCTTGATCTAGCCGCCAAGGCTTCGAGCGTCTGGTCCAGCCTGCGCGGTGCGTTTAAAACCTGCTTTTTGTCCATAGCTGTGACTGTCTGTCTTTCAGCCCACAACGCACGCTGGAGGACGCATCCCCAGTGCGTGCCTTGCTCATAGGTGAGCGGACGCTCTTGCCTGGGCGTGCCAGGCGCCCAGTGTAAATACCGTTACTCACCCGAGTGACTTCAAACAATTTAAAAGGAGCCACCATGGCTAAGAAGGCAGAAGCCTCCGATAACCTATTCAATGACGACAGCGTAGCTGCACCTGCCAAAGGCAAGCGCAAAAACTACTCGTCACAGATTGACAGCGATGCCCCACGCCACGTTCAGCTGATTGCTGCGCTGCTTGACAGCCCAGAGAACAGCATCCCGAACAAAACGTTCGGCAAGGTAGCACAAGTTGAAGAACTTCTCGAAGTTCCAGCTTTAGGCTTCCTTGCATCGTACTTAGCTTTCCCGATTCCTGGATCTGGTGTTCGTCTTCTTGGCGGACCTGGAACTGGTAAGAGCGCGAACGCAAACACGATGGCGAAATTGGCTGGTCTTCGCACAGAGATCATTCCTGCCGCGGAAATGAAGATCGAAGATCTTTGCATCCCAACGACAGTGACAGCGGTATCAGACGACGAAGATAAAAAGCGCACCATCGTGGCTCTTCGTCAGAAGATCTACGAGAAGTACGTTCTCGCCGAATGTCTGATCATCGAAGAGCTCGCACGAGCTCACGGCGTTGTTCAACAGGCGTTCATGGAGCTTTTAGCTTCTTGGACTCTCAACGGACAACCACTTCCTAACTTGAAAGCAATCGTTGTCTGTGACAATGATGCTTCAGAGGAAAGCGCTGACGGGTCTGGCGGATTCATTCGCGAACTTGACCCAGCAATGCTCGACCGAGTGTACACGCTTCCAGTTGACGACAATTCGACTAACTGGCGCCGCTTTTTGGCGTCAAAGTACCCGAACATCGACCTTAGTGACGTCTATCGCCTTCGCGATTTGATGCCACCAAAGCTTCGTCGTCGTCTCTCGCCTCGTACCCTTGAGCACGTTCTCTGCGCAGTGCAGAACAACTTGCCATTCGAGTGGGCTTTGCCTATCGTCAACAACCGTCGCGAGCTTCTCGCCGACGGTACTCGTGACTACACGCCAGAACTTGCTGCGGCTGTTGCCAAAGCTTTCGGACTTCCAGGAAACCCTAAGGGACCTGAAGGACCGGAGAAGTTCCGTCAAGTCATCAAGATCGCCGTGGCAAACGGAGTGAACGCACGTTTCATCTCCGCCCCTGGCTTCGGCAAGACCGCAAGTGGTCTTGACATCTTGAAGAACGACTTGAATCAGCGTGTTGTTTACATGTCAGGCGCAGCCGTATCACCAGACAACTTGTTTGTCCCGGTGGTCGAGTCAAGCTCTGACACTGTAAAAGTTCTGCTCGATCAGAACTTCGCGAATCCTGAACCGTTCGTTTTGATCTTGGATGAATTTTCGCGCATTAAGCCGGAAGTGAAACCAAAGTTCTACGGACTGCTTCAAGAGCGACGCTTAGGCGGCATCGACGTCAACATGCGTGCAGCTATTGCTTTCGACAACCCTGGTTCTGTCGGTGGGTCTCGTACCGCCGCTGGCCAAATCGAACGCGCTGCGGCGGACCGTTTCTGGTTCACCGTTGAGCTGTCACCGTCAGACACCGAATGGGCTGCGCACCTTGTGCGTACTCATGGCGAGACTGCAGAAATTGTAGTCGAGTGGTGGAAGACCGTGTTGCCATCGGAAGCTGGGATTCGTGTCAGCGCTCGCGCATGCGAACGTCTGATTCACGCTCACGACCGAGGCTGGCCATTGCGTACAGCTCTCGTCCGAGAAAACGGAAGCACACTCTGTGAAGAGTTCCTCGGGTCTCTCGAGAACCTCTTTGCAAAGCGCACTGTCCCTCGTCTTGCTGTCGTCGTTGAAAACGTCGATCGCTACGAAGTTGAGCTCGGTTCCGATCAGGACTGCCAGCGCCAAACAGAGGTCTTCTTGGCCCTGTTGAACGCTGAACTTCCTTCCTTGGAATCAGCCCGCGCAGTGTGCGTGAGGATGATGCGAGTGCTCCATGAACAACACAGCGTTTCGTTGTTGCGTTCTTTGGACAAGCAGCGCTTCTGGCTCGACGTTCTTCTTGAAGCTCGTGGAAACGGCGCTCACAAGAAGTAGTCGATACTCTCGAAAGCTCAAAACCTGCCCCGAAAAATGCATCAAGCATTTTTCGGGGCAGCGTTATATACAGCGTTAGTCGGATGCTCTGCTCGAGTCTGCAGATACTGTGGTCGTATAGCAAAACACACCGACCAAAAGGACGGTGTGTCGAGATAACCTAACGTGCGAGCGTACTGCTCGGTTTGTGGTTAAGAAGCTGATGCTGCTTCCACAAACGGTCGTCGGTTCTTGTCGCGGTAATCAGCGAGAGCCCAGACAGGACCAAATGAGCGTTCTCGGATAATAAACTTCGGCTGACCATCGCGCCGCATGATCGAGCCAGGAGCTTGGCAGCCTTCTTCTAGAAGATGAGCGTCAAACGCTTTTGTGTTCGTAAAATGCGCACAGCACATAGAACAATGCCCCTCGTTCAAACTAGCCCAGGATTTGTGGCAGTCGCTGCAGTGCGACTTAGCAGGGGCGAGACTTGGTCCCCACCAGGAGTGGGCAGCGGCGTGTAGGCATGGTTCGCATTTAGTGTCTGTCATGCCTGCGTACCTTGGCGGCGTCCTCACCTCAGACAAGAAACACTGCCCTCTACCCCAGAAACCTCAGTTATCAGTCTTTTAATGGCGTAGAACCCACTCACTGCTTGACGCAGGCTCAGGCCTTGGCACTGTGTGGTAGGTGGCAAAGACCGATCTCCGCAAGGCCAGAGGGCCTCTCACGCTTTTGGCGTTTTTGTTGTTGCTCTCTGGAGTCCTTCTGTACTTAAAAGTATCGCCAGATCAGACAGTAGCTCTAGACGAGTCGTCACCAGTTGTTGAAACCTTCCCGAGTCTTGGGGTTCCGTACGATACGACGGCGCTAGTACCGACGACCACTGCACCAGTGAGCACGCTACCGCCGTCGTCTGTACCAACTACAGCAACGATTCCTGGCGACTCAACTACAACGCCAACCACCTCAGTAGCTACGACTGCAGTCCCAGTTACCACACCAACAACGTCCCCGCTTCCTCCAATTAAGTGGCGTAACGTTATGCCTTCTTTCCCTGCAGGAGGCTCAGCTTCACTTGTTGCTGATAACGGCGATCGCTACGCTGCCAACATCACTTACTCTGCATTGTCTGCAACAGAGGCAGCATCGCAGATCGGTGCCAGTTTCGGTGCAGCTGGGTGGGACGTCACCATCACAGCTCAAGGGTCAGTGTCATCAGTAGCTGTAGCTAAGTCAGGCATCCAGGGCACTGTCCGAGTTAGCCCCTCAGGACAGGGCGCACTCGCTGAGCTTGACCTTCGCCGCGCCTCTTAGAGAGTGCCTAAAGGCCCGTCGTCACAACGCGCCATAACGAGGTGCGACAAAAGATTCCTGGTGGCATCTCTCACTTTTTCCTCGTCTAGCTCACCAACGCCATCCCATCCAGAGCTCTCTAGGACGGCTGCTGTTAAGCCATCAGCAGCTAACTGTGCCATCGCGCCCAGGACGCCCAGACGATATGCAGCATCCACTGCGAGCCTGTCGTCAATGTCGCCAAGGACTTGGGCTAAGAGTCGGTTTTCCGGGTCGCTCTCTAGGTAAGAAGTCAATAAAGAAGTAGCGTCTTCAAGGTGGGTCTTCCCCACAATGACACGTGAAGGTGCTGCGAAAGCTGTTGTGACGAGCTCCCCTAGGCGTTCTAAGGCCTTACCTACCTTGACGACATCAGAAGCATCTAGACCCTCTTCAATCGCTAGCGCTTGCTCGAGTATGTCTTGGCGAGTTGGTGTCATGTATTACACCGTTCAAAGCGAGTGCCACGCGTCAAATAACTAAACACGGACCATATACAAAGTGAGCAATAATTTCGAAGACACCGACCAGACGACTGTGGTCGTCTGGCGCGACACTGAAACCAAAGTGGCGCACGCTGACTCACGTTGTCCTGCAACCTCACACGGAGGCTGGGTTGGTCGTCCTGTACGCGAACTTAATAACTTATGCCCGCTGTGCGCGTGGCGAAAACCTGCTCTGGACTGGTCGGATCTGCAGCCAGGAGGATCCGTCTCCAAGATCGCAGCGATAGTTGATTGCCTAGTAGGCGGAATGGTCGAAGCAGCGTCTGGATCACCTAGCGCTATCTGCTACGTGTCATGGGTTCTAGCTCAAGCGTCTAGTAGCGACGATCCGAGTTTGCAGTACGCGTCAGCTCGCTCTGCTTTAGCAAGACTGCGCAGTTCGCATCGTAGTGAGTGCGACATCGAGATAGCAGCGAGAACTATAGCGCTAGAGTCGCGCACACTCGGCTCACGTGATCTCCGTATCTGGCAGCGCGTCCGTTGGGCAGTACTGCACGGAGTAGATCTAGATGTTCTCCAAGAGCACACAGGGACGCCACTAGAGCAGGCGTTGGAGTTACGTGAGGAAGTCTACGTCCAGGCTAACGCTCTGTGTGAAGGCCCACGACACATGCTGTTGTCGGCATTAGATGGCCCCGTCTCAGGAGCGATGCCGCAGCTGTTGATGTATGCAGGTGCTCTCGGTTCGCTCGACGGAACAGTTGCTAGCACTGTGCTCCCACGAGGAGTGGTGTCACACTTAGTTGAAGGATGGCCTGGGATCTGGGCAGCAGACGCAGGGCCGATTTACCCGAATGAAAACAGTGAAGAGCTGTGCGCCATAACAGCGGCTCTATGGCGACCAGGAAACAGCGTCTTGTCACACGCACCAACGGTTCTAGAGGCAGCTAGAGGCTTGAGTTCTTAGACGCGCTCAACACCGCGTTTTGGGTTGAACACAAATGTTTCGTAGCCAGCTCTGCCGCTTGCAACATCGCCGAGCATCTCTACCTGTGTAGTTCCTATTGTTGTAGTCATACGCAAGTGGTGATGTCCGCAGATGTGAAGAGATGGGCGGTGTCGAGTTACAAGATCAAGCACGTCCTCTGTGCCACGGTTCTCAATAATACCAGAAGGCCAGTCGTGTGTGATTAAAAGATCGAGCCCTTTAAGCCGCTCTGCTCCGCGATGCAGTGCCACCAGCTCTGCTTCTACGTAGCCAGCACGCTCATCGCGGCCTGACCTAGCGCCTAATTCAAGAGCGAAAGAGTCGCTAAGCACACCAGAAAGAAATCCAACACGCATGCCTAGTATCTTCTCAACACCTGCACGTCCTAGAAAATCAAACCCCGGATACAGCTCGCCTGGTCCTCTAGCGTCAAGCATGGCCCAAGGCTCGTGTTCGCCACCAATAAACCAGATCGGTGCGTCGATTGCCACACTGCCAGCAATGACTTTAGGAAACTCACCGACCCAGCGCTTATGACCCGCGCCAGTAGCCACACCTGCAGCATCTTTAGCGTTCCTGTTTGCTTCCATGTCCCCAACACAGAACACAGCGTCAATGGTCCCGAGACGCTTGCGAGCCTCTTCTACTGCCTTTGAGGCCATCCGGTATGACCCATGCACGTCCCCGAGCGCGACAAAACGCACTTCACGTTTATTGTTGGGCAGTATAGGGGTCACAGTTATCACCGTGCTGCTACCTACTACGCAATGCCACCATACTCAGTGGTTGCTCTAGCGCCCTGCGCTACGACAGTACAACCTGTCACCTTTGTGACGACCAACCTAACAACGAAAAGAGGACGCCTTGACGGTGTACATCCCCAACGATCAGACTGGTATCCCAGTGCTTCAAGCATTAGCTTGCACTCACGCGTTGAGTCAAGCTGGTACCGACGAGCTCTGGCGCCGAGGGCTCCCACGAGTACTCAACGAACCAGACCAAGACTGGCCTCTCCCTCTCGCTCCGTCTTACGACGTAGTACAAGAGATACTGGCCAACCCCATCACCTTGAAAGCGAACACCGATTTAGCAGCCGCTCTCGCAGCTGTCGTAACGGATACGACTCAACTGGATCAGATCTTAAAGATCAACAAATCAGCCGAGGTAGCGTCTAGTGCGTCGTTGAACAGCATGCTGTCAACTTCTCACCGCGCAAAGTCACCTTTCAGCTCACTGCACGCATCTGCAACCACGCAAGAAGCCAAGGCTTCAAACGCTGTGTTGTCTGGTGACGCGCACTCGTGTCTCAACATGCTGTTGGATCCTGCAACGCAAGATGTGATGGTCAAGCAATTGGCCAGCATCTCTAACATGATCCCTACTAAGTCTGAGAAAGCTTTGACGCAACTGCTTCAAAACACTTTCCCCGGACTTGATAGCACAGACATCGACGCAGAAGCATTGAGTCGTGACGACTCAGCTGCACGCCCCTGGGTGTTGCGGTCTTTGCGGAACATGGTACTGCGACTTGTAAAAGAAGTCGATACGAGTGTTTACGTACTTCTTGGCGAGAAAATCGTTAAAGAAGAACGCATGCTCGATCCGTACTGTGTAGAAGTAGTGCAAGCTGCAATCGAAACTGGGATCTTTCCAGACGATGCAATCTTCACTCTCTCTGCATACGCTTCAGCTCGCGCTGAAGTAGTGACTAACGCTGATTCACCTTTGCGCAAAAAGCCAGAGGTTCCACAAGTTGAACATCGCCGCCAGAAAGGCATCGAGTCTGTCGCCCCACAAGACGACTACCTCGCAGCCCTATCGGTTCTCGGACTCGGCGATGCCGCAGCTCGACTCGCGATCTCAGCTGGTGACCTTACTGAGCAGGAATTCGAAGACCGCTTGGTCGACGCTGATGCGGAGACCATTGTGGACTGGGCAGAAAAGCGCCTCGGCCAGCAGCCCTCCCCGGGCCGTGTAGCTGAAGTACTCGACGCGCTTCCTCAGCACCGCCAAATGGATGTGTTGAAAGAAGTGTCAAACCGGCCCAACCCGCTCGAACTTCAGCCAGAACTGGCTTTGTGTCTACCGAACGCCTCAGAGCTCAAAGTAAGTGACCGCGCCGCAATTTACGTGGCAAACGTCGCTAACCGAACACTCGGAGATTCGTCAGATGCATGGTCTTTGGCACTCCAGTTGCTTTCTCAGGGTTGGAGTCAAACCACCTTGGAACTCATCAGGAGCGTAGAAGCACTAGTTGATAACCAGTAAAAAACACAACGACCCCATCACAAGGGTCGTTGTAGTATAGAGAAACCGTCCATGCATGACCGAAGCCACGTTAGCTGCACATTGTTCCGTATGCGCCCACGTTACGTAACCTCCCCAAACCCGTCAGTAGGCGCCCTCGTCGCAGGTGTGGCTCTAGCGCTCCACACAGCAACGCTACTTCTCCCTCGTCCTTTTAGAACGTTGTCACGTTTTGCGCTTGTCCCGTGGCTACTAGTCGTAGCCTACGTCAGCTCAGGTATACATATTCTCTCGTTTGGCGGCCTGGTGTTTGTAGAGGGACGCGTGATGCGGCTCTCTAGCATCGTTTGTATAGAAACCGCTCATGTAGGTGCGCCAGGTCCTATGAGAAAAGAAAAACCTCTTGCCTGGCTGCTGCTCCATGACGGTTCGAGACTTGCTCTTCGTTGTGATCCAGGCCCAGCGTCGGCTGCTCTAGGCGTCGCGTTGCAGTCAGCGCGCTAACCAAGACCGCAGTGAGCGTGTTGCCTTAGGGTGAGAGGCACCAAGTGTAGTGTAGGTGGGTAATTTACTACACGACGTCCTTACGTACGTCAAAAACGATGGAGGACTGCAGACATACTCAACCAGGTCTAATAAGGCCCTGGAAGAACGTATTACGCAGATGTACCAACACGTTCCTGACGACGAGGACTGGTCATTTCAGTGCTTGCTCGAAAGTCTCGCTGAGCAAATGTGCTCAGAAGAACTTATCGACACTCCGCAGGTAGACGAATACTTTATTCGACTAACAGCGGAGAATGCACTGCGGTTGTACCATGAGGAACAAGAGGAAACTCGAGATCTTCATAAAATGTACGACCAAGTCACTGGGGTTTTTTCTCCGCAAGGAGTCCCGCCCCCTGGCTACAACAATAAACTGAGGTCAGATATTGTGCGCACAACGCTCGATCTAGTAGGCCGCGAAGCTTACGCCTCAGAATTGAACACACGCGACAACTTCAATCCAGACGCAGCCATTGATGGCCGTGACGGGTCTTCGGACTACGAAACCTGGATTGTAGAAGAGATGTTGCCTAGCTTTGGCCAAGAAGAGCTAGACCGCGTAAATGCTGGTCTTGCAGAATTCTTAGCTTCAGGAAAAAACTTTCCGTTTCGAGTTGAGATGAGGGAATTCCCTGTCTCTCCGAAAGCAGAAAGTTCTGATGGACAACAAGGCAAAGGCAAACGGCACTATTACGACGTTTCAGTGAAGTTGTATCTTGTTTCTGAAGACAGCGAGTATGTCATTCACGAACCTGTCAACATTAAAAACGTCAAGCTCGAGTCGAAAGACCCGCCAGCTAACTCAGGTGGCGCACGTACCTTACGGTACGCGATGCTTGGAGTCGAAGGAGAATCTCAAATCGAGACCACTTCGCTGATCAGAGCCGTTCAAGAATCACTTCGAATAGGAGTTGATACTCCATACGAAGTACGCGACTGCGATTACTGGTTCTGGGCTTTTGAAAAGAAGCCCGGCGGTAACCCTGTAGAGAGAATCTTTGTTTCCAGCTTGTTAGGAATTGACCCGTCAGCGGGTGCAGTTCTACCAGGAAAAAACAGAGAAGCTCTGAAGTACAACCCTGCACAGACGTTCCCTCATGTTCAAGTCGACTACGAAGTAGCAGCCATGAGCATGTCAGCTACTAACACCGCACTAGAAGCCAGAGATAGATTTTGGCAATGGTGGGGTGCTTGTAACGACGAAGTTCTCGAGCGAAATATAACCGCTCGAGCACACTGTAGGTAGATAGAAAATGGCGGGTTCGCTCGCCATTTTCTTATATAAAGACTAGGAACACCACAAAGCCCGTACAGAAACGTCTGACGGCAAATACTCGCCGCTTTCGGCCCTTTCGACACCGTGCGAAAGATGACGAGTTCCAAGGCGCAACTGGGCCAATTTTTCACCACATCCCCAGATGTGCAAAGGGTTATGACGTCTCTTGTGTCTAAGAAAAAAGGCCTCGCTTTAGAGCCATCTGCAGGAGCTGGACACCTCTCAATAGCATTGAGTGTCGCCAAGCCAGGCCTAGTTGTCGACTCTGTTGAGTTTGACAGCAGCATCCCCTGGACTCATCAAAATCTACCTATCACATACGATGACTTCTTCGCATACGCCGCTGGGAAGGACTCTAGCTTCGACGTAGTGTTCGGCAATCCCCCTTACGTAGCGTGGAAAGAGATCGGACCATCCACTAGAGCATTGCTAGAGGACGCCTTCACTGAGTACTCGGGTAAAACAAATCTCTATCATCTATTTATACACAGATCGATAGACCTCCTTAAGGACGGAGGCGAGCTGGTGTTCATCGTTCCTGGCGAGTGGTGCTACTCGACGTCAGCTTCCCCACTGCGGAAAGTTATGCAGGATAAAGGCGCACTCACACACGTGATTGATTGTGGAGAAGAGAAGCTGTTCGCTGACGCTGACGTGCCTTCAATCATGATATTCAGGTTTGTGAAAGCAGCGAAGCAGGGCACAGTCGCATACTGGGGAACTTTTGGTGCCTCCCGAGACAAAACTGCTGCACAGTCAAGAGTCTTGCAGGTAACAAACGAACGCTGGCTTTTCCTGGATGCAAAGATCGGCAAGCAGATAGCCAACTGGACGCGACTGGGAGCTCTGTACGACGTAAAAGTCGGCTTAGTCACAGGGTCTGACAAAGTATACAAAGTAACAGATCCGTCCAAGTTTGAAACTTCTTGCGTCATTGAGCAGGTGACAACCAATCGAAAACTTGAACATTTTTTGTACCTTGAGGACTTCCAGACTGAGAGCGCTATACCGCCTTTGACGAGCGCGTACTTGAAGCCTCACAAGGCACATCTACTTGCGCGCCGCATCCGTTCTTTCACTTCTAGCAATTGGTGGCGTTACGGCGCTGTACGGAATATCACACACATGAAGAGCGATAAGCCCCGCTTTTTCGCTAACTCCAAAACACGCGAAGCGCACCCATTCTTCGCAGTCACCGGCGCTAAGTACTACACGGGTGGTGTCCTTGGCGTATACAGAAACAGCGACCACGACATCACTGACGATAAAGCAATGGAACTTCTTAACTCCGTTAAATACAGACAGATATTCGACAGCATGATGATCACATCAGGCGGGAAGATATCGCTACAGCCAGCCACTCTTGAGGACGCACCGTTCCCTAACACACTTGAAGAGCTAGAGCTCTTCCTGACCACTCCCTGACATGGGGTTAATATGAGTAGAGAAGCCGCACGCGGCTGGCTAGCCGGCGTGATGTCACTCTTAGTACCTGGCTTAGGGTCATTTATCTACGCTAGGCGCCGCTCGATGCTTTTGTTGACGCTGTCGTACTTGACGTGTCACGCAGTTTTCTGGTCGTACATCTACACAAAGTCAGCCGTAGATCTAGCAGCGATGTCTGTTGATGACGCCACACTAGGGAACGCCCTCTATGTTGTTACTTTTTTGAGCGCGGTTCACCTATGGTCTATGGCAGAAGCCGTGCGGGACACTTACGGCAAGCTCTCCCCTACGGTCGGACTCACAGCTGTGTTTCTTCTCCCGTTCTGTCTCGTAGCGGGTTCGATCATTAATCAAAGAGCAATGTTGAACACAGTGTTCCAGAACGTGCCGTTAGCGACGGAGCTTAGTAAGGTGCCCCTATCCTTGAGTTCAGAAGAACTCGGGCTTACACAGATGCAAGACGAGACAGTGACCATACTTCTCGCTGGTTCAGACGGCGGGTCTGGTAGATGGTCGCGTCGAACAGACACCATGGTGGTAGCACGACTGCACGTACCCACTCGCTCTCTCTTGCTCGTTTCAGTTCCTCGTAATTTAACCAAGATGCGCTTTACTGATCCTCGTCTGCAAGAACTTTACCCTAACGGATTCAACAATATAGCAAACGCTGTGTTCGTTGATGGGCAAGCAAGACCAGACCTGTACCCAGCAGCACAATACCCAGGCATGTCTATGCTCACTGACGGTTTGTCGACGTTGCTCGGCTTCCCGGTGTCTTCTTGGTTGATGGTTGATATGGAGGGATTTGTGCGCGTTGTAGACGCAATCGGCGGCGTGCGCCTACGCGCCACTGTTGATGTGGAACCAACTGGGACGCTACCGACCGACACTGGCGGCTCGCAGCGCTTTGAAGCAGGTACTGACTACACGCTTAATGGGGAGCAGGCACTCGCCTATGCTCGCTCTCGTACAGGAAACTCTGACTACTCAAGAATGCGTCGACAGCGTTGCCTGCTTGCGGCACTAGCCACGCAAGCCTCACCTGCATCTTTGCTGACTAATCTCACTGAACTACAACGCACCGTCGGCGATTACGTTTTCTCTAACGTAGCAAGACAGGACGTCCCCTCCCTGGTGAGATATCTAGGCGCCATAGACCAGTCCCGCATAGAGTCAGTTGTCCTTGCCCCGCCTGTGATTAACTCAGCCTCATGGGATCCTGACGAGGTGCGGGCCATTGTTGCAAACGCATGGGCGAAATTGACGGGCCAACCAGCACCAACGACCACTATAAGCCTTCCACAAGAGCAGGCCGCGCTAGACACGAACGCCACCTCTGCAAGCACCCTGCCAGAAGCAGAGTCCGTAAAAGACGCCTGTACGCTGCAGTAGGGACGTTCATCCGCACAGTAATAGACATGTGCAGAAAAGTTGTCAGTGCTCTCATAGACGTAACATCCCGCCGTGCGGAAAGGACAAAGAACACCGCAGCCTTTGTAGGACCGTTCGCCAGCACGCTGGCAGCGACCGTAGTCGGCAATCTAATAGACGACATCAATGTCGTGCTGAGCGCGGCCGGTTCTCGGCAGGTGAGCGCGACTATGCGTGACTCGGTCGTCAAGAACGTATCAGATTCGACAAAATACGCCATCTCTACCTTCAGTGATCTCAGCACAACGATAGCGTCGACTGTTACGGGAGCTGCTAAGGCGTACGTGGCATGAGACGCACAGGGATCCTGCTGCTATTGGTTTTAACCGCCTGCACCAGTACAGCACCAGCGGGAACCTCACCTGGCGAGGGGATGACTACAAGCTCTCCAGAGGCCAGGGCAACACTCCCAGCTTTCACGCCTTGCACCGAAGAGAAGCTCACGGGCCTGCTTTGCGCGTCTATACGAGTACCACTGGACTACGACGATCCAGGCGGTGAGAAGATCGACGTCGGGGTCGCCATGCTCAGGTCAAAAAAATCTCCTAGCGACGGTATGTTGTTCACAAACCCAGGCGGCCCAGGGTTCTCTGGACGAGAGTTTCTAGCACAGTCCGGTAACTCTTTTGAAGAACTTCGCACCACGTTCGACCTGGTCGCGATAGACCCGAGAGGCACGTCTGGCACCCTCCACGTAAAGTGCGGCTTTGATATGGCAAGAGTTCTTGGACCAGACATCACGCCAGACAGCGCGGAGGACATCTCAGAGTTAGTAGATACTGATAAAGAGTACTCTCGCGTATGCCTGGAACGTAACAACGGGAACTTGGAACATGTATCTACTAGAGAATCAGCTATGGACATGCTTTCTGTTGCAGATGCCTTTGGGATCAAAGAGATGAACTACTTAGGATTTTCCTACGGTAGCGAACTTGGCGTTATGTACGCATCTTTGTACCCAGAGAGAGTCGGAAGATTTGTACTTGATGGAGCGTCTGACCCGCGCAAGAAGTTATTAGATCGGAGCTTGTCGCAGGGTCTCGGTTTTGAGCGCACACTGGGAGACTTTTTCAACTGGTGTGATGCACGTTCATGCACGCCCGATAAAGCCGAAGCCTCCTTCAAAGCTGCCGCAGAGATGGTGGAGTCTGATGAGGTTTCAGTCGGTACAGCAACCGATGTTCTTACGTCAGGGATGTTCTATCTCGGGACAGCTACGGCGTTATACAACGCGCAAACCTACCCAGTGTTAGCTACAGCTATCAACGAAGCTCTGTCAGGTTCTGGAAGCAAGTTTGCTGAACTCTTTGCAGCCTACGCCAACAAACAAGACGACGGTACATACGGCTCTGAGCTAGACGCACTACGTGCGGTGCTGTCACGTGACGATAAAAGCCCAACAGTAGAGGAGCAATCTATTGCTGCTCAAGAGATGAAGAAACTGCTCCCGAACTTCTGGCCGCTGTTCGCACCTACTGCGCCTCACGAGGACCCATGGCCGCAGTATGAGATACAGAAACGTCCTCCACTTACAAACATGGATGGAAAGGTGGTGTTTGTGGCCGCTACTCTAGACCCGGCCACAACTTACGAAGATACTGTCAATCTAGCCAGAGACATGAACTCAGCGGTCATCACTCGCGTCGGAGCAACCCACACTAGCTTCGGAGCTTCCAAGTGCGTCAGAGATGTAGTGATCTCTGTGTTTGCGAAGGAGCTACAACTCTTATCAACAACTAAGCCCATAGTGTGCGAACAAGGAGAGTGACAGTGGCTGTAAAAAAAGCGACAGTGAAGAAAAAAGCTGCACCCAAGAAAAAGTTGCCTGCTAAAAAAGCCGCACCAAAAAAAGCAGTCGCTAAGAAGAAAGCTACGTCTAAAAAAGCAACCGCTAAGAAAGCATCTGCTAAAAAGTCCCCTACCAAGAAAAAAGCTGCGCCAAAAAAGAAGACAGTAGTCAAGAAAGCAACAGCTAAAAAGAAAGCATCAAGCAAGAAACACTCCACGCTAGAAGCTCATAAGCGCCACCAGAAGCGTGTCTCTGAGAGTCTGCTTCCTTCAGAGAGGATATGGCTGCTAGAGGTACCTTACGAACTAAGACAACACGCGCAGTACGCTGGAGCCAGATGGGACCCAGCATTAAAGCGTTGGTACTACAAGGGATCTAATCTTCCCAATGGCCTCAATCAGTACAGTTCTCAACACTTTTCGTGGGAGCGCTGGTTAGAGGACGATCTGAACACGTCTGACTCTACAGAACCTGCACCGTCAGGAGTTACCTTACGTCCGCACCAACAAGAAGCAGCAGACGCCATCGCGAAAGCTTATAGAGCTAAAACACCTGGCTTCTTGCTAGCTGACGACGTCGGGCTCGGCAAGACATACGCGACACTAAGCGGCATCAACCAGTGCGGTGAAGGTCTCAAAGTTCTGATCCTCTGCCCTCTAAGCGTAGTAGCACACTGGCGTAGGAGCATCGCCACAATGGGAGCTAACAACAACAGATGGTGCGTGTTGAACTATGACCGGGTCAAATCGTTGATGGTCGCTCCAGGAGCACCTGACGACAGGAAGCAACGCACTCGTACAAAAAACAAAGCACACGCAACGAAGGGTGCGCCTCTTGTCGAGTGGGATGTTGTTGTACTAGACGAGTCTCATAAACTTAAGAACCCAGTATCGCAGCGCACAAGCGCTACCCGGCGAGTATCAAGCGCTGGCACAGGCGCGTTCTGCGTGTATCTCTCAGCTACTGCAGGGCAGAACCCTCTCGAGCTCTCGTACCTCGCCCAGTTGCTTGCTAAAGCAACGGGTTCTCGTATTAGTGATCTGAACGACTTTGATGGTTGGTGTAAGGACCAGGGTTTCCAAGTGAAAAAAGGAGGATACGGACAGTGGTCTTGGGATCGCAACGATCGAGACCTTGAGGTGATGCGCAGCCTTTTGTTTGAGTCTGACAAGGCGTTTGCTATGCGCAGACGACCTCAAGACATCAGCGGCTGGCCTGAGCTGCAAAGAGTTATGTTCCCTCAAGAGCTAGATCCGCAAGAGTACGCAGCGTACCTTAAAGCATGGGAGGAGTTCCGAGAAGCTCTCGCGTTAGATCCTCGTGGGAAAGATTCACCTAGCGCTCTTGTCGCTGCGCTGCGTCTGCGTCAGAAAGCCTCGTTACTTAGATGCAAGCAGACAGCTCTACTCGCGATCGACTTGGTTGAACAGGGGCTACAAGTAGCTATCTCCACTCAGTTTTTAGAGACTGGCTCGATGATTACAGCCGAACTTGAGAAGGCGAGAGTGAAAGTCTCCAACATTAACGGCGGTCTGAACGCGTCTGTTCGCGAAGAACAACGCATTGAGTTTCAGCAAGGGAATCGCCCTGTGGTTGTGTTCACCGTAACTGAGGGTATCTCGCTGCACGCTGGAGAGTCTGCTGTCGCTGCGTCTGATAACAAGCGCGTACTTTTATTGCACGATATGCGGTGGTCGGCGCTTGACGTTGCACAAATAGAAGGACGTTGCCACCGCGACGGAGAGAACGCAGCCGCATGGTATCTCTATGCACCAGAGACCGTAGAAGAGAAAGTTGCGAGTGCTGTTTTGCACCGTTTAGAAGATATGGGCTCCATGCTCGGCGATGACACCACTGGCCTAGAAGCCATGTGGGACATGCTTTAAAGACCCAACGAGCGCTTCTCGCGCTCTCTGGCACTATCTTTAATAAGGAGTTGATACTATGCGCCCCCTCATAGAGCGCCTGTTAGATGCAGAGAGATCCAGGTACCAGGACTCTCATCCCGCGTCCTCCTCCGCTCACACAAGAGCGCGTACAAGACTGCCATACGGCGTCGGTTCGTCTTTCCAATACTTCGAGCCTTACCCGATAACCATTGATAGAGCTCGAGGTCCCTACGCATGGGACGTTGACGGTAACAAGTACCTTGACCTGAACATGGGGTTTGGCGCGCTCCTCACAGGCCATCTAAACCCAGTTGTGCTGGACGCAGTCTCTGAGCAGATGTCAAAAGGTACGCTCTTTGTCGCGCCTTCAGAGGCAGCCTTTGAGGTAGCTGACGCTTTACAAGAGAGGTTCTCACACCCTTTGTGGAGATTTACTAACTCTGGAACAGAAGCCGTCATGACAGCAGTACGCGCAGCTAGGGCATACACGGGTCGTGACAAGTTAGTGAAAGTTATCGGCGGGTACCACGGACACTCCGACACAACCTTGGTTTCATGCAAGCCATCTCTTGACAGCTCCGACGCGGTGTCAGACACAAGAGGACTCCTGCCTGGAGTTTTAGAAAACACTATTGCGATCCCCTACAACGACGCAGACGCACTTGAGCATGTCTTGATAGAGAACGCCGGAAAAGTAGCTGCGTTTCTTGTCGAGCCAGTGCTGGAAAACGTTGGAATAATCCTGCCAAGAGACGGCTATTTATCAAAAGTACGAGAAATATGCACCAAGCACGGCGTGCTGCTCATATTCGACGAAGTTAAAACGGGACTTACTTCTTCTTACTTTGGAGCCCAAGGTCTTTACGGAGTGCGCGCTGACATCACCTGCTTAGCAAAATCCATCGGCGGCGGCTTCCCTATAGGAGCCCTCGGTGGAGAGGAAGACGTGATGCGAGTTTTCGAGAAAGGTTGCGTCCACCACGGTACTTACAACTCGAACCCTCTGGTCTTGGCAGCTACTAAAGCAACTTTATCTGTGTGCTCAAAAGAAGCACTAGAAGAGACGTACGCAAGGAACAAAGAATTCACAGGAACAGTACGTACGATGCTAGAGAAAATACGAGTGCAGGCGCCTACATTTGTGGCTCAGGTTGGATGCAAGGGTTCAGTAACTTTCTCAAGTACGCAGCCTGCGCGTTACGAGGACTGGAAGAACTCCGACATGGTTCTGGCCGAACTTTCATGGCTGTGGAGCACAAACCGCGGTGTACTCACCCCTCCTGGACTAGACGAACAGTGGCTGGTCTCTTTAGCCCACGACGAAGAATCACTCTCGATCTACCTCGAACAGTTACAGGATTTGGTGACAGTTTTATCCTAAGCTAGATCGAACAACACTCAAGTCACGAGCCTGGTCGACGCAACCGCCAGGAGTTTCCACAACGGTGTACGTGTTGGCTACTTGAACGACTTGAAGCAAGTCCTGCATAGCACAAGAGCCCTCGCCAAGACTCTGGTGATTGTCTCTGCCTGAGTTGAAGTCATCCTTTGAGTCATTCAGATGAACTAACTCGATACTGCCAGCAAACCGGATCAAGCGTTCAGCGCTTGACGAGAGCTCCTCACCACCGGCATGGGCGTGGCATGTATCTAAGACGACTCCGACGTCGTGCCCTGCACCACGCAACGCGTCAAGAAGACGTGCAAAATCATCAAAGCGCCGCGCAACTGCCGCTGACCCTCCAGCTGTGTTCTCTATCAAGATGCGACACTCTGGTTCTAAATCGCGCATAACTTCAAGCCAGTTATCAACACCCTGGGCTACAGTCCCGCCACCTGTAGGGTGCCCTCCATGCACAACCAATCCGAGCGCCCCTACTGCTGCAGCAGCTTTTGTCTGCTCTTGTAGACATCTCCGTGTCTTCTCGCGTACTGCCGGATTCGCGGATGCGGGATTAGCTAGATACGGCGCATGGACGAATATTGGCAGTTCTGCAGACAGTAGCTCGTGTTCATCGCCTCGGATCTTCGGTGCAGCCCAAGCCTGAGGTGGAGACAGGAATATCTGCACTACGTCAGCCTGTCTGCTGACAGCTCCCTGCAGTGGGTCTTTTCTCTCTACATGCGAACCTAGATAAATCACG
>Ga0208226_1000129_pt1 | contig 24389 bp, 23 predicted proteins | sample LakMenE18May11ns_FD_150713 | JGI IMG/M metagenome (GOLD analysis project Ga0208226, IMG submission 150713) | Freshwater microbial communities from Lake Mendota, WI - 18MAY2011 deep hole epilimnion ns (SPAdes) | ecosystem: Environmental > Aquatic > Freshwater > Lake > Epilimnion/Euphotic zone ... | reverse complement strand
TGACAGCAGAGCAGGCAAGTGGAGTACAGCAGGCAAGTGGAGTACAGCAGGCAAGTGGAGTACAGCAGGCAAGTGGAGTACAGCAGGCAAGTGCGGAAGAAGAGCAGCTGTAGGCGGTGCGACCTTCCTTAATTAAAATGATTACAAATACTATTTATAAGTGACTAATAGTATGCACGAGTTAGTGTATGTGCTCACGGTGGAGGCTTTTTGTTTCGGACTCTTGGCCGTCATTCTGATTGCGCAGACTTTTGACGTATTTGATTTGGGAGCAAACAAAGTGTGGCCTGTTTTGTCTACGTCTCTTTTCTTGATATTAGTATATGTCTTGGTTCTTCTTCTTACATGCTGTGCAATTTCCGTGGGCAAGTTCGGGGTACTGGCACATGGTATGATGGACGCCTGCGCGCGCTCAGCAGGCCGTTTGGTGTATGTTGTGGTGCTCAGTGTGTGCTATGTCACAATTCTACTGCTGAATTATGACAGAAATGCAACTTTAAATGACACGGTAAAGACACCCAAGAAACACTCTGTTGAATGCTTGTTAGCGCAGTTGTGTGGCACAAGTTGTGTTAATCGTGGTGTACTGTGGTCGTACACTGCGTACCTGTCAGTAATGCTGCCAGTCATCGCATTCATCGCTGCTTTACAGGTGACTGCTGCGGGTATGTGCAAGAACAGCAAAAAATCATCGCATGCAAGACTTCTGTGTATTAACAGTGCATACGTCCTTGTTTACACCGTGAACTACACTCTCGGCAAAAACACTCAATGTAACACTGCTTGTAATGGCACAGCTGTTTTTAGGCTTCCACAACAACCACTACAAGACCCATGCTATGAAGTTGTGTGGTTGCTTATTGGCTTGTGTGTTTCAGATATTGTAGCTGAGTACTTCCTGCGCCGTAGGCTACATCGTTTTTGTTGTGTTCCTAGGTCGGTTGCACACATGTTGAGTGTCGGAATGTTTTGTTTTATACGATTTGCACAGCTTGTTGCGGTACCCTTGTTCGATATTCTTCTGTCTTCAAGCGTGCCCGCAACATTTTGGCGTTTGCATACATGGAATCTCCAAACAACTCTCCCATGGCAGCTACTCATGGTGCACACAATCATCGCATTTATCACGTGCTTGGTGGATATTATGGAAATAGTTGTTCCGTTTATTTCAGGTACATCGCAACTGCCAGAGCCGCCAAGTACGCCAAGTAAACAATATAAACCAAAGGTTTCACAAAAACAAGCTCTGGTACCTACAACAACGGTACCAACAGCTGGTATGCATCGGGCATTCGGGCACGAACTGGAAACTGGCAGTAGACGCAAGCTCATGATGACTTTCAATGCTCACTCGCGTTGGCCCACTATGCCCAACGTCGACACGGGCAAAAAAACGACTTAGGCAAAAACGACTTAGGCAAAAACGACTTGGTGATGTTGCGAAAAACATATTTAAGAGACTTATTTTCATGTCCAATGATACGATGCTCACTCTTTCAACGCACACAGCATCAGGGAATCTAGTATTCAAAGCAAACGATCACACTGTGTATGTATGCAAGGAGGCTATGCACGGTGCTGAAATGTGGAAAAGCAACCATGGTGGATTTCTCAATACAGCAGGTAAGCTCAGTACCAAAAACAATGGTTTTGAATTGAAGCACACTGCATGTCAAAATTGTGGTAAGCAGACGAATTGTCCAATCTGTCGATGCACAGATGCGTCGTTGGAAACAGACTTTCAAACACACATGTTTGGTATTGACACGAAAAAAATTGGGAAAATGATTGGGGATAAAATTAAATCACTTACACACAACACAGAGGAGGGCAGGTTGAAATTGATTGCAGATATAAAGAGAATTTTTGAGTTGGCTGACAACATTGCAGCTATTAATACATTCTGCGAGGTAGAGTTAAGTCCAGAACATTGGAAGTTTGCGCAAGCACAACAACTGACCAAACACCTCGAACCAGCTGCAGGTAAATCTTGAGCTAAAAAAATAGAATGTGTTTGAAAGAAGTTGTGCCTGAGGGCAACGATTGAAGCATGGAAGGGGTGTTGCTGGGTCTTGCTAGCATGCCTGCTGCTGGTATGCCTCTTGCTAAGCGTGCGCGGACAATGTCAGGAGATGCAACGGGATCCAATAGCGGATCAAAGGGAGAAATGGTGTCGAGTTCTCTTGTGCTGATAAAGCCTCACGACACGGAAGATCTGTCGGCGGTGGCGCGGCAGCGTGCTGTAGCAGAGGCGAGAACAATTGTGCGTACTGTGGACAAAGTGCTGGAAAAGATGCTGGATGTGCGAGTGATCAGCACACATCGCAATGGCCAGATTCACAACCACGTAAATTTGCGTGTTGCGAGTGAGTTCTCGACTATGGTGCATCATGAGCGTGCTCAGACTGTGTTTGAAGATGTAATGTTCTGCTTTATGGCATCTAATGAGCTAGAGCCAGTTATAGTGGTTGTGTTGTTGCATGGTGATCAAGGGCGTGTTGTGAATCTTGGAATGGCGCACTTTGTTTTGCTCGAAACAGCGTTGAATCAGTTTCGCGTCAAGTTCGGGATCAAAGGAGAGACATACAGCTACACCCCTCTGCAGGCGAGACTGGAGTGCTCGTGGCACTCAAGACACTTCCACTTAAAGATACGAGTGCCAACAGAAATGTATTTGCGTGTGTTTCCAGCAATGCAAGTTGTAGGCACAAACCACGCATGCAAAAAGAACGTGCTTGATGCGTACAAAAGAATATGGGAGCCCCTGCGGTACAAGTTCGAACTTAAGACACAGGAACCATGGGCGGAAGTTCGGCCGGTGGTGCTGGCAGACGTGTTAAAAACGACGAATTGATAGTTTCAGTCGCTGGCAGACGTGTTAGAAACGACGAATTTATAGTTTCAGTCCAAAAATACGTTGAGAAAGATAAAGAAGCAAGGTTATTGAAATTATATACACGAAAGGTTCCCAAACCTTCAATGTTGTCAATGTTAAATCTCCCCACAAACTGTTGCGCCCAACAAGCCACAGAGAGAAAGCGTATGCAACAGAACAAACAGACAGTAATAGTTGAGTACAATTGGTTCCTTGCTTACTCATGTTCGTGTAAGCGTGTCTTACACACGTTTGTCCGTATAATCGTGTCTTACCATCGTGTCTTTTACACATGTAGTGCTTAAACATGCCGAAGACGGAAAATCCCAGCACGACGTGTGCATAAATAAACACACCCTCAAACATGTCTGATTGTTGTTTAATACCTTGACTGCATTTGTGTCATCCGTGCCGTTTACTTTAGGCTTACGCTACCTTACTCTACTTTCACAGGTACAGTAAGTAGAAGCTGCTCGTTCAAGAGTGGATATGCGGCCAAGACGAAAACCATGATAACAGAGTATGTTAGAACAATATCTAGGAGCCTTTCAAGAAAGGTGTGAGAATCTAAATGAACTGGAATTTTGCCCATACACAATCTGTCGCTAATACTCTGGTCAAAGACAATATTGTGAAAAAAACATAAAGACTTAAATTGGTGTTTTTGGTTCACCCCGAGGGGTGGTTTTTAATTTTGTTCACAAAGGGGGGAGTCATCACGGTCGACACGCTCAGTTGCCAGTGAGGTCGACATAGTCGACAGTGACCATGTCGCTTGCGCTGCCCTCGTCACGGCAGAACGGGCACGTGACGTTGTTCCTCTTCCCCACCACCTTGTCTTTGCACGTGGCGCACACGGCGTGACCACAGGCCAGGACAGAAAACTGTCTGTAGCTGTCCATGCAGATCGGGCATGTTTCCTCGAGGTTATACACCTTGCGTACTTCCTCTACCTGTCGCGGGCCAAAACACATCGTAAACTCGTGCGCCCACACCTGCGTGAGGGGTTTTCCGTGGATCTTTACCAGAGGGAGCGCATGGCGGCTGTCGGCCTTCATGCAGTATTTCCACGTGGTAGATTGGCCGCCTGCAGCGACGACAGTCTTGCGATGGACCCTGACAACGGGTTTTTCCCCAGGTGTGATTGGCCCTTGCAGCACTCCTCCAACAACAGCTCCTTCAAACACGAAGGTGGGTTGGTCGTCCCAGCAGCACCTGGTTTTCAGGTCCAAGTTGTCCTTCTGACTGAGCCAGTACTCGTCAGTATCATCCAGATGCCAGGTGAAACTACCGTCATTGAATGCCGCTTGGGCCTTCATGACGTTGTTGAGCTCGCCCGAGTCCAGCAGCTCATTGAACTTGGCTGCAGTGAGGAGCATGAAGCTGATCTTGGGCTTTGCGTTATCCTTCACTTCACGGGCGAGGTCAGGGTAGGTAAAGTCATTGGGGTTGCCCATTTCGCTGTTCAGCGTGAGCTCCTCGCCGACAAACTCTTGGGTCAGGTTCAGGGTGTGCCTGAACATCTTGGTCTTATCGAACATTGCCTCGGGGTTTTGCAAATCGATGATCTGCGTGAAGCAGCGTTCCGGGAACTTGTCCAATTCGTCTGTTTCCAGACTGAATGGGAGCCTGCATCCGTCTTGGGTCTTCAGAAACCACTGCAACTCCGCCCACGTGAGGGCGAGGTTCATGGTGGGTGCAAGACCATTATGATAAATGCAGGTAGGCGCGTCAAGGAGGTGGTCTCCGCCACCTCCTCCGCCACCACCCACACCGCGAGTATTGCCCATACTGCGAGTAATACCCTTGGTCCGAACATCTGTGTCTTCCGACACCTGTCCGATTTGCAAGAGTACCATCTTGAATGCATTTTCGCGATTCGGACGAATCTGAATGGTATTAACCATTGGTTTGATTCGGATCAAATGCTTTCTTAAATATTGCTTTTGGTAAATCCGTATATCATAAATGCTTTAAGGTGTATAGCATTTTTTATGATTGTTTTATCGGCAGGACACGTACAGGGTGGGACACTCAGTTAATCATATATAAGCAACCACATGGTCCGGGTGTTTCTTAGCATGCAGCAGAGCAAGCCCGACGTGCAGAGCTTCGAGGAACGTATTGCCCTCCTAGAGAAGGCGTTTGCAAACCTCACCCTTCAATGTGAGGTAGGAGAGGGCGGAGCACAGGATGAGTGGACGTCGGATTGCGAGGCGCCGGACGGCAATTCGATCGTGGAGTTCTCAAGCGACTCGTTCGACGCATCTGCGTCAGAGTACGATTACTCCGGTGACGAGTTCGATGACGACAGGATCCCCTCCTCCTCCGCGCCTGCCGAGGAGAGGCACAAGCCGGTGTTTGGTCACAGGCTGCTGTTTCGTTTGCCGGATTACGACACGGAGGTCGCAAGGCCTCCCCACTACGAGAAATTGTATTTTCCCATGTTGAAGGCTGGTGGGTGTGCGCCGGCCGCAGGAGAGGGTGCCGGCTTCTCGGGGCCTGAGTATGACCCCGAATGTGGATCGAGTATGATCCCCCTAGCTCAGTGGGCCAAGCTCGCCGCGGCAATCTCGCGCCTGCAGAGGAGAAGCCTAGCTCACTGGGCCAAGCTCGCCGCGGCAATCTCGCGCTTGGGGGGGGCCTTGCGCAGGGCCAAGCTCGCAGCCTAGGCTGGCGAATCTCTTAGCCTTGAATTGTTGAAATTTATACTCTTTAAGTAAAATCCAAACAACAACTAGTGTTTATTTTTAGCTTGATCAATTACGGTGTGCAAGAACGCCCCTGACATTACGATGATGATTAGCATGCCTGTTGCCGTACTACCGTACTCTGTTTTGCTGTGTGATGCTACACGCAAACCAAGTTCAAATATACAGACAAGTGTGACTGTGTCGACACATAGAAAACAGAATTTGCCAAACACAAAGTAAAAATCACATGAATGCCGCTCAGTGTGCACAAGCATAAATCTCATAAACTTGAGAAAAACACGCATCCCAAATATCAATGTCAAAATTCCTATGAAAGGGTTTTCGTAGGTGTTTTGCAGATGTGCTGTGAGTATTAGCTGCACAGCGACCAAAGAGCCCAGTGTACTAATATCCTGGTCTTTTTTTGTGTTCGGACTGTCTTGTGTGTTTGGACTGTTTTCTCCGCTGTCGTCTTCGCTGTCGTCTCCGCTGTGTTCCCCCGTGTTTTGTCCGCTGTCTTTACAAATATTGCGAAAGAAACGTGACTCGGCAATAATATATACATAGCAATAAAATTCAAGAACGAGATTTAGAGTGAGCTCCTCTTGCGTGACAAGATGCTGTGACAGCACTCCTGCAGCGAGCAACACGCGACAAAGTAAAAGCATACCAATGATACTGAAGAAATTCAACACAGAAAACTTGCGGCGCTTTCCGTGCACTAGCAAGGCCAAATGCTCACATACACGCGTGAAAAAGAAAAGACTACTTACTGTCAAACACAAATTCCACCATAACTGCTTCCTATTGTGTCTCCAGTAAACAAGACCGCTGTGCACATCGAAAACAAACTCTAGATTCCTGTCCACGAGATCACAGAGAGACATGTCGTAATGTTTTGTCGATGATGATCTTGATAAATCAATGTTTCTATTGGCTGTCTGTGAGTTGCAAGTTGTAGCTACAAGTGCATTCTCCGATATGGGAACATATACAGGAACGTTTGGGAACAGTGTAAAATTGTCGGCGCTGCAAAAAGAAGTTTTGTTAGGGAAACAGGGAAAGTTTTGCCAGCCCTGGTCGTGGTAGCCTGACAAAAAGTGCAGAAACGGTGCTTTGGACATGTCGAGAACAGGATCTGTGCACATAACACACCATTGTATACCCAAGTTGTTTATCCTCACATACATGCTTGTCAAAAGCAATTCGTATGTCTGTCCATTGCTCCATTGTAGTGGTGTACGAGAGATTTCGCTGCTCAGCCACGGAAAGTTTTGGGGAGCAATGGCCAAAGAGGGCATGCTCATTTGCGTCTTTTATGTGATTAGAAGACACGATGCCTCTTTACAGTTATTAGCGTGCTGTTTATTAAAACATGTCTGAATCAAATATCTTGCGGCCAACGCGGCCGGTAATCTATTCTGGCATTTGAACTGCCACTGGGTTTGGTTTTAACTTTATCCTACGGGGGGGACGCGCTGCGGCCTCCACGCCACTTTGCTGGGCAGCCTGAAGAGTCTGGTCCACATCAATGGACGTGCGCTTGCTTCCCGCGCTACTGAGAACCGCTGAATACGATGCAGCATGTGTCGAAAGCGATCGATGAGGGTCAAAGAGCTGTTTCAAGAGCTGTTTCAGCTCTTCCTTACCACGCAAGTTTCTCCGAACCAAACACAAGGGCTGGAAACCTCCCGCATTTCCGTACTGTCTCTTAGTGAGATCTGGCCCTCGCCAGTTCATTGCCCATTTTGCAGGGTTGCAGCTGCATTTTTGAAACAGCACGTTGTTCTTCTTAATTTGCTCGAGCAGCAACGCAGATTCCTCCGCGTCAGCCTCCGGGTCAGTGCATGTTTTCGTGACTTTGAGCATTGCGCGTGCCGCAACATCACATTCTACGTCTAAGGCAGTCCCGCAAGCACTGCAAGCGCGAGGTTTATCCTGTGTCGCCTGCGTCTGGGTCTCGGTGTGCACCGTCGCCTGCGTCTGGGTCTCGGTGTGCACCGTCGCCTGCGTCTGGGTCTCGGTGTGCACCATTTTTCGATTTCTCGCGGATGTTTAAGTATCTTATATATCGATTCTTGTCTTTAATTTCTTTTATGTTTTTACTTATTAAAACAAACGATGCCTCTTTACGATGCGCACAATCTCAAGCTCCGTACACTAATCCTCGACATACACGGGCCGCAACAGCGGAGACGACAGGTCCTCGCCCAACCGCGCAATGAAGGAGACCATGTCTGTTCGATTGAACTCCAACCCTCCATCCGCGAGCGCAAGCGTGCGGATCGGCCGCTTGAAGTAGCCAGAGAAGCTTCTCTGTGCCTGAGCGCAGGCATGTGCCACGGTCAAATGCGCTTGCACTTTGATGGAGACGCGACGATGCTCTGTTTGGATTCTGAGGCGCAGCTTCTTCGGCGCGCTCTCGCCGCCCGCCGCGAGCACGGCGTTTTCGGCGGCGCGAGCGTCGGCGGCGGCGCAAGCCTCGGCAAGCACAACCGCGAGAGGAGCACCTGCTTGATCGTATGTCATAGTGATGGGGCCGTTGCCTACGTCGATCGTCAGGCTTTCACCCTTGAATTCGCCTCCTGCAGCCACAGTCCGCTTGTGATACGGCACATACTCCCCCGTGCTGTAGGGGTCAAGCGCCTCGCGGCGCTTGTGCTCGGCATATTCCGCCAGGAGGCGCTGACGCTTGGAGGCGGCCTCACTGGAGGCGGCCTCGGGGTTTAGGCCAGCGCAGTCCTTGCATGTTGACTGACATGTGCTCATCACTTGGTTGTGCTGGCACAACTTTTCGGTTTTGAAAATGTCGCGTGGAATCGGTTTTCGATTTCTCGCGGATTTTTAGGTATCTTATATATCGATTCTTGTATTGGATTTCTTTATGTTTTTACTTATTAAAACAAACGATGCCTCTTTACGATGCGCACAATCTCAAGCTCCGTAGCGCCCATTCTAACAGAGGGGTCACAAACATCTATTACAAGGTGCATACTACCTTCTTGTAACACTATGCGGACCTCGCCAACGCGCGCAGGACTGTATGCCTGCAGCGCACGCATACTTGTCAAACATACACTCGGTGCAGGTCCTGTAAAACAACAACGTATTACAAGCTTATTTTGTTCTTGCACAATTGTTGTGCTAGGAAGATTCAAAACTAACAACTCTGCCTGTGCAAGGCGCAATAAATTCTCCACTAATACCTTGTCATCACCACAGTGCTTGAGAACAGCTTCTGGCACTTCATTGTGCATGTCCTTATGCAGCATCGCACTAAGGGACATGTTTTCTCGAAGATTCATACACAGTTTTGTCTATTATACACAAAAGTACAAAATATAAAATACATATACATAAATCAGTCTAAAACCCGTTTTCATGTCTAACCCGTTTTGATGGCTAACCCTTTCCATGTAGGTTGCTCGCGCGGCTGCTTGCATTTGCCCCATTCATGCTCGAACCCGTTTGCACAAAAGAGCGCACTCGCTGGAGGACACAAGACACCTGAAGTCATCTTACAACCTAAAATAAGATCTTGCAGCACCAAAAAACGCGTCCATGCAAAAACCTTCATAGCAACAGGTCCGCCCCAGGGCTCCTTGTGATCCTTGCACATGTCTTTGTACATGAATAATTCTTGGAAAGCAGTAGCAGGCAGAACACATATTGACTTTGTTGCTTGATCGATACTGTTAACCATATTGACCCTGTTGCTTGATTGATACATCCTTTGCTCGTTTTGTATGAGAGATCCTTCTGATGTTTCAAGGGAGTCAGCATTAAGCATACTAAGTATCACACCAAAAAACACAATAATGCTCAACAAGTAGAAGACGTACTCAAATTTCGAAACAAAACAATTGTCAAAAAACGACTTCAGGAACCCAAAACATTTGCTGAAGGCGCTGTTAACGCTTGAAACTGCTTCATCTGGTTCCGTATATTTAGTAAATTTTGCTGTTCGATCTTTGAAATTATAACCAAAACAAATCACTTTCCATACCCAAAGGCAAAATTTGATTAACATGTAAACAATCACTTCAGCAAGCAAACAATTGTTAAAGGAAGTATTAAAATTATCATCTTGCTGTATAATGATTTTGTTCCTCGTAGACTGCCAAATCCACAAAAAAAACATCTGAAAAAACAACACAGTTATATCCACAAACACGCTGAGATTAAAGATTATGTCATCGAAAGGAATTTTGTCTTGTGTTTTCCCCCAACCTTCCGCCCAAACCTCAAGACAGTATACTAAATAAGAGTTGAATTGCATTCGAGAGATTTCCAACACACAAAACGAAACAATACTAATAATAATGAGTTGAGCTTCGAATTCAAGAATAAAGCCGTTGAGCATGCCAAGGTCTGCCAAACCTCCAAGCAAAAGAATCATACATACCAAAATTGATATTTCGTCTGTCACAGGAACAGGATCTGTTGCCTTAGCCCCCAAATACTCGAAAGTGACTGGCATGAGATTTTGTGTTTTGAGCTTACCCTTAAAATCTTGCGGAAAAACCCGCATCTCGTAACTCATGTTCTTCATAACAGCAGATTGTTGTGTGATCTGTTTCGACGCAGCAGGGTAAAGCATTGAGTTGAAAAGACGCATATTCGTTTCCTGGGTCATTTGCTCGGGAGGCATTATTGTTGCATTTGCTTCACTTTGATCAACTTTCTTCTCGATGGGCCCAAACAAGCCATCAAGTATGTTTGCCCAAAACTGGTGTTTATCGGTGCGCTGCAAATGTATATAATACAAGCCAAGAATGATCAAACTGTATAAAACTGATGGAATCTGTACTGCTGACATGTAGTGGATCTTGTAATCTCCCCACAATATACTTGCCAAAGTGCCTTGTCTAGCAATACGGACGAAAACAGCAATGGCGAAGACAATCAGTGTGATTCTTTCAATGGAAATTTTGAGTGTCGGGAGCCACACTTTGTATTTCTCATTGTTGGATGTAATCCTCATCTGCTGTGTGATGACACAGCCTACGAAAGAGAGTATGAATACACATACAAGCGTCATTAGGTACATTACTGGTGAAATGCTCGAAAGCACAGAAAGTGCCCATGGATTGTTAATAAACATTTCGAAATTTTCAGGACCGTAATGTTTTCCTCTGAAGAAATTATCTCTGCTTTCAAGTGACCTTTTGTCATGCGAAAAGTCTTCCCATATTTTATATGCTACAGGACCATGGACATTATCTGTGGATTGTGACAAGAGCTCAAGTTCAACATAAGGCGTCATGCCTCCGAGAGAGTTCCATTTCCTGTCTGCGGATCCACGATCGTTTTGTTTCTCTATGTGCAGTGTCTTAGCACTGTATTGATTGTTTAAAACAAACTTGTCAGAGATTGCTAACATAATGAGAAGACTTACTCCAATTATTAAAACACCAAAACCGTATAGAGTTTGAGCTATACGCATCCAATCCCAGGACCTGGGGTCACGGCACGTGACATCATTTGTTGCAGCAAGATCTGAAATCTCTTTCTGTTTCCCAGAACCTTTGCACCAGGACTTGGGGTCAGCGAACGTGCACTTGACATCATTGTTTGCAGCATCATTTGAACTCTGTTGTGAACGTAATGGGCCACGCATGAAAAGGTACATCGTTTATATGTACCTTTCATAAAAAGATGCATATATTACACAGACCTCAAAGTCCACAAAACAGTGCTGGCAAAGATTGCACAATGCATAACAAGACGCAGTACACTTCGTTGCCATGTACGGTTGTAAGGTTTTACCGAGCTGAGAAGCACCATAAAACCACTGCGACTGCTTGTGCATGACACAATATCGATCGAAATATGCGGGAATCTCGCCTGTAAAAGTTTAATGTCAGTAGACCTAAGAAAATGCTTGTCAACAACCATAACTGTGTCATCATCTCTGATAAACACACTGCCGCCCGATCGATCAATGTCTAGATTGTTGATTAAAAAACGTCTGAGTTGCGTAAGAGACGTATTATTATGAGAAGTGTCATGAGACGTATTATGAGACGTAGACGTATTATGAGACGTAGACGTATTATGAGACGTATTGTGAGACGTATTGTGAGACGTATTGTGAGACGTATTGTGAGACGTATTGTGAGACGTATTATGAGACGTATTATGAGACGTTTTGTCGAAACTCATACCAAAGTAATTCTTATGTATAATGAGAACCAAGATTTAATTTGTCGTTCGTCTTCTGTTGTTGGAGTGCTGTACATATAAAGGATTTTTTGTAGACATGACAAACAATCACATACAAGAAAATTTTCCAGATGAGCGAGTACCACAGTTCATTTTGCTGTTCGTAAACAAGATAAAACGCATCGACATGAAAATCAGTGTTGATATCACAGGTATTGCCAATTGCCAAGTGCGAGATGCAAACGGCAATCTGTTGGCCGCTGTGTGGACCAGAAACAGTGTGTGTAATGAATTTGAGAATGCTACGTTATTGACACGTGAGGCGTTGCAGAAGCATTTACAGAATTTTATTGACGCAGGTGTCAAAGAAAACTTGGAAGTTCTACAAAAAGTAAAAGACCCTGCTCTTCTGGTGGATTGGGTTGTGCGGACAGCGGAGTACTGGGAGAAGAGGTACGCCGAGAAACGCAATGAGAAGTATGACATTTCACAAAGTGTGCTCTCTGTTATGTTTGAAGTTGTATTCGACACAGTTGCTGTAATACTGCACGATTCCGACTTTGCCTCGGTGGTGCAACTGATGGAAAAAAAAATGAATGGTGATTTGAAAACAAATAAATTTCACAGGCACATTTTAAGAAACTTTCCTTCAGACGTCTCAGATGAAGAGAAGGACCTGGAAACTTTCTTTTATATACACAGAGGTCACAATGCTTTGGTACGTCTGCTGTTTCGTACTGACTGTGTGCAAGGTCTCAGAGAACGCTTGTGCATATTGGCAGGCAAATTACTGCAAAAGAAAGAGGTGTGCAACAAAGCAGGAATGTACTGCTCCCACCGGCAGCGTAGTGACATTATTCAGGAATGGTTTTACGCTCAGCGAGATTTCAAATTGTGGTGTGAAGATCAAGCAGATGACATAGTGCAAAAGTTAAAACAAGAGTTGAACAAGGAAACCTCGCTATTTCTCGTCATAGACCACACAGCCATAAATCTTTCACTCTCTATGATGGTGCATACTTCTCCAGTGCCATTGCACTCTCCGACATCGCTACCTGCCATGCAACCTGATTTTTCTGCAGGTGACAAAACTTCTCATCCCTCCCAATATAGTGATGATTAAGAATATCAATTCAGGCTAGTAGTGTATATAAGAATTATGAACATACATGGCTGCGCAGCCATCGGCAGGACCTCTCGATTCCAGGTCACAGGTGCAACCCGCGTACCTCGGTACAGGTGATCCTTCAAGCAACGGGTTTGGCACTGTTTCCTCAAGTGAACCTCAGAATATGCAGGCCCAGTATGAAAACATATTCGGCCCTGCTGTGCGGGACATCAAATGGGACGAGCAACGTCACAAACGGCACCAGCGATGGCATCTTCCAGACGCGCTGAAAGGAGCCAGCCCATTTTTAACAGACCGTGTGGATGGCCTTATAACAGACGCCACCACATCACCATTCACCAAAAACATCCTCCCATACCTCTACATGGACAACCCTGACAAAAAAATTAAATGGAATGTCTATAGCTTTGACGAGGGCATGGCAACCCGTGTGCCCTATGAGTCGGCAGCTCGTGTGCTACCCCAGAGCAAGCGCTCGTTTGCTGGCTACGCTGTGCGACAAGGTCTTGCCATTGCAATGGAACACAACTTTATGATGTCTCCACAAGGCATGGATAACTTTAGAAAGCAACTCATGCAGCTCGTTGGTTCAATTCAGCTCACTAACGACCTTGATGTGCACATGGCCCTACTGTACGCACCATCGTACCAAAAGTACATGGACGAGAAATATTATGACACTCAGAGAACAATATCTCAAAACACACGCATGTACATTGATCTATTTGGTTTTATGCAGAAAAACGAAAACGCGCTTGATTATCTCATTGAAGATGCAAAGAACCACCTTCAAAAGTGGGGCAGCAAGCCGCCTACTTTCATGCTGTGCAACGGGGCACTTACGAGGCAACTCACAATGACGCCTGAAAGAACAAATTACATCACAAACGGACCAGATGGCAAGCGCAAGCTAGCACAGGGGCCTGACCTCCCGTCTTACAGAGGTTTGCAAATTATTAACACGCGGCAGTTCAGTCTGGAAGCTGGCACAGCACCCAGAGACATGCTGCGACGGCGCGTGCGTGTGTGCGAACACTACCGGATCCCGTGGGAAATCACAAACGTTTCCAAACGCTTCGAGTTCTACGATCAGTCCAGAGACTCTATGTTTTATCTCTCGTTTAAGGATCTCTGGGACAACAGTTTTCCACAAAACACAGATGACTTGAAATCAATGTTTGGCACTGGTGAAACAACCAGAGCTTTTGCACATTTCCGGGACAATGAGGCTTTTTCAGCGGAAAAAATTTCAGACTTTTTCACTGCATCAGAATATCGGGTTGCTTCCATGCTTGGGGTATTTCCCATGGGTCAAAGCAATGCAGACCGCCTCCCATTTATTCAACGCAATTTAGAGTTTGTGAAGGAAAGTTTTTCAGAAGGCCAAAACAAACTAGATGTCTTTTGTTTTGAGCGCTCTTTTGTTTTAGGTAACCCGAAGGGACTGCAATATATCTTCACTTTAATTATACTAAAACTGTTTATTCGCAAAAACTTTTTCAAGCTGGTAGGTCACGAAGATGGAAATTCTGGATTCACGAACCTTTTGAAGTGTTTGCACACTATCTTGCCTACCAGCGATGACAATTTTTGGTTGTTCAAACGCAAAAAAGATGTGCCCCCGGGCGATAACAGTGGCCCTTTGCGCGACGGAAACATTGCACAATCAATTCAGAGTTGCGGAGTGAATCGTATAACCAGAGAAAAATGGCAAGAATGGTTCAAAAATCAGAAATCTTTGTGGTACTTTGAAGAGGGAGGAGGAGCGCCCGAACAGGAAAACGAACAAACATTTGTCAACCAATTTTTGCAGTACATCCATTGGAATAATTACACGGAATACGAGTTGGAGTATTACAAAATGCTACTCCAGACTGGAGAGATCAATGACGCAGAAGATGAGCTGGAGGGCAGGGATTCTGTCCTTGCACAGGCTGCTGGTGCAGGATCTTACACAGTGAGGCACACAAACATTGGAAATCAAATCGCTTGGCAAGCGAAAGTGCGTAAAATTATCGCAGAGTTTGAGAACCGACGTGCCGATAACCATACATTTGAGATTCTCAAGGCAAGTTTGAACACGGCGATCATGAACCTTTTTCAACCCAAAAACGGAGGAGTTCCAGATGTTGTAGACTTTATCATCCAGTTTCAAACGTATCTAAAGGCATTCCAAGATTTCATGCAGTTTGTTAACGATATCATTAGAAAATTGATTTCCACACAGGGTCAATTTCCTTTGTGTTATTATTTGCCGAATGAAGATCAAGCCCCAAGGTATTTGCAAAATCTTATACTTACTAAAGGTGCAACAAATGACAAATGTGGCGCTGAAATCAAGAACATCACGGATTTCTTGGCAACAGCCAAATGTAATCCCGAAAACTTTCAGATTACAGACACGGTGCGATTTATGGCAATCGATCTGTTGCTTCTGCGCCCGTGCATTGAGCATTACATGCTTGCTGTGATTATGGGCAGAGGTGGTGGCCCCGAAGAGTTGGGAGCTACGTTCTGGGGGCAGACAGAGCTCTCATGCTACGATGACTCGCAGCATGGTATTTGGGGCATGAGCTACAAGTACCACGAGCGTGCTATAGTTCTTAACGAGAGGAACCTGATACGTGTGTTTGATGTTTGTTTCGACGGATACTGTGGTGGAAATGACTCATCAATCTTACAGTGGTCAGACGATGGTGTACAACTTTTCAAGAACAAATTAACAAATATTTCTGACCAGTACGACGGCCCTAGCATGATTGTTATGGCGCTGCCTCCAGCACAGGGGGGAGCGTTTCCCAACCCACTTGTGCTGCAGACACAACAATTGAATGCAGGATCAATTGGAACAATGCATCCTGACCGCGCAATGCCAGCAAATAATTTGTCAAAACACCAGTATTTCCTTGTAAACCCGGATTACAATGTATCGAACATGACGGATCAGCAACTTCAAGCACGAATTTTTGCAAAATATATTGAATATGCGGGATTGCATGAACTTGCAAACAATGGTGCTCCCGGGCATGCGGCATATTCTGGTGAGACAGAAAAACCTTCTTTTTCTTTCAGCGGACATATGGCGAGTATTCTTCATGGACACAGAGAGGAAACTCAAGGGAGCGGGCATCTGGGTGCAAACTTTGTAGGTGTTGCAAGTGTGCGCGAAGGCAGAGGCATGATGCCAAAAGGAATGCCTACTCTTGCGCATCTTATGTGAGTTGTGTGTGTAATATTTTTTTCATCGACACAGTATAATAAAGAAATACATCAGTATGTTTTCACAAGAAGCCAAAACTGGAGAATCCAAAACTGCAGAAGCAAAACCGAGTGCTGGTGTTGTAGACATACGTTATGCACACAGATGCTTGACTAGACAGCAGGTAGACGCAGCTAACAATAGTGTTGCTATGTCCAAACACACAAAAATTACCCTGATGCCCAACCACTCTTTGAACATGGAAGGTGAACTAGAAGGTTTTGTGTTTGAGTGCTCTGCTGATGACTCGGCGAGCGTTCTTCCTTTGTCCAAGTCGACATTCAGCACAACTGCGATTTATGAATGTCGTCAAGATAATGGAAGTACGTATCAACAACTCACAATGAATGTTGCAGGCACGAAAGCTAAACTGAATCAGATTATGCATAGGATCCAGAGTACACAGCATGAAATGGACCATCTGAAGTTAGACTGCATGCCAGACATGGAATTGCACGTCTCCTCTCCTTACTTTTTTAAGGACCAGCGGAGTTGGTGTGAAAATACACCAGCAAAAGTTGGAATATACCACTGTTTCATGCGCACAACAGCGCAGAACACGCGCGAGCACAAAATCTTTATAGTCGTATCAGGGTATTGCAGACATGCGAGCGAGGAGCTGTACAATATGTGGCTAGACGCAAGGCATGACATTACGGTGCGCCAGTTTGTTACTTGTGCAGAGCTCGATTGGCTGCGCAAAGCAACTCTTAGACATCACAGTCGTCTGGCCGCACGTGTTGCGCAAGCACTAAATCTCAACGTGGACTTAATCGAAGACGTGAATTCAGTAGACGGCGCAAGTATGATGCTGCCTAGCACGAGCTGTGTTACTCGTGACATTATGCTCACGGGCTGTGGCGCTGTGTACACATGTTCTGCCGCTATAATGCAATCATGTAAGTCAGGAATTATATTTGACTGTTTCGCAAGTGAAGGCTTCTGGATATTCACAGGCCCTCGAGATACTGGATGCTTTCGCCTCTTTGGCAATGAGTTCCAGGTTTCGGGCAAAAACATTGGGTTCCCAACGAACACTGTGCGCTACAACAAGTTTTTCCCTCCCCGCGACCAAACAAATACTGTGACAATATATGCCAGAAATAAGAGTGAAAATGAGCAGCGAAACTTACAACACAATTCCACAGACTCAGAAGTTGCAGACTCAGAAGTTGCAGACTCAGAAGATGAAATGCAGCAACTTGTACAGCAATTTGTAAAAGCAATCGACGAGAACACATCAAACAATGTTTTATATGCAACCAAAGTCACAGACATCAAAGCATTCATGTTCCCCCATGCAGGATTTATTGATGTTCTGTGCAAGCTCGGCTTCAACCGCAACGACGGCATCATTAACATGATGCCAATCGTGACCTATTGTACGGACGAGTAAAAAACAAGTAAAATTATTCTGATATATAAGCTGCTCTTAACCTCGGTACTACGAAGGCGCGATGTGGGACTGGCGCTGGAGAGATCACCATGATGTGCCACCTAGTGGGTATATCAGTTTCATGCATTGTCCCGAACATTTGAGGGAAATCATGCTGCGCCCCGACGACCAGTCCAAGTTCTTCAAAAACGCTGTTCCTGATTTGGAGAACGAGGGCTGTGCTGATTTGAAAAAACAGCTCTGAAGCGTCTCTGCGATGCTCACATGATGTCGACGCACATCAGCTAGTAGATGAGCATTGCCCTTTCTGCTTGGTCATAATAAAGATCATTTGAAAACTAACACCTGTGACAACCTTCAATTTCTTTCAAGTTTGTGAGTGAGGTCATCCTGCGTTAATGCGCATGTGAGGGGGGACTCTAGAATGTTTTTGTGAGAATGAGTATATAAGCCACAGTATGACACGCAAGCAAGCCCGTAATAATTCGCGGCCGGGGAATCGCAGGAGGGATGAGTGCAACGGAGTCTTTCACGTTTGAAGGTAGAAAGTTCTCTTATGAAACACAATTGCCCATCTTCAAGGTTGAAAGCGAGAAACTGCTGCGAGCACCGGGATGGGGAAAAGAAGCCAAAGCCTTGGAGCCTTGCAACCTTGCTCTCTTAGAGAAGCAGACTGAACATGTAGACCTGTATCCGGAACAACTTCCGCACATTCAAGCACTCCTCCCAGAAGGGGATCTGGCAAGGCTCCTCAGAATGTTAAAAATGGACCCAACAACACAGCTTAACGAGATAGTCATGCAGAACTTGACAACATGGGACCCCAAGGCCAAAGAGGGCCTGGAACATGCCAGGAACACGATCAAGAGGCTCGACAAGCAATTGATCTGCACGCACAAAGTGGCGTCAAAAGGTGCTGACGGCAAACACTTCTCTGTTCTTTCCATTTGTGCACTTGTGCTCCTGCACAAATTGTACAAGGGGTTGAATGACAACGTGCAAACGTGGTATACGGGTTTGGATCTGTCTAAACAGGCAAAGGACAGTGCAGATACATATGGGCTGCGAAACCTGCTCTTCGCAGTATTGATGGCAATGGTGTTTAAGATGGAGACCAACGACAACGAGTATGAGTACCAGCATGCCGCGTTGACGTTTCCAGCAGATACAGGGACTGTGGAGGGGGAGACGGTGTCGCAGATGCGGGCGCGCTTGAGCAAGCATTATTTTCAGGCTGGCCAAGACCTTTTCAACCTCGAAACCCGCATACTGGGTCTGATGTGGTTCACACAACACAGTATCACAGAGGAAGACGTCAAGGAAATTTTCTCAAACTGAGAACTTATTCAAAACTTCATTGAATAAAAATATAAACAAAAAAACAATCAAATGTAAATCAACAGTGTCAAATGTGTATTACATGATGCACTGTGCACAGGCAATGCCAATCGTGACCTATAGTACGGACGAGTAAAAACGATTTGGTTTTCAAGTGTCTCTGAGGCTCAGATGTTTCTCAGGCTGAGGGGACTTATATATTGCATAATTTATTAATGGTTCAAAAATAAATTATGGTTCAAAAATAAATTATGGTTCAAAAAGATACGGCGAACTGTGGAGAGTCATCCTGCGTTAATGCGCATGTGAGGGGGGACTCTAGCGTTGAATGCGCGTAACATGCGCATCCAGTTCTGTCTGCCCTGCTCCTCGTTGCGTTGTCGAGAAAGCGTTGTGTGCTCGCTTTCTTCGAGCGCTTCCTCCATTTGCCTCAAATTTGTCAAGTATTCCCTGAAATCAAACGATCTGTGGAATCAAACTAGATCTCTGAAAGGATCTCTGAAATCAAACTAGATCTTTATATTTACTTCCCCTGAAATCAATCATGTTGTATGACCAGGAAACCACCAAGAAAACCCGAGCTATATAAAGCAGACGCTAAACGTATGCTAGTAATGGGAGTGTGCAATCCCGCTGGTGAGAAGCAAGGGTACAACGGCCTTTATTTTACAGACAGTGAGCTCCGCCACTTGGTAGGGAATGGAGCGCTTCGGAACGTCCCTGTGAAAGCTGAGCATAGAGGAGAGCAGTTGGGAAGCGTTGTTTCTAGCTTCGTGGATGCTGCAGGAAGACTCAACTGTGTGATGCGTATAAGCGACGACACAGTGGAGGGTGCCATAGCAGGTGGCCTGGTAAAGGACGGCGTGGCGCGCGAGCTGAGTCTGGGGTACTCTGTAGACGTAGCACACTCACAGAACAAGCTAGTTGCGCAAGCAAAAACAGTGCTGGAAATCTCCTTAGTGCGCAAGGGCGCCCGCGATGCATGTTATGTAACTGCTTTTGAGGAGGAAGGCAAGCAAACACACTGGTGCGGTGAGAAAAACAAAGACAGTGAGGACCCTTGGGATGATTTCTACATGCATTGTTGTAGTGCGTTAGAGTAGAGGAAAGCGGGGAAAAAATGCGTAACTTTCAAATACAAGTGTCTTTATTTATACAAAACCAAAGACATGAGACACTGCCGAAGGCTTATCTTCTCGAGCGCCGTTCTCCGCGCTCTACGGTGTTTTCACGCACACGCTTATACGCTCCAAGTTCTCCGCGTGAAGCTTCACCCTGCCACGAAAAAACTCGGTGTCCTACCTGCGTGCATTTAAACAGATCCATAACGAAAACAGACTGCATCTTACTGCGCACCTCTTCAATGGTGTTTATTGGAAGTATAAATTTGGTTTCATACTCCCCCAGCTGTGGTATATTGCGTCGGAAGAACTCTAACTTGAAATAACCTTGTAATTCATTCACGCAGATCTTCGTGATGTGATTCCAGCTTTCTTTATAAGCGTTATCCATGGCAAGTATGTCAGTCTCAAATGCATCCTTCTGCGCCGGAGTCAAATTACTGTACTCGTCCTCTTCTCGGAATTGAGGGTTCAGAACTAAACCATAATGCACAGAGATTTGTTTAGACCCTGCGAGATCAAGATGCTTGAGCTCGAATATCAAGTGTTTGAACATTTTTACTTGCTGTAAATAAAGTTGACAATTATCAACTTTAATGTCCACACCAAATGGCAAGTCCACGACAAATGTGGCGGCCGTGTCATCACTGGGGGGAGCTGGCACAGCATTGGGAGCTGGCACAGCATTGGGAGCCCACGGGGAATACTCGCTGTCGCCCGGCGCAGATAAAGTCAAGATTCTTGTGATGTAAGGATTGAATGATGAATTCTTCTTTATCGCCATAATATTCTCTTCTTAAATAACTAAAAGCTGGAGATAATTCGTGATTTTAAATACAAGTGTCTTTATTTATACAAGTGTCTTTATTTCCAACACTAAAACTCCACCTATATAAGTACAGTCGATATATGTCCTTCGCTGACATGCCAAGCATTGGAACTGCCACTGGATCTCGCGTCGATTCTGCTGCCAAGCATATTATGGCGTGCAAAGTCGACACACGAGCGCTTCAGAACTGGATGGACAACGCGTCAAATGTTTATGATAAAGAAAATCAGCTACACACAAACAAGATGAAATGGTGTATGCATAAAGACGAAATTGTACTAAATACAACAAGGAAGAAAGATCAGTCTGATGCTTGTGCAAAAGCTTATCCTATGGTGGTGACCACACTCGGTGACATACATACGCACACAATGGAATACATGAAAGTGTTATATGCTCAACAATCAGCATATGACTTTTATACAGTGTGGAAGAACACCACCTGGAACGGTTTTTGTGATTGTGCACCTAAACTTGTGCAACCACTGGCCAAACCCAAAAAGATACTACCAAATGACGAAAATCGAGTCATGCAAGACACAGTCGATATGCAGATCAAGTCACTCCCAGAATTCCGTTGTCAGGGAGTGGCTCTAGGACAGGCATGGGCGAGCTACTTGTCCGGCGACACAGTCGCGTCTGTGCTTGTTGGGGGGATGATGACAGTGCTCAACGGGCATTTCGCAATGCATACTGGCGACGAAGTACAATGGTATTTTGATTTTGAGAAGGATTCGTTTCAAAGTTGCGCAGGTTTGGACAATGGATCCAGAAATTCTGGCGACGTCAACCCGCGCAAGAGCAAAGATATATATATGGATCAAAGATTGTATGGTGGAAATAGCGGAATCGGAAAGAGCAGTGGACTAAAACAAACAGACAAAGTTGTGAGGATCAAGTCTTATAGAATGTGTCGGTCTCCTTCCAACGGTACAACTGCAAGTGTTATGCCTCAAAGTGATCACTATGGAGACAAATCAAGGGTGTTTGCGAAGTGTATCAGTGGTGGTCGACCGTTTGACGCCGTCGACATTATGCTTATGACACAGTCTTCGTGATTACATGCGAGACTTCTCACACAAACCGGATATTTTTGTCAATTTTCAATTACGCAAGAACTTGAACTACAAAATATTTTTTTCAAACACCTCTTGTATATTTAAGAACGCTTATGACATGTCTTCGTCTACCATGCATCAGCCAGAACAGAACACGCACGAACAAAGGCAGGAGCAAACAAGAGACAAACCACGCCAGCCATTTGTCACAGCACGCAATGAAAACGGACAATTTATTCCCATGGGTGGAAGAGACTACAGCAAGGACTACGCGAGCAAGGACTACGCGAGCAAGGACTACGCGAGCAAGGACTACGCGAGCAAGGACTACGCGAGCAAGGACTACGGAAGCAGTAGCAAGGACTACGGAAGCAGTAACAAGGAAAACAGCGACATGTACAAGGCGGACGAGCACAAAGAAAGGTCTGGGGAGGTGATTAACATGCTGAAGCACATTGAGAGTCTTGAGGCCAAACTCGCCAGCAAGGACAGAATACTGCATGACACGCAGCAGCGAGTTGACAAGTTCAGTGCTCGGACGCGTGAGGGGATGCAAAGTGCTCTCGATTCTTTGATGAAAAAATGGATGGATGCATGTGACACAAAAGACGACAAATGCAAGGAACAATTCAAACATGGCATGGAGAAGCTGGTACAAAATTCTGCGGAAGAAAATGGTGTGTGGCAGATGATGGTTGCTGCCTCGGCACTTCATCAACGGCAAGAGCATGACTTGAACAATCTGCGTGGGGAAAATAACACCCTCAAAGAGAAAATTGATGGGCATTATGCCACGTCCGATTCTCGCACAGGAGCTCCAGGCAAGCGTAAAGCCGAACACGATGCTGATGAACATGGTGAGCATGCAACAACGGAAGATCTGTGGGGAAGCTTTGCGAAAGACTGTGGCGGCTTTTAACCCTTATGAAATCAGCACCGCCAGTATTAACGTGAACTTTACTTATGGCTTCGCAAATTACGTCACTGCTTGACAAAATTACGTCACTGGAAGAAAGGTTGCGTGTACTGGAATTCAGAGTGGGCCCCATACATTCCGGTACTGTAAGTGCTCTAGTACGCCGACTTAATGTACTGGAACAAAAACTGCTTGGGGAGGGGGGCCAAGGGAAAGCGATCGGTGGTAGAAATACATATGATGTGGGAAAGGACCCTTTAAATGTTGTACCACAATGGGCGAAGTAGCTAGTTTTATTAAATAAATATATATAACACAATCACGTGTCATGACGCTCATGCGCTGTGTAATACTATGTTCTGTATTCTTCTCGTATGCTTGGAGCTTCCAGTGCCCTGTGCATGAAAGGAAATTCGAACAGAGACTCCTGGAACCTGTGTGCCAGTGCGACGCCGGCTACAGCAGGCAGGGAGGCATCTGCTCACCTTGCCCCGCAGGCACGTTCAAAGAGTACGCAGGGGACAGTGCTGAGAATAATGGTGCGTGTGTTATTACAACAGGGTCTAAAGGGTGCTGTAAGTGCAATATCAACACCAATACACTGAATGTTGGTGCAGTGCACTCTAGTCTCTGTGTCTGTACACCAGGGCACAGCGGTGCTGCTTGTCTTCCCTGCCGTGTTGGCTCGTATAAGCAAACAACAAGCTCTGAGATGTGTAAGATTTGTCCAGAGGGCACAACTACACGACAACAAGCATCTCAGGCACCCGAACAGTGTGTGCAGCTCACACACACATAAACCAGATTGAGGCGTGCTGCACGGTGGAGGTCGTGCTGGTGGAGGTCGTGCTGGTGGAGGTCGTGCTGGTGGAGGTCTGCAACATCTCTTGCTGCTGCTCCGTGAGCGGCGCATCCGGCTCATTGAGCACGGTGCCAGCGTCTTCCTCCTCCTTCTGCTGCTCCGTGATCCAGGTCTGCAACATATAATCCAGAATATCCTTGCTCGCGTCTTCCTTCTCAGCGTCTTCCTGCTCAGCGTCTTCCTGCTCAGCGTCTTCCTGCTCAGCGTCTTCCTGCTCAGCGTCTTCCTGCTCAGCGTCTTCCTTCTCAGCGTCTTCCTTATCAGAAGTTGCCAGAATCGCCATGGCATTCTTGCGCTTTGTCATACGCCGCCCCTCGATGCTCGAAGGCCTGGGAGTGAGCATCGCAGGAGAGTTTTTCATGCAGAAGTGTTCTGTCGAAGGCGACCAAGAAATGTTCTTGTGTCGCTTCGCAGGCGGTGCGGCGGGATGATCGCACGCACCTCCCGAACCATCTTCGCCTCCAGCGGACATCACCGTTGTGCACTTCACACACAAATGAGCAAATTAGTTCCATTTCCGGGGGGTTTCATTTCCGGGGCGGTTTCATTTCCGGGGGGTTTCATTTCCGGGAAGGTTTAGTTCAGATTAACAAAAAGGGGGGGGGGTGTCAGCCAAAATCCCCCCAGTGATATTTATTTAATACATTTAATTCCTAAAAGATTTTATTCCGTTATTCTCTTACCGGTATGGTCAATACCGGTAACCGGTATGAGAGAATAACGGAATAAAATCTTTTAGGAATTAAAT
>Ga0208226_1000128_pt1 | contig 24431 bp, 23 predicted proteins | sample LakMenE18May11ns_FD_150713 | JGI IMG/M metagenome (GOLD analysis project Ga0208226, IMG submission 150713) | Freshwater microbial communities from Lake Mendota, WI - 18MAY2011 deep hole epilimnion ns (SPAdes) | ecosystem: Environmental > Aquatic > Freshwater > Lake > Epilimnion/Euphotic zone ... | reverse complement strand
CGAAGCGTGTGTGACACGGGAGTAGGCGAAGTAGTTGCTCGTGGCGTTGCCGGATCCATTGCTGTATTTGCACTTGACTGCGACATCGTCATGCCATGCGCTCTCGGAGATGCCGTTGGTGAAACCGAAGCAAACAACATCACAGCAAAACTGATTGTTGAAGGTGCAAACGGTCCACTCACCCCTACTGCAGACCTCATCTTGGCCGACAAGGGCGTCATCATTATTCCTGATGTGTATGCAAACGCTGGTGGCGTTACCTGCTCTTACTTAGAGCAATGCCAAAACTTTGCACACTTAACGTGGGACGAAGACGAAGTGAACGCACGAGTGATCGACCTGATGCGTGCAGCATTCGAACGCTTTTATGCATTCGCTCAAGAATCAAAATTGCCGAACAGGCTTGCTGCATCGGTTCTTGGAGTGAAGACCATTGCCGACGCGCACCGTATGCGCGGCCTGCACCCATAAGCCAACAGGGTTCTATTAGGGCTGCTTGACAGCCAAAGTGACACCTGTGTAATAGTTGGGTTTTATTGCCGTTCGCTCGGCCTTCTGCACACCTGTCTGCATGACCATGTTTTTGGAGAAACCGTTGAATAACGAATCACAAATTGATAAACACCTACTGATGGATAGCGATCCGCGCTGGCAGGATCCGGCCACGCTTTATTCCGTCCGAATCGCCGCAACAAGGTTGGATGCTCGGATTGATCGACTGATACTCACGCTTGAGCACGAAATTGCTCGACTTGAAAGCAAAATAAAATGAAAAAGGCGGGGTGCCGAAGCACCCCGCCCAATTCGTTGAGAACTGAACTAAATCAGTTTCCACCTTCGTTGAGGGTAACTGTCAATGGTGCGAATGCTTCGCCCTTGTAGTCAACTCCCAAACCATCGAGGATCGCCAAAGCGGCGGTCACGATGTCGTTGGTGTATGCACCTTCGGTTGGTGCTGCAGTAAGAACGGTTGAACCTTCAAGGTTCTTGGTTCCCTGTGCAAGCGTTACGGTGCGGTCCCAAGCAGCTGAATCAATCATGCCTGCACCCATTGATGCTGGCCAGATCAACTTGCTTACTTCGTTCATCTGCCACAACTGGTGGCTTGCACCCAAGGTTGAACCCTTGGCTACAACGATGTCACGGCAAGCCTCAGCGTTGTCGCGGCAGAATGCCCAACCCTGAATTGAAGCTGCAACGAACTTGATTGCGGTTTCCTTGTAGGCAGCGTCTGAAGCAAGCTTGTCAGCATTTGCCCAGATTGCGTCCTGCAACATACCAACACCTTCAGCTTCGTATGAAACGACGTTGAAGTCTTCTGGTGTGTACAACGCACCAGTTTCTGGGTTAATTGCTTCAAGAACCTGTGCGTACTCGTTGTAGGTCATTGCTTCAGCAGCATCGATGTCGCCGGCCAAAAGACCTGCCATGTCGAACTGTTGCTGAACAAGCTCTACACCAGTTGCTGGATCAATTCCGGCCTTGGTGAGTGCTGCGAAGATTTCGAACTCGTTGCCGAAGCCCCAGTTACCAATCTTCTTGCCTGCAAAGTCAGCGGAAGAAGTGATGCCTGCATCCTTGAAGGACACTTGCAACGTTCCTGAACGCTGGAAGATCTGTGCAATGTTGGTGATGTTTGCGCCAGCTTCGCGTGATGCGAGAGCCTTTGGTACCCATGAGAGTGCGAAGTCCACTGCGCCGTCAGCAAGTTGCTGCTGCGGAACGATGTCAACTCCACCTTCAACGATGGTTACATCAAGACACTGTGCTGCATAGAAGCCCTGGTCTTGTGCTGCAAAATAGCCAGCAAATTGTGCTTGTGTTACCCACTGCAACTGCAAACTTACAGGTGTGGTGGTTTCACATGCTGCTGGTTCTGCTGTTTCTTCACTCTCGCTTGAACCGCCGCATGCTGCGACGATCAAGGACAATGCAGCAAAGCCCGCAACTGCGAGTTTCTTTCCTGATTTCCTCATGTGTTTGTACTCCCCCGAGAGCCTGAGCCCTCTACTTGTTTGATGTATTTGTGGCACCGTTACCCCGAGAGGCAACGTTCTCCAGCACGACGGAGACTAGGTAAAACACTAATCCAAGTAAACATGCCCCTAGGACGTAAGCCCAGGCTGCAGCATTCTTGGAATTAGCGATATTGCTAGTAATTCGGCTTCCCAGACCGTTCTGGGAACCACCGAAATATTCGGATACGAACGACGTAATAACTGCCGCCGGAGCCGAAATCTTGAGCGCCGTAAACAAATACGGAACCGCGTTTGGTACGCGAACTTTGCGCAAAATTTGAATGTCACTTGCTGCGTATGAACGCATGATTTCGAGGTGAGTGGTTTTCACCTGAGTGAGACCCTTGGCCACGTTTACCAAAACGATGAAATACACCACGAGGCTGACCATGATGCGGCGTGGAATTTCGCTGGTGATGGAATACATGTTGTTGAGCACTGCTACCAACACAAAGATTGGAACTGCGTTTAACGCAATTGCAAGTGGCGTAATCAGCGAGTTCAAGAAGCGAAAGCGACTGAGGATAAAGCTCATTGCAACACCAAAGACTGTTCCGGCAATGAGCCCAACGAGTGCGTTCATTCCTGAAACCGACGCTGCATCCCAAATACGTGAAGCGTTGTCGAAAAACTGACTCAAGATTTTTGATGGTGGCGCAAGAAAGTACGGCTTCAACTCGAAGAACTTCACTGCCCCTTCCCAGAACGCAAGAAATGCAACACCAAAAAAGAACGGTGTGGCAATGTTGCGAAGGCGATTAACGAAAGTCATGATCAGCGATCTTCAACTCCGCGAATTGCACCAGCGTTTGCATGATCTGCATGTGTGCCGCGAAGTGCTTCGCGGACTGCAGTAATTCCTGCAAAGAAATTGTCGGCTCCACGAGTATCTTCGCTGCGATCCTCACCGAGATTGACATTGATTACTTCGGTAATTCGGCCTGGGCGAGGTGACATCACCACTACGCGATTCGACAAGTACACAGCCTCAGGAATGGAGTGCGTTACGAATACCACGGTTGTTTTGGTTTCGGCACAAATACGGAGCAACTCGCCTTGCATGTATTCGCGAGTCATTTCATCAAGCGCCCCAAATGGCTCATCCATCAACAGCAACGGTGGGTGTGCTGCGAGTGCACGAGCAATGGCAATGCGCTGCTGCATACCGCCCGACAACTGCCACGGCATGAGGTCTGCAAATTCAGGAAGCTTCACGAGCTCAAGCATTTCTTTGGCGCGAGCTGCACGCTTCTCTGTGTCCCAGCCCTTTAGTTCAAGTGGGAGCTCAATGTTTTTGGCAACTGAACGCCAGTCAAACAAGCCGGCTTGCTGAAATGCCATGCCGTAATCCTGATCAAGACGTGACTGCGCAGCGGTCTTCCCATTCACCGTGACTGCACCAGTGGTTGGTTCTAGAAGGTTCGCAATCAGTCGCAACAAGGTTGACTTGCCACATCCTGATGGACCGATAAGCGAAACAAATTCGCCTGGCTCGACAGTCAAATTCACATCAACAAGTGCATCCACTTGTTTTGGTGTCCCCTGATTGAATATTTTGCTTACTCCCGCAACATGAACTGCGCTCATGTGGTGGTCTCCTTTGGTCGGTTACGCATCAACAACACATCTGCAAGTGCAACAAGGCCAGCCATTGCAAGACCAAGTCCTGCTGCGCCAAATACTGCGGTGAACACCTTCGCCGGATCGCCAGTTGCTTGGCGGGCGTATTCAATAATCAAACGGCCGATTCCACCTTTAAGTCCGGTAGAAATCTCGGCGACAACAACACCAATAACTGCCCCTGACGCACCGAGTTTGAACGCCGGCACCATGTACGGAATGGCAGCAGGAAACCTGAGTTTGAACAAGGTTTGCTTCCACGAAGCTGCATAACTATCCATTAACTCAAGCGATGCGGCAGGCGCGCTCTTTAATCCCCGCAATGTGCCAACGGCAATTGGGAAGAACGCAAGGAACGCACCGAGCACCGAAGCCGAGAGCCAACGAGGCCACGTGTAACCGAAGATCTCCAACTTGCCGCCCCACGAAACGACGAGCGGTGCAAGTGCAATCAGTGGCACAGTTTGCGAAACAACTAAATACGGAAGCAACCCGCGTTCCATTGTCTTGAATCGAGTCATCAGCGCTGCGAGAGCCACGCCAATTGTTGAACCGATAAGAAAGCCAACTAAGGCCAACCTAAAGGAATAGAACGCTCCCTTTAAGACAACGAACCAAATGAGCTTCGAATTTGGAGAGCGCATTTCAGGCTCTGCATACCGACTGAGCATTTCCCAAATATGTGGCATCGCCGTGTCGTTTGAGCGCGGCAAAATCGCTACCCCAAATAACTTCCCGCCCTTTTCAGGACCAACAACTTTGTACAACTCCCACAACACAGCGACGAGCGCTATCGACACAAAAAACATTCCTGTGCGATATGCGACCCGTCGCAGTTGTTTGTTCATTGCTTGGCTTTACCCAAATCCTGAATTGCTGGGATGATCTTTTCGCCATAGGCCTCAAGAGTTTCCTCTTTGCCATCATGTTGCAAGTACACCGCGAACTGATCGACGCCCATGTCCTTCAATTCGGTGAGACGACGAATGTGCTCGTTGGCGTCTCCAAGAATGCAGAACCGATCAATGATTTCGTCTGGCACAAACGTGGTGTGGCTGTTGCCTGCGCGTCCGTGTTCGTTGTAGTCGTAACCCTGACGATTCTTGATGTAGTCGGTAAGCGCCTTTGGAACTGACGAGTTCTCGCCATAACGCTCCACGATGTCGGCAACGTGGTTGCCCACCATGCCCCCGAACCAACGGGTTTGATCACGCATGTAAGGAATGTCGTCACCAACGTATGCAGGTGCTGCAACACAGATCTTGATGCTCTTTGGGTCACGTCCTGCAGCCTTCGCTGCATCGCGAACTGCCTTAATGGTCCATTCAGCAATACTCAAGTCGGCAAGTTGCAAAATGAAACCATCTGCAACCTCACCGGTGAGCGCAAGTGCTTTCGGACCATATGCAGCAACCCATACTTCGAGTTCGCTCTTTGACGCCCATGGAAAACGAATACTTGAACCGTTGTAATCGACTGCTCGACCGCAAGCAAGTTCACGAATGACATGCACGCTTTCACGCAATGTTGCAAGCGTTGTTGGCTTGCCATTGGTTACACGAACCGCCGAGTCGCCACGACCAATTCCGCATACGGTGCGATTGCCGTACATTTCATTAAGCGTTGCGTACGTACTTGCTGTCACTGTCCAGTCTCGTGTTGCAGGGTTGGTCACCATTGGTCCAACGATGACGTTGCGAGTTTCAGCCAAGATTTGGCTGTAAATCACATACGGTTCCTGCCACAAAATGTGACTATCAAATGTCCAAACATGCGAAAAGCCGAACATCTCGGCTTTCTTGGCTAAATCCACTACGCGCGATGATGGCGGAGTGGTTTGCAATACAACACCGATGTCCATTGCTCTCCCCTTAGTTATGTAAACGTGTAATTAGCGGTTTTGTGGGAAACCCAAGTTGACCGACGACGTACGTGGGTCTGGCCAACGTGAGGTAACCACTTTGCCGCGAGTAAAGAAGTTGATTCCCTCTGGTCCGTACATGTGCTGGTCGCCGAACAACGAAGCCTTCCAACCACCAAATGAGTAGTACGACACTGGAACTGGAATTGGCACGTTGATGCCAACCATTCCCACTTGAACGTCGAACTGGAATTGGCGAGCAACACCACCGTCGCGGGTGAAGATTGCAGTTCCGTTTCCGAACTGGTTGGCATTGATGGTGTCGAGACCTTCTTGGTAGCTCTTCACACGCATCACGGTAAGAACTGGTCCGAAGATTTCTTCGTCGTAGCACTTCATGCCTGGCTTCACGTTGTCAATGAGGCTTGGGTTCAAGAAGAAACCAGCATCTTTTGCCTTGTCAGTTCCGTCAACAACAACCTTTGCACCTTCTGCATTTGCATTGGTAACAAAGCTTGCAACCTTGTCACGGTGTTCGCGGCTGATGAGTGGTCCCATCTCGGCTGCTGGATCAGTTCCTGGTCCAACTTTGATGTTTGGAATGCGTGACTTCAACTTGTCAACGAGTGCATCGGCGACGGAGTCAACTGCAAGCACAACTGAGACCGCCATGCAACGCTCGCCTGCTGAACCGTACGCTGCAGAAACTGCTGCGTCTGCTGCCATGTCCAGGTCGGCATCTGGAAGAACCAGCATGTGGTTCTTTGCGCCACCAAGTGCTTGAACGCGCTTGCCATTCTTGGTTCCGGTTTCGTATACGTACTTCGCAATTGGTGTTGAACCAACAAACGAAATTGACTGAACATCTTTGTGCTCGAGCAAACGATCTACAGAAACCTTGTCACCGTGCAACACGTTGAACACGCCTTCTGGCAAACCTGCTTGACGCAACAAGTCAGCAACGAACATTGCTGCTGATGGATCTTTTTCCGATGGCTTCAAGACGAAGGTGTTTCCGCACATGATTGCGTTTGCAAACATCCACATTGGCACCATGGCTGGGAAGTTGAACGGGGTGATTCCGGCAACAACACCAAGTGGCTGACGAATTGAATACACGTCAACGCCGCCTGAGGCCTGCTCTGAGTATCCGCCCTTCAACATTGCTGGAATACCGCAAGCAAATTCGATGTTTTCGAGGCCACGGGCAATTTCACCCATTGCATCGCTTGGCACTTTGCCATGCTCGAGCGAAACAATGTTGGCCAGTTCTTTACGGTTTGCATCAACAAGTTCGCGCATGCGGAACATGATTTCTGCACGGCGCGACAAGTTGGTTGCACGCCACGTAACGAATGCCTCTTTTGCTACTGCAACAACTGCATCAACTTCGGCAACTGATGCCAGGTCAACTTCGGCTTGTACTTCTCCCGTGGCTGGGTTGTATACCTTGCCAACGTTTCCTGATGTTCCGGCTACAACTTTGTTGTTGACCCAGTGGCTAATGCGTTGCATGTTTCTCCTGATTGTTTTTTGTTAAAGGGGTGACTGAATTAGTTGAGGTACTGGCAGAGGTCACGCTTGATGAATTTGCCGTGACCTTTCTTGCCCTTAAAGGTGTCGTTTTCAACGACGATCATTCCACGCGACAACACGGTGTCTACCTTGCCGTCAATCTTGAAACCTTCCCATGATGAGTGGTCCATATTCATGTGGTGCTTGTCGTTAATTCCGATTTTGGTTTTTCCGTTTGGATCCCATACCAAAATGTCGGCGTCTGATCCTGGAGCGATAATGCCCTTCTTCGGATACATACCGAACATGCGTGCTGGTGAAGTGCTGCATGTTTCCACCCAGCGCTCGAGTGAAATTTCACCCTGCACCACACCCTGGTAAATGAGTTCCATGCGGTGTTCCACTGAACCCATTCCGTTTGGAATCTTCGAGAAGTTGCCAAGACCGAGTTCTTTTTGATCCTTCATGCAGAACGGACAGTGGTCGGTTGACACCACTGCAAGTTCGTTCATGCGCAAGCCCTTCCAGAGGTCTGCATGGTGATCGTGTTTGTCGTGCTTGCTGCGAATTGGTGGCGAGCACACATACTTTGCACCTTCAAACCCTGGTTGAGCCAAGTGATCTTCGAGAGTCATGTACAAGTACTGCGGGCACGTTTCTCCGAACACGTTCAAGCCTTCATGGCGCGCTGCAGCAAGTGCATTCAACGCTTCTGATGCCGACATGTGCACGATGTACAACGGAACGTTGCCTGCAACTTTTGACAACACGATTGCACGATTCGTTGCTTCACCTTCCAACAAACTTGGACGGCTGTAGCTGTGATACTTCGGATCGGTTTCGCCACGCGCAATGTGCTGTTGCACAAGCACGTCAATAGCAATGCCGTTTTCAGCGTGCATCATGATGGTCGAGCCGTTGTTGCTGGCCTGTTGCATCGCACGAAGAATCTGTCCATCGTCGCTGTAGAAAACGCCTGGGTAAGCCATGAATAGTTTGAACGACGTAACGCCTTCGTTCTTCACTAGGTAATCCATGTCAACAAGCGATTGCTCATCAATTCCGCCAATGATCTGGTGAAACGCATAGTCAACCGAGCAATTGCCCTCAGCCTTTTTGTGCCATGTTTTCAATGCTTCCTGAACGTTTTCTCCATTGCGTTGCACGGCGAAGTCAACAATTGTGGTTACGCCACCCCACGCTGCAGCATTGGTGCCGGTTTCAAATGTGTCACTGGCATTGGTGCCACCAAATGGCAACTCCATGTGCGTATGCACATCGATTCCACCAGGAACAACAAACTTTCCTGTTGCATCAACAACCTTGTCGGCCGTGATGTTGAGTGCTTCAACTTGGCCTGGTTCAAGCAGAGCGCTAATGGTTTCGCCTTCAATCAACACATCGACGCGATGTCGACCTGTTGGACTAATGACGGTTCCGTTTTTAATCAGTGTGCGTGCCATATTTCCCCCAATGACTCGAAGTGCTAATTAACGTTCTGAAATTTCGTGGTATGCGTCTGGACGACGATCGCGGTAGAACGGCCAACGATCGCGCACCATGCGGATCTTGTCCATATCCAAATCGCGAACGATGAGTTCGTGCTTGAACGCGTCGCCAACTTCACCAACAAACTTGCCTTCTGGGTCTACGAAGTAGCTCTGACCATAGAAGTCGTTGGTGCCCATGTCTTTTTCGATACCTACGCGGTTGATTGCGCCGACGTAATACATGTTGGCAACTGCTGATGCTGGTTGCTCCACACGCCAGATGTATTCGGACAATCCGCGGCTCGTTGCCGATGGGTTGAACACGATCTCTGCACCGTTCAAACCAAGTGCACGCCAACCTTCTGGGAAATGGCGGTCGTAACAGATGTACACGCCAACTTTGCCAACTGCAGTGTCGAACACTGGGTAACCATGGGTGCCAGGTGTGAAGTAGTACTTCTCCCAGAATCCAGGAACCTGCGGAATGTGCTGTTTACGGTACTTACCCAAATAGCGACCATCGGCATCAATTACTGCTGCAGTGTTGTAGTACAAACCTGGCTGCACAATTTCGTACATCGGCAACACGAGCACCATGTTCAACTCTTTTGCAAGTGCTTGGAAACGCTTTGTTGTTGGACCATCTGGAATTGGCTCGGTGTAGGAGAAATACTTCGGGTCCTGTTCCTGACAGAAGTACGGACCGTAAAACAATTCTTGGAAGCACATGATTTGTGCGCCCTGCTTTGCGGCTTCACGGGCTGCTGCCTCGTGCTTGTCGATCATTGACTCTTTGTCGCCAGTCCATTCGGTCTGCAACAACGCTGCTTTAACAATTCTTGCCATCGTGGCTCTCCCCTTTGAATGCCTATGTAAGAAGAGTCAGGCTAGTAGCCCTTACCCCAAGCGGTAAAGCCCTCAGGGGTGAAGTTACTTATGCAGAAACTGTGGCGCGGCGGGCTGGCAGAAACTTCAAGGCAAACAGTGCGCCGAATAGCGCTACGCCAGCGCCCGTGAAGCAGGCCGTTTGGAACCCGTGCATAAAAGCATCGCTGACGGCTTGGCCCACAGCCGCAGCGGCCTCCGGGGTAGGCGACATTTCGGCTACGGCAAACCCTGCACCCGCAGACTCCTTCGCCAACGCGACGGCTTCTGCAGGCATATTGAACTTGGCAAGCAGTTCGCCAAGTTTTGGTCCGTACAACGAAGCAAACACTGAACCGCTAATGGCAACACCAAGCGTGCCACCAACTTCTCGACTGACGTCATTCACTGCGGAACCAATGCCGGCTTTTTCGCGCGGCAACTCGCCCATCACAGCGTCAGTTGCTGGTGATGTTACGAGAGCAAGTCCATTGGCAAGGAACAACATGCTGATGATGACTGGTCCGAAGTAGGCCGTATCCGCTTCTGCAGTGCCAATGATGATAAGACCGATCGCCATGTTGATGAGACCAATGGAAACAATTCGCTTTGTTCCAAACTTCAACGCCAATCGTGCAGCAATCGGCGCCGTTACACCAGCTCCGAGTGCAAACGGCAACGTGTGCACGCCGGCGGACAATGTGCTGTAACCACGAACGAACTGGAAGTACTGCGTTACCAAGAAGGTGAATCCAAACAATACGAAGAATGCAATGCCGATTGCTCCGGTTGCTGCAGAGAGTCGTGCGTTACGAAACACGCGGACATCGAGCAATGGTTCGCTCGTTGATAGTTCACGTTTAATAAATGCAAAGAGCAAAACGATCGCGCCAGCGAAAGATGAAAGTGATGCAACACTCGTCCATCCGCGATGCGGTCCTTCAATCACGGTGTACACCAGCAAGCCAACCATGGCGATTGACAAACCAAGACCAGGAAAATCGAGTCCGTGTGGGTTCGGATCTTTTGATGTTGGGATGAATACCGCGCCAAGCACGAGAGCGATGATCACGATTGGCACATTGATTAAAAACACCGATCCCCAATAGAAATGTTCAAGCAAGAATCCACCCGAAATTGGACCGAATGCAACCGCCATTCCCGAAACCGCCGACCAAACACCGATCGCTTTCGCGCGTTCAATTGGATCACGAAATACATCAATCAGAATTGCAAGCGTTGCCGGAAAGACCGCTGCAGCTCCGATGCCCATTGCGCCGCGAGCAATGATCAACGTTGCTGTTGAAGTTGCGAACGAAGCCCACACTGAACACGCCATGAACGCAACAAGTCCAACCTGAATCGCTCCTTTACGTCCAAAGCGATCACCGAGGCCGCCAAATGCCAAGAGCAAACAAGAAAACACCAACGCATACGAGTCGACGATCCACTGCAGACCACTGGTTGATGCACCAAGTTCGCGCGACAAGGTAGGAAGTGCAACGTTGATGATGAGGTTGTCGACAACGACCATGAAAAGGCTGATGCAGAGCACCAGCAAGATGATCCAACGGCGGTCATGAACTTTGGTGTTTGGATGTGTATTCATACTTGACAGTGTCTAGTGGAGAAACTAGATAGTGTCAAGTTATGAACTCGGCCAAAACGGACGGTCTACGTAGGCAGGTACTGGATGCTGCAGTTGCCATCGCCGCTACATCTGGGCCTGATGTCATTTCCATGCGCGAAGTGGCTCGTTTGGCAGGCGTCTCTCACCAGGCCCCGTATCACCACTTTGGCGACCGGGCAGGAATTTTTGCAGCGATCTCCGAAGAAGGCTTCCGTTTTTTGGCAGAGTCAATCGAAGCCAGCACAACACTTGGCACAGCAGCAATGTGCGAGGCCTACGTTCACTTCGCTCTAACTCACAAAGGCCACTTTCGAGTGATGATGCGCAACGATTTGTGTTCATTAGAGGACTACCCAACGGCATTGATCCAAGCTGATCGAGCGTTCAATGCACTACGCAACGAAGTCACTGCCATTTTGGGCGAAGACTCACACGAAGACGATGCCAATGCTCACACTGCATACATGTGGTCTGTCGCGCATGGTCTTGCAACGCTGTTGCTTGATGGACCATTGCTGAAAAAACTTGGCTCCGTCGCTGACATCAATGCACTAATCAGAAATGTTGCTCGCAAAGCCAGCAGTAGCATCACCGTGTAGTTACCCATGACTCAGCCATACACGTTTGACGACTTCTTTAAGGAACATGTTGGATCGGTAACGCTGTACACCAAAGCAACTTGTGGAATCAGCCATCTTGTAGATGACATTGTTCAGGAAACATTCATCCGAGCATGGCGTTACTACCCAACTCTGCGCGCAGAGTCTTCATCGCGATCGTGGATCATCTCAATCTGCCGTAACACCATTATCGACATGTCAAAAAAATGGCCACATCATGCCGCTATCGAACAATCGGAACATGCAGATTCATTTGATGCATTTCGCCAAAACGATCTCATCAGCCTGATGCAGGCGATTAGCCACGAACAGCGTGAAGTGCTGGTGCTTTGTGGGTTACTTGGTTACGACTACGAAACAGCAGCAGAAGTTATCCGCGTACCTGTTGGAACCGTTCGCTCACGGTTGGCACGAGCGCGTGAAGCAATGTCTGTATTGCTTGCAGAGTCCGCACGAGTTGACGAAACCGGAACCAACTGATGGACTGCACTTCAGCGCAACGCCTTGTGCTGAGCAATATTGCTCCCGTTGAGCAACTTGCAGATGCACGAACACACATCGCAAACTGCGCAATGTGCGGTGGCACAAATTCTGCCGCCCAAAAATCTATTCAAGACAAAATATCTTTACGTTCCAATCGCAGTGTTTGGGGTAGAACATTTCTTGGGTTGCTCGGTGTGTTGCAACTCATTCTCGCGTTGCCTTGGCTCTTTGGTTCAACCATGTTCTGGAGCACATCGCTCGGCGCAGATGCCGCGCACTTGTCGCGCGATGGCGCACTTGGCGTTATGTTTGCAACGATTGCTTTTGCAGTTGCAGTCTCACCACGACTTGCTGTATTTGCATTACCCGTCGCATTGCTTCTGATCATTTTGCAGACGGTGACGGGGTTTGTTGATCATTCGAATGAAGAGGTTCTTGCAAGTTTTGAAACCATCCACATGCTTGGCGCTGTTATTGGCTCATCAATCGCCGTGCTCTCATTTCCAAAACGAGTTAAGAAAAATGGTTTTTCCCCACGAGTGATTGACGGAAAATCACAATGAATCTTGTGGAGATTCTTATCGCCCATGAGGCAGAAACCGGTGGTGCTCCACCAGGGTTTGGCCTTCCTGCTTTTGTGACGCTTGGCGCAGGTGTGTTGATCGTCCTGGCTATGGGCGCTCGATTGTTGGAAGCAAAACGTAAACAAAAGGAATAACTCAGGGAACTTTCGTCGGTTTTTCTCGGTCTGTTGAGTATGGAACCGAAAACCGATACCTCAATGTGGCGTGCCGCCTGGCGCTGGCACTTCTACGCCTCCTTCTTTGTGCTTCCACTGTTGTTCATTCTTGCCTCTACCGGGCTCGTCATATTGCTGAAGCCGACAATCGAACGATTTGCATACAACGACCTGCTCTACGTCGACCCAGTTGCGGCTGCTGTTCCGTTTGACAAACAACAAGAGGTGGTAAATCTTGAGTATCCAAACTCATCTATCGATGCAGTAGTTCCACCACGCGACGCCTCGCGTTCTACACAATTCGATATCACCACCGAAGATGGATCTTCGCGATCGGTGTACGTCAACCCACAAGACGGAAAAGTTCTTGGATCAATCAATAACGATTCTCGTATCGATTTTGTGGCTACTCGAATTCACGGCACGTTGTATCTCGGAACATGGGGCGATTACATCATTGAAATTGCAGCGGGCTGGACGCTGGTCATGGTGTTTACCGGTTTGTATTTATGGTGGCCACGAAACAAAATTCCGCGTCGTTTGCGCAACGCATTCTCTATTCGATTCAAAGAGAAGGGCCGCAAGCGACTGCGCGATTTACACGCAACCCCTGGCGCGTTGTTTGCACCGGTATTGATCTTTCTTGCACTCACGGGACTTCCTTGGTCTGGATTTTGGGGAACGCAATGGGGAGAGTTCATTGACAATATGAACTCGGGATACAACTTTCCCTCCGAAGACCCAACATCGCACGAACATGCCAGCGCAATTGAGACTCCTGGATTACAAATCTCTTGGGCTAACGAAAGAATGTCGGTCCCCGCTTCTCAACCAAATCACTCTGATACGAAATCCTCGCTTTCACTTGAGGCCGTTGCAGCAGTTGCTCAAGATATTGGAATGAAACCGGGTTATGCCGTTGGATTACCAGCAGACGAAATCGGGGTGTACACACTTTCCAATTCATGGCCGTCCCCAGCACACGATGAACGAACCGTGTATGTCGATCAATACTCGGGTGATGTACTTGCCGAAGCGGGATGGCATGCAAGTTACGGTGCGCTCGCAAAAGGCACTGCCTGGGGTGTCGACACCCACATGGGACGTCAGTTTGGTTTGGTGAATGGTCTGGCGATGGGTGGTTCATGCCTCGCAGTAATTGGTTCAACCATCACGGCACCGTTGATGTTCTTCCGAAGAAGACAACCAGGTAAGTCAGGATTCCCTCGCAGACCAATTGATGCCAAACTGTCGCGCCGAATCACCTATATCGCAATTGCTCTTGGAATTGTCTTTCCACTTCTGGGACTCAGCATGGTGTTCATGGCTCTGTTGGATCACTTCTTTATTCGTCGCGTCCCACAGCTCAAAAAATTGTTCGGGATGCGACCTGACAATCAGTCTGACTACAACTAATCTCTTGGCATGAAATCACGCATTGTCCTCTTTATTTCTGCTGCCTTGGTCGTTACAGCCGGCTGTTCAAACACATCTAGCGATGCTGTTGAATCGGATATTTCTCCCGTCAGTTGCACTTCTACGACCGTCATTGACGGGCCTGTCAACATTGCAACAACCGTTGCGCCAATTACCAGCATCATTGCCAATATCGCTGGTGGCACCGATGCCACCATCAACGGAATTGTTCCCGAAGGCACCAACTCGCACACATTCGAGCCAAAGCCAAGCGATGCAGCAACACTCGAACAAGCAGACGTCATCTTCATTAACGGACTCGTGCTTGAAGAGCCAACCAAAGAACTTGCACTTGCCAACCTGAAAGACAGCGCAGTGATTTGCGAACTTGGTACGCAGATCCTTCCTGAGAGCGAATTCATCTACGACTTCTCGTTCCCACTTGAAGGTGGCAAACCAAACCCACACTTGTGGACTAACCCGCCAATGGCAAAGGAGTACGCAGCAGTTGCTCGTGACTTGCTGTCGGCAATGAATCCGACGAATGCCGCAACCTTTGCTGCCAACTATGAAGCCTTCGCTGCAAAGGTTGATGCACTTGATGCAGCCATGGCAACGGCAACGGCAACGATTCCAGAAGATCAGCGCAAATTGCTCACCTACCACGATGCATATGCATACTTTGCGGTGCATTACGGATACACCGTGATTGGCGCAATTCAGCCATCATCGTTTGATGAACCAACACCGAAGGAGATTGCTGACCTCATCACTCAGGTTCGTGAATCTGGCGTGAAAGCCGTATTTGGCAGCGAAGTGTTTCCTTCTCCGGTTCTCGAGCAAATTGGCGCCGAAGCAGGTGTGCGGTACATCGACGTGCTCCGCGATGACGACCTTGTCGGCGAACCCGGAGATGCCGAACATTCTTGGCTCGGACTCATGCGATTTAACTTCGCGACCATGGTCGAAGCCCTGGGTGGTGACGCAAGTTCCTTAAATTCTGTCGATGTGAGTGATGTTGTGAAGGACACAGCCGTCTACCCTCAATAAGCGAAATGGACGCTCAAAGCTTGATCACCTGCGAGCACGTCTCATGCACCTACGGAAACTCTGCAGTGGTCGAAGATGCCTATCTGCAGATCAGTCGGGGTGAGTTTGTTGGCATCGTGGGCCCAAGCGGCTCCGGCAAAACAACGTTATTGAAAGCAATCATGGGCGCTCACCCAGTGGCCCATGGTTCAATTACCGTGCTGCCGCACATCACCCTCGGATACGTGCCCCAGGTTGAAACAGTCGACTGGTACTTCCCCGTGACCGTAGAAGAAGTGATCGTGATGACTCGTTCGCACACCACTTGGTGGCCACGCATCACTGCTGATGAACGTGCTGCGGTTCGAGACGTTCTTGGCAAGCTTGGCATTGCCGACGTCGCTCAACGACACATTCGCGAGCTTTCGGGCGGGCAACAACAACGAGTGTTTTTGGCACGCGCAATGTTTCGCAACCCAGACATCTTGATCATGGACGAGCCAACCTCGGGCGTCGATGTACGAACACGACACGAAATCTTGCACCTACTTGCCGACTTGCACGCAAGCGGCCTCACGATCTTGCTGACAACACACGATCTCAATGGCCTTGCAGCCCACCTTCCTCGTTTGGTGTGCTTCAACAAAACAGTGATCGCCGACGGAAACCCCCGCGAAGTTCTCACATCACAAGTGCTTGAAGCAACGTACGGTGCGCCGATGGAAGTGCTGGAGCATGGTGGCATGCCCATCGTTGTCGAGCACGGCCCTACAAGGGTAAGGAGCGAGGGCAAATGATGATCGCATTCAACTTGTTCGAGCCGTACGGGTTTCAATTCTTTAGAAATGGCCTAGTGGTCGCAACTATCGCGGGTGCACTGTGCGGGCTGCTCGGTGTGTTCGTTGTGCTTCGAGGCATGAGCTACATCGGCCACGGCCTTTCACATGCCGTCTTTGGCGGCGCGGCAGCAAGCGCCGTTTTGCAAATCAACTTCTTTATTGGCGCCGGCATTTGGGGAATCGTCTCGGGCGTGCTGATCGCGCGCGTATCTCGCCGACGTGTAATTGGTGCCGACGCCGCAATCGGGGTTGTCACTACAGCATCGTTTGCATTAGGGCTTGCGTTAATGAATCGATACGGCCAGGCCTCAAAGAGCATCGAAGCCGTGCTGTTCGGAAGCGTTCTGGGTGTCAAAGTTAGCGACATCATCGCTGTCTCTGCCGTTGCGTTGCTGGCACTTGCAGTGATCATGCTCACCTACCGCAAACTGCTGTTCTCTACGTTCGATCCAGATGTTGCCCAAGTAAGTGGCGTCCGCGTATCACTTGTCGAAGCCATGCTGCTTGCGCTGCTTTCACTCACCATCTTGGTAACCATGCGCGTCATTGGCACGCTGCTTATCTCGGCGCTGCTCGTTATCCCCGCCGCGTCCGCCCGCCTAACAACCAACAGCTTTTCGCGCATGTTGTGGATCGCGCCGCTCATTGGCGGAGTCACATGCTTCGTTGGCATGAACCTGAGTTACTTCCTCGATACATCTGCAAGTGCCACCATCATCTTGCTTGATGCATTGGTGTTCATTGTTGCGTACGTAACCGCTGGCGCTCGCAGCCGAATTCGCATGGCCTCACTTGGCCACTTGTAACTTCTAACTTTCGCGGAAGCCCCACTCGGCGCCTTGCGGGGTGTCACGAACCTCAACATTGGTTGCAGCGAGCCTGTCGCGAATGATGTCCGAGAGATCGAATCGCTTATCGGCGCGAACTTGCGCGCGTAATTCCAGCAGCACATCAACAAACGGGCCAACCACCTCGCGCGGGTCGCGCAATCCGCCTGTTGCAGCGCCGGCAAGGCGCGTGATCATGCTTCGCAATACAGAGCGTGCGAAGTCGAGATCGTCGCTTTGCAGCGTGTCTACAGACCATCCCGCAATTGCATCGTCCAATTCGAGGGCTGCTCTTGCAGCCGCATCTGCATTGCCGCCGGCAATCGCCACCGAAAACTCGGAATCGAGTCGTTCTGTTGCTTGGCGCAAGTTGGAATCCATGATCTCCTCTGCGGAAGAAGTGTTCGTATCAACCTTTGGTTTTTCGGATGGTCGTTCACTCGTCGATGGGTCGCGCAGTTTGTCCAGTGGAATTACTGTTCCGCTCGCAAACTCCTGAGACACACCCCGTACTCGAATGGTTACAACGCCCTTGCCAACAACTGTTGCTTCGTCGGCATCAACGTCGAGCACCACGCCCGTGTGTTCGTCAACGCCAAGCACATACACATCTTCTGGCAATTCTCGCTCCAAGAACGAAAGCCGTCGTTCGCCCATGTAACAGAACCGTGTGTCGTGATGTCCGCCTTCGGCATTGTTGTAATGCGGAATGAGCGCGGCCTTAATTCCTAATTCGGAAAGGATGTCGAGCCCGTCCAACCAACGAGGTGGTTCGCCAGCCTTATAAATCTCATAGACGGGCAGCGTGTATTTGCCAAGCGTCAGCGCGGCTGCCGATGCAAAAGTAACGATGCCTCCACTTCGCAACTTTTTTATCAGCAACCCCGCAAGTGGCGTTCCCGACCATTGCCTCAGCGCATACGAAGGCGAACCAGGGCCAGCAAATACGTATTGTGCATCCGCCACAAGCTGCAAACCTTTTTCGGTTGCAAGCGCATCGCCCGCGCTTATCTCTGTGAGGCCGGCAACGTCGAGTGCGACATTGATGCTGGTGTTGAAATACTCGACGGCCTTAGTTGCAAGCTCTGGTGCATTTTCTTGAAAACCATATGGGGTGTCCAAGAGTGCTGCTCGAACTGGCTTCGGCAACTTTCCAACAAGCATGCGGTGCGTTGAAACCATCGTCGGCGAGGTTTCGCCCGAACCCATAATGGCGAGAATTCGTGGGAGTGTCATGAAAAAAATCCGTCCTGTGTGGCGTTATGTACAACTTGAGCAAATCGCTCTGGGTGCTGAGCATGAAGATCATGATCGGCGGGGCTGAACCACTCCACCCGAACAACTGGCACCATACTCAGCGCTTGCTCAACAGCATGCCGCTTCGTTTCAGCAAACACGCCGCCGGGCCCTTCTGCTGGAACAAACAGCACAGGGACCTTGATGTCGTTATATAGATGTGTCGGCTTGTGTTCCCATAGGCCTCTCAACACCTTTAAATGTCGATCCAAGGTGAGCCACGGCCGCACAGTGCCGTCGGGTAGGTGCTCCATGTTGGCCATTGCCCCATCGATTCCTGTTTGTGGCCAGTCGGAGTGAGCGCGCTGCATGTATTCACGCATGTTTTTAACGGAGGTTCCGAGCAAATTCGGCGGCCGTAACGCAATCGAACATGCCTCCCATTCGGGAAAGTGATTTTGCAATTCGAGAAAGCCACCGTCGACTGCGACGACGCCACGCACCAGTTGCGGGTATTGATGCGCAAGTTCAATGACAACGTTGCCGCCCCAAGATTGGCCGCAGACAACCGGACGAACGAACCCGCTCACTGCCAATACTTCCAGCAGTTTTGCAAGATCAAAAGTTACGGTCTGCATGTCGTAACCGTCATCGGGTTTTTCGCTTTGGCCATGCCCGCGTAAATCAACCGCAACCACAGGGTGACCAAGCGCCACAAATGCCTGTGCCGCGCCTTCCCACAACATGGCATTAGAAGCCAGGCCATGAACCAGCACTAGCGGGACCTCCGACAACGTTTGCGTGTCACCCCACATCACCACCCTCAAGCGCACTCCCGTGCCAGTGGCAATAAGTTCACTCGTGGGCAATCCGTCATTCACGCCCCTCACACTACGCTTCACCATTGATGTCACTCAATGTCCTGCTCATCACCTTGGATCAATTTCGTGCCGATTGTTTGTCGGTTGCCGGTCATCCACTTGTGAAAACACCGAACCTCGATCGTTTGGCTAGAAACGGAGTTCGACTGACAAAGCACTACAGCCAATGTGCGCCTTGCTCGCCGGGCCGCGCAAGTTTGTACACGGGCATGTATCAGATGAATCATCGCGTGGTTGCTAACGGCACACCACTCGATCGCCGATTCGACAACGTGGCTCTTCTTGCACGCCGCGCAGGATACAAACCAACGTTGTTTGGCTACACCGATCAGTCGGTCGACCCGCGTGACACCACCGGGGCTGACGACTGGAGGCTCAATACCTTCGAGGGAATACTTCCCGGTTTCGATTGCGAATTGTTCATCCCGGAACCACACGATCTTTGGATTAATCACCTCAACGAACACGGCTTTGATGTACCGATGAACGCAAAGCAGGCACTGCTAACAGAACCAGATCGCCCTGCCGAATTTGGGCAATCGGCATTCCTCACCGACCATCTATTGGGTTGGTTGAAGAAACAAGATGGCCCGTGGTTTGCGCATGCCAGCTACCTGCGGCCTCACCCTCCTTACTCTGCGGCAGGTAAATGGTCGAAGGCATACGACCCAGCCGATGTGGAGTTGCCAATTGCGCCAGGCTCCGACTTGCACCCATCACATGAAATGTTCATGCAACTTGAAAGCGCATCGGCCCCCGCCGACGAAGCAGGCAAGCGCCACATGCGTGCGCAGTACTACGGCATGATCGGCGATGTCGACGAACAACTAGGCCGAGTGTGGGATGCGCTCGTAGAGATGAACATGTGGGATAACACCATGATCATCGTTACTGCCGACCACGGCGAACAACTTGGCGATCACGGGCTTCGCGAGAAACTTGGTTTCTTCCCGCAGAGCTACCACATCCTTGGACTGGTTCGACACCCAGAACACACTTCGCAGTTTGGAACAACGGTCAACGAGTTCACCGAGAACGTCGACTTGCTTCCCACTATTGCCGAAGCGCTTGAGCAGCCTGTCCCGTCGCAATGCGACGGCCTTCCACTGACTCCATTTCTTACCGGCAATCAACCACCATGGTGGCGCGACGCCGCAACGTACGAATACGACTGGCGAAGCTGGTTTATCCGCCTTGGTCAACGCGAATGGCCGTGGGACCAACGCCTCGAACAACAACACCTCACCACCCGTGTATACGACAATCGCGCATACGTGCAGTTTGGAAACGGCTCGTGGCTCTCATTCGACATAGCCGCCGACCCCACGTGGCGCACGTATCTAACTGATACAAGTGCAACATTGCAGATGGCGCAAGACATGTTGGTGTGGCGTTCACGCCATGCACCCCGCGAACTCACCAGCATGCTTACCGAAAGCGGCGGTATTGGCCAATGGCCAGATGGGGTTGCCTGGCGCGACTGAGGTCACGCGCTTCAGTCCGTCCAAGTACCGGCACCACTTATTATTGTGTAATCAGCACGCCTAGTCGTTGCCTGACCCCCCGAAAGAAAGTCCTCCATGCTTCAAAATCTTGCTCGTTTTTGTGTTCGCCGTCGTCGTGAAATGGTGGGGCTGTGGCTTGTGCTCCTCGTGGTTCTCGGCATTGCCGCCGGTTCGATGGGCTCCAGTTTCAGTACCGAATTTGAATTACCAAAAAGCGAAGCCAACGACGTGCAGCAGTTGCTCGAAGCGAACAGCCCAGACCGTGCCGGGTTCTCTGGCGAAATTGTCTTTACATCACCAGCAGGTGTCGTCACAGACGAAATCAAAGCGGCAATGGCCACCATGTTCAGTGAGGTTGGCGCACTCAACGGCGTCACCGTTACCAGCCCGTTCGATACCGAAGGCCAAATCAACCCTGCTGGAACCACAGCCTTTGCTTCGCTCGACGTAACCATTCGTTCACAGACCGAACTCATCACGCTTTCCGAAGAGATACAAGAAATTGGCAAGAAGGTTGAACTTCCAAACTTCACCATCGAGTACGGCGGAAACATATTTGCCGAATTCGAACTTCCAGCCAGCGAGGCATACGGCCTGCTAGCCGCAATTGTGATCTTGGTACTTGCCTTTGGTTCGGTTCTTGCAATGGGCCTACCAATCGGAACTGCGCTCATTGGTTTGGGCGTGGGTACTTCGCTCGTCATCGTGCTCAGCAACTTGTTGCCAATGCCCGACTTCACCACTTCGCTCGTTGCAATGATTGGTCTCGGCGTGGGCATCGACTACGCGTTGTTTATTGTCACTCGATATCGAGAAGGCCTCGAAAATGGTCTCAGCGTTGAAGATGCAGTTGTCGATGCCGTCGACACTTCGGGCCGAGCAGTCATTTTCGCAGGCATCACCGTAATCATCTCGCTCCTTGGGCTCTTCCTCATGGGCCTCGCGTTTGCTCGCGGCCTTGCAATCGGCGCCGTCATTGGCGTGTTGCTCATGATGATTGCATCCATCACCTTGTTGCCTTCGCTGTTGGCAATGGTCAAGCATCGAATCGACGTCACTACGCGCGCAGCATTAATTGCACTTATTGCATTCGTGGTTTTCGCTTTCGTTTCAGTGGTCGCCACATCGCTGCCAGTTTTCTTTGCTGGCATCGCCTCTGCAGTAGTCATCACGTTGCTTAGTTTTGTCGTGAAGCCATTGCGCATCGCATTGCCAAAGCGCGTCCAAAAAGCCAAAGAATTAACGTTTTGGTATCGCTGGAGCCGCTTCATTCAGCGCCGGCCATGGACAGCCGCGCTTGCTGCAACTGCAATCCTCTTAGTGCTTGCATCTCCGCTTGCTTCCATCCGTCTCGGCTTCGGCGACAACGGCAATGCGCCAACAGACTCCACAGTCCGCAGGGCCTACGACATGCTCGCCGAAGGTTTCGGCCCAGGTTTCAACGGCCCGCTCTTCATCACGGTTCAAGGCGAAACTTCCGCAAACCCCGATGCGCTTGCTGGATTCGTCAATCGGATCAGCACTGTGCCTGGCATCGCATTCGCACAGGGCGTGCCGGCCTCGCAAGATGGCAGCCTTTCGTTGGTCATTGCATACCCAACAACTGCGCCGCAGGATGAGGCGACTACCGATCTCATTCGCACACTGCGAAACGACTTCATCCCATCGACGGGCGTCGAGGCCAAAGTTGGCGGCTTCACGGCTGCAAGTGTCGACTTCGCCGATGGCATTGGCGGACGCATGCCGTTGCTCTTCGTTGGAGTGTTGTCGCTTTCGTTCTTGTTGTTGATGGCAGTGTTCCGAAGTGTGCTGGTGCCGCTTAAGGCAGTGGTTATGAACCTGCTTTCCATCGGTGCCGCATACGGCGTCATTGTCGCCATCTTCCAATGGGGTTGGGGCATGAACCTGATTGGTGTTGGCAAAGCCGGCCCAATTGAAAGTTGGGCCCCAATGATGCTGTTCGCCATTGTCTTTGGTTTGTCTATGGACTACGAAGTGTTTTTGTTGTCTCGCATTAAAGAGGAATACGACCGAACCGGCGACAACGCAACAGCAGTGGCCGACGGCCTCACGGCAACCGCACGCGTGATTACAGCTGCGGCTCTCATCATGGTGTTCGTGTTCGCTGCATTCGTCCTCGGCCACGACCGACAGCTAAAACTGTTTGGCTTAGGTCTGGCTACAGCAGTGTTCATTGACGCAACCATCGTGCGAATGGTGTTAGTGCCGGCGACGATGGAACTACTTGGCAACAAAAACTGGTGGATACCGGCCTGGCTCAACAAACTGTTGCCAAAGATTGATGTCGAAGGACACCATCACATGGCGTTGATTGACGATGAGGCGAAGTAACTAAAACTTGACCATGCAGCGGCGTGGGCCGTGCACCTGACCGCCAGCCCACGTCACATCATCTGGGTTGACAAGTTCGAATTCGGGAATACGCGCAAGGAATGTTTGCAAGGCAACGCGTACTTCCAAACGGGCAAGGTTGCTTCCTGCGCAGCGGTGAATACCCGAGCCGAATGCAACGTGACGATTGTGCTCACGATCCAAGATCACTTCATCGGGGTTCTCAAACTGTCGCGGGTCGCGGTTAGCAGCGGGAAACGCCATCAACACTCGGTCGCCCGCTTTCATTGGGCAACCCTGAAACTCGGCGTCTTTCGACAACACCCGAGCCATTGTCACTGGTGCATACACACGAAGTAGTTCCTCAATGGCTGTTGGCCACAACTCGGGGTTGTCGCGCAATGCCTTGCGGTGCTCTGGGTGCTGGGCCATGTGCCACATGCATGATCCGATTGCCGACCACGTGGTGTCAACACCGGCAACCAACATCAAGTTGCACACACCCAACACGTAATCGAGCGGCACTTTCTTGCCTTCAACTTCGGTGTTCATCAACTCCGAAATGAAATCGTTCTCGCGCGGGTTGTTCTTTCGATCTTCTACTTGCGCCAAAAAGAACTGGATGATGTTCTGTCGTGCCCACTTGCGGCCCTCAATGTCGGTGATGTTTTCGAGCGCTGCACGAACCCACGCGGTGAATTCGGACTCCATCTCAAGTGGCACACCCAACAAGTTGGCAATCACGCGAACCGGAATGTGCTGCGCATAATCCCCAGCAGCATCAGCCGTTCCCTTATCGATGAATTCATCGATCAGCGAATTGCACAGATCTTTCGTTCCCTGTTCGTATTTTGCAACTGCCTGCGGTGCAAAAACGGGAAGGATGAGTCGGCGATGCCAATGGTGTTCTGGTGGGTCAGAGGTAATCGGTGGTGCTTTTACGCCGCCATATTGACCCTCGTTCTGGCCAGGGATTGGCGGCAAGACCAAAACCGACTGCGAGGTGAAGGTTTCGTATTCCTGAGCAATAGCAACCACGTCGTCGTAGCGCGTTGGTAACCACGAACCTTCGTAACGCTCGGTGTGTGCAATCGGGCAACCGGATTCGCGGATCTCGCTGAAAGCTGAATACGGATCCTTGATAAATTCCGGATCAAAAATGTCGTAGTCGGTGAGAATGTCTTTGACAGGCTTACGGGTATCAGTCATGAAATAACCCCCCAGTTATTCGGTGATGATGATTGCGCGCTCAGGGCAGTTTGCTTCGGCACGACGTGCCTTCGCTTGAAGTTCTTCCGGTATGTCGCCATCGATGAGCACGGTTGCATTACCGAGTTCATCACTGCCGAATACTTCTGGGGCCGCAATGGCACACATTTGGTGCCCGTGGCAAGAACCGCTGTCTACTGAAACTCGCATACCCACAGGTTAATCAACCTTCCATCGGGTTTGTTCATCGGACACAGGGAGAAGAGACTGGATCGCTTCGTAAACTATCTTCATGCC
>Ga0208226_1000127_pt1 | contig 24538 bp, 45 predicted proteins | sample LakMenE18May11ns_FD_150713 | JGI IMG/M metagenome (GOLD analysis project Ga0208226, IMG submission 150713) | Freshwater microbial communities from Lake Mendota, WI - 18MAY2011 deep hole epilimnion ns (SPAdes) | ecosystem: Environmental > Aquatic > Freshwater > Lake > Epilimnion/Euphotic zone ... | reverse complement strand
CATCTCTTTTGTCAGGACGTATTGTATAACCTTTGTATGTTCTTGGTTTATCGTTTTTGTAAACAAAGTAAGACATTATATTAATCCATTGTTTTTGACGTAATCAGTAATAAATTTTTGCATATCAGCTTTTTTCTTAGCATCAATTTTTTGAAAATCTATATTATTAAATTTATCTAAAAATACTTGCGGAGCTGAAGAGCTAGTAACTTGTATGTCATAACTATTATTTAGTTGTGGCATTGACTGTAAATACATATTAATAGCAGATATTTGAAGTATATTAAATTTTTCATATTTAATTTTTTTAATAATAGCTATTAACCATGTTGGCATATTTTTAGAAATAATTTTATCCATTACTCATTCCTTTATTAACGTCTTCTTTTTGTTTTAGATTTGTTTTTAAATCTTTTTTTACCTAATGGAGTTAATTTTACAAGAGTATAACCACCTTTTAGTCTTACTCCTCTTTTTTTAATTTCTGCGATTTTCTTGCGTCCTAATTTCATAATATTTTCCTTATGAGAATGTTTTCATGCGACCATCAGGATGAACAATTACTTTTTTATCTCCGATAGTCTTTACTGACCAATTTTCTGGTTCACCATTTTTATTTTTTATTTGTATGGTATCTCCATCATTCATTGATTTTAATGGATCTCCCATTGGTACAGTTGCATTACTTGTGTTGTTTATTGGTTGTGTATTATTATCATTTTTTTGTTGTTGGCTGTGCATCCATAATTGCAACCCTTGAGTTGCTAATGCCATAATTCCTTCCATTACTTTATTTGAAGAATCTGATTGCTCCTTTTGTGCCTTCTCTATAGCTTTCATATATTCATCTTCTTTAGCAATGATAGCATCATTAAGACCTATATGTTGTCTTAGTTCTTGCTCTGCAAATATTTTATCTTCTTTTGATTTTATTAAATCTTTTGTTAGTTCATCTATTTTATTATTCAGACGTTTTATTTCTACATCTTTTTCTAATAATTGATCTTTAAAAAATTTAATGTTTTGATTTGAAGATTGATTACTTATTAAATATTGTTTGTTATCATCATTAAGACCTACATTTTGATTTGTAGGGTTATTTGGATTTCTTAAAGAAGTAATTGTACCCATAGCTACTAATTTTCTTTCTCCACCAGAACGACTTTCAAATACATGGTATAATCTACCTAATTGAAAATTTGGTGGTGCAGATTCAAAAAATTCATTCCATGTCATTATGCCGAATTTATTTAATTGTTCACCAGTTAAAACTATAGGAGTATATAGATAATCGCCAGTTTCAGGCTGATCTAAACTATCTTTTTTCATTCTACCTATTTCATAGCGTTTTTGCGAATCTATTTGTGTCATTTTTTTGTACCTTGTAATAAACTAATAATTGATAATAATACTCCTACACCAGCTATTATTACACTTGCTTTTGTCCAGTTTGCATTTTCTTCTACATGATAATGTACTTGTGTTGTTTGAGGAACATTTGGTAAATCTGTTACCAATGTTTCGCCTGTTACTGAATTATCATTTATATATGCCATTATTTCCAAGCCGATTTTTGTTTAACTTTTACTGTTTCTTTTTTCTTAGTATGTGTTTCTTTTCTTTCTTTATATTCTACACCATCAAAATTCAATGTAGTTGGATCAAGAGCATCATCAACATACTTAATATTATATGAATTATTAATAAAAGTACTTGTATATCTTACCTGTTCTATGTGGCTACCTTTATTTATATGTACATTCTGTGGTGGTAATTGTTTAATCAATCTACTTTTAGCTTGTGCTGTTGCGCCTTCACTACTTTTATCAATACTACCTAAAGTAAAATAATGAACTTTTTCTGCACCAGCTTTATTGATAGTATCAATTATATTATCTAAATATTTATACCAACCACCACTTATGTATGCTCCAGCAAATATAATTTTATCCCAATCTTTTGGCGTTGTTTGTGAGAGAACACCATCTGGAAAATGCGATGTTGTTACACCAGCAGAAAATGTACTTAAAATATATTTTTCAGGAGATATACCATATTTAATTAAAAATTTTACACATTCTTTAAATGCTTCAGCAGAATCATATTGAGTATAACAACAATATATATTAAAATTTTCTAAATATGTATATCCATAATTTGACCATTTCCACATATAACCATCTCTACCTGCTAATTTATCACCAGCATAATAGTTTGGTGGAACATTTGCTTTTTCTGGATATATTCTACCACCAACAATAAAAATCAAAGGTGCATTTTTATTTGTTTTTGACAGTTGTATAGAACCATATTTACCACGTATTCTCATAACTATTTATACAGAAAATCTGCATGGCAAATGATTCCGTACCTTTTATATTTTAATGTTTCAGCAATATATTGATAACATAATCCAAATACTTTAATTTCTTTTACACCAGTAAATTGATAATTAAAATCATACGATAATGGCAAAGGTAAACCAATAGATTTATCTCCAGCATTATTTTTTGTTCCAAAGTTTGAACTTGAAGCAAAGTTTCCTAATATATCTTTATTATCTATTATTACTGATGGTCGAAAAAAGTTTGGTTGCCAATCTGGTGGAACACTATTTAAAAATCTTGTTTGAACAAGTGCATTATTATCACTATTCAAAGAATCTGTAATAGCTGTATTTGTTAATGCTCCCTGATATTCAGAATCTATTTTTTTTACATCTAAAGCATGAAATGATATGGAACGTAGTAAAATTTCATTAGCATTTAGTAAAACAGATAAATCTGTTACTGGTCTTAATTCACTTATAGAACTATTTGGTAATGCTGGTATATTTACTTCTGTTCCAACTTTTTGGAACTCTGTCCAATACCCTAAAGCATTATTTGCTATCCATCCATCAGTTTGTGGCGTGGTATCTTGTGCTGTGCTTGCCCATGTTACAGTATAAGCTCTGTAATCATCATAATTGACGTAATTACCGCCAAACAAATTATGGCTATGATTTATATTCATTATTTACCTTATTATCTTTGAACTATAATTAATTCACATATTATTGGAAATTGCGCTAATGTTCTTGGAACAACAGCCGTCGTACTTATACCTCTTATAGATGTATCTGCTTCAACAGATTCAGCCCAATATAAATACTGGTAATAACCAGCACCATATACTTCTATACCTAAATAAGGATAATTTATTTCTATATTCATATTGCTTAATTGTAACGGTAATGGAGTATGCGACCAATCAGAAGCTCCCTGTCTATTTGTAGTAAACAAATCACTACCAAAAACCATATCACTTACACCAGTAACAATTCCATCAGCAGTATTTGAACCAGATATATTGAAACTAAATTGATTTGGAAACCAATCACTTGGCAACATACCACCAACAACACCAGAACGACTAGCAGATTGTTTTAATATATCAAATGTTTGCCAATTTTGACCATATTTACCAACACCAACAACTGGTACAAATGATGGATTATATGTTTCATCTGTATTATTAAATTCAAAATCTGGATAAGCTACTGTTGTATAAGGTGATGTTTTCCACGATATAATTTCATCTACATTCCAACCAATTACAACACCATTAAGTCCTGTACCAAACGCATCAGTAATAAATAAATCATTTACACCTTCTGCTCCCATATCTTCAACTAATTGTTGTGGAAACCAAGATGGAACAAATTCGTGCATATCAAAAGCTCTAAATGATACAGAATCTAAATACCATTTCTTTCCAATTACAACTGGTAATGGTACATTTTCTTCACCGCCACCAATAGGGTTAATCCATAATTGACGACGTGTAAAATTTAAGTTTGATTGCGATGTTCCTTTTGGTACATAAGGAACGCAAGTTATCCAGCCTGTTCCATAAGGATTTTCTAGTAATATTTTAGGAATAGTTCGCCAATTTGAAAAACTATCTGTTGTTGTTACATATTTAACTTGTTCTGGTTCATAAGCAAATCCAAAATCTACTACAATTTCGCCTATATCAATATTAGCTTTGTTTCCAACATAATTAAAATTATTACTATGGTTCATTGTTATCCTCGTGGAAACATTTTTACACCATTAAAAGACAAGCCTATTTGTACTGGAAAATATGGAGATTGATTTGATAGAAATGGTTGTGTTCCTCCTACTGTTGAAGAAGCTCCATCAGCTGTCCATAATTCATTCATAATAGTAGCAGAAGCACAAATATCTTCATAATTTGTTGTAACTTTTACTCTTCCATAATGAAAATCTATCATTGCATCAGTAGAAACTTCTGTAAGGTCTGGACGTCTAAATTGTACATAATTAGTATGTTCCGCAACAAATTGTATTTGAGCTGCTCTTTGCCAAATATAGCCTCTAAACTCTATTGATTTAGTTGATTCTATTAATTCTGCAAGCTCTACTCCAGTATTCATATAGTTTTTATTTGTATTATTATTAGTAATACGAATTTTAAATTGATCTCTATATGTATCATCTAAAGGAACTAATCCTCTTTTATCAGTTATTGTTGCAGAAACACCAGTAACAAAAAAATCAGCATCAACACCAATTAATAAATTTTCAGTTATGTTTCCATAAGGTGCTGGAATTGTTAATTGTGTTCTATATGTAAATGGTTCAAGATAATACTCATTACCTTTTTTTTCTAATTCATTTTGAATAGCAGTCATTGTTGCCATTGTACTTCCTTAATAGAATAATAAATAAAAAGGACGGACAGATTTTGTCCGTCCTTTTTTGTGTAGGAGTAAGATAACCAATTATTTTACTGGTCTGCTTACAGTTCCGAATAATACAAATTGTATATACCAAGCCGCATTATTAATTGTTGTTGGTGTTTCTGCTTCATCAGCAAAAGCAGCAGCCGCACCAGGCAAATATGCTAAAAGTTCATTTGTACCAAAATTTTGATTCAAAGCTGTATATCCATCAGCTGGTCTAAACGTAACTTCGAAATTACCATTTTCAGGTACTTGAATAGGATCAACCAAAGGTAAATAACGTACTTGTTTATCACCAAAAACTTGATCGACATTTGTCGTAGCGTATGAAGAAGTAAGACGTAAATCCATTAAATCATATAGAGGTATTGGAGAATAGTCTTTTGATTCTACTTTAAATTCTAATTGAGAAAATGTTGCAAAAGAATCTAATAAAGATTTTTGTGCAATACTAATACCAGAGCCAATAGCATTTGTTGGTTCTAACTGTAGTTGCAAATGGGCTGCAATATGAGTAATAGTTACTTTACGACCTGTTGTTGTCGGAAATACCGCATTACGCATATATGAAGGCTTATTTGTATTGTTAGCAGAGCTAAATAATTGTTGTGTAGTAATTTGAGTACCAGGTGCATATACTATAGCATCTTTATAGTATTGATAGGTTAGTTCTCTATTTTGTTCAACACCAGGCAGACCGAAGACATTTTTTGCCATTTTTTTTTCCTAATTGTAATAATTAATTAAAACTTAAATTCTTGAAATTCATCATTCATTGAAACCGCTTGTGTTTGATCGTCGGAATAATAATCAGATAAATCCTCATAATAATCTGACATTGATTCTTGATAATAGTCATTCATACCATTATTAACTGGATAATCATATACAGTAACTTGTTCGCCATTTGGTAATGTTACTATTGATGATTCTGATAAACCAGAAACTCCTTCGCCATCTTCTACTAATGACCATGAAGTACCATCTTCAAATATAGCTGGAGCTACATATACATATCCTAAATGACATGACATAATTCCTAATGAAGCGTGTAATGCACCAGGAGTACCAGTTAATGCACCTATTAAAGCTGGAACACCAGCTCCAACCGCTAAACCTGCGTATCCGTCTAAACCTAATAATTTTGGCACAATAGGATAAAATAATCCTGTTGCTATTGCAGAAGCGTGATTTATCCATGCTTCACTACCTGAAAAACTTTTCATCAAGTTTTGTTTAAAATTCATTGATGGCATTGTTTATCCTCAATTTTTTTGTTAATAAAATGCTTGTTTATATTTACGACCTTTTGGTTTACCATTGTCTTTATTTTCATTACCAGTATCTTTTTTGTTTTTGTTCTTTTCTTTTTGTTTTAAATCATTAAAATATGCTACAGTATTATATTCTTTTGGTGGAAAATATCCATTCATAAGATTCCAAAGTTCAAGAGATTTTTTTCTATCTACAAATTGTCCAGTTTTGTCATATTGATCTACTTCATCTTTCATGTAATAAAAAAATTCTTTTGGTTTAACTTTATCAATAATAGTAGGTTTATCATCTGTTATTAATAAATGTAATGGACGTCCTCCACCACTTACATAACTATCAGCCAAAACAAATTTAAACGTAGTATAAATTTGTTTGTCAATTAATTCGTTTTCTACATTGTACGCACCACTACTCATTTTAATCCTTTAATATAAAATATAGTATAGCAAGAGTTATAACAGCTCCACCACCATACACTACCATTTTAGGTAAACCATATATAGTTTCGTTATTATTGTTTTTTTCTTCTTGAGAATCTTTCCAATCTGTTATTATTGGTTGTTCTTTATAATCAGGTAATAAAGGAGCTAATTTATTTTTTTCTTTAATAAAAGTTTGAACATTAGTATTACTTTCACGACCTTCTAAAAAATTTATCGAACTTCTATCTCGTTTATTAAATAAATTTCCAGTTTGTATATTTTTTACAGTAAATGTTCCAGTAGTATTATCAAAACCAGCTCTACTACGTTCTTCTTCAAACTGTTCATTTCTTGGATCAACATCGTTTAAATACATTATGAATACTCTAATCGTTTGACTTTTTTACCTCTATTTTTACCTTTACCAGTATCTTTTTTATATGTTTTGCTATCAATAACTGGTACACCAGTATCAGCCATTATTTGATACGCCATACACGTTCTATACTTATCAGGAATATCAACTGGTAATACATACGGTTTGTTTGCATTGCTTGATTCTATTGCTTGTTGTATCATTGATTGATAAGCTAATTGTGGTAAACTTGTATCTAAATCATTTCTAGCTGTAGCCATGTTTATCCAACTTCTATACTCTTCTGGCGACATTTTAGCTTTGTTATTATCAATTACAACTTTACTTACATTATTAATATTTGGTATAATGCCGTTCATAACTTCATTAAGTGAATTTGTAGCAACATTTTGTACTAATGCACTATTATTTCCACCTTTACTATCTATAAATTGTTTTGCCATTGCAAGAGTTTGTGCATTTATAGCAGTAGTAGAAACTATATTTTGTGATTTTAATACCGCTAGTGTTAATGTTGTTTCATCAAGTTTTTGCCCTGATTGTACAGAATCTAATAAAAATGATAATCCTTCAGAACCTTTAGTTCCAACAACACTACCAACAATATTTGTAATGTCTTTATTTGATACACCAATGATATTAGCTGCTTTTAATAAAGAAGTTGGATCTTGATAGTTTTTTAAATACTCCCCTGCATCTAATGCCTTTTGTACATATTTTTCTGTACCTGCTGGTAATATTCCGCCAGTTGCGCCCATTACATCAGTAGCATTGACTGTTTGACCACTTGCTATTTTATTTGTTAAATTTTGAACACCAGCAAGCATTTTTTGAGCTGCACCAATTACTAATGCGGCTGTAGAACCAGCCGTTACTAATGTTAATGCACCAGCTAATGCTAATGTAATGTATGTACCATATTGTTTATAGAAATTATTTATATCATTGGCTATTGTTTGAAAAGATATAATACCACCATCATTATATGTTAATAATATTGGCATTGTAGTAGGTATTCTTGTATTAGTATCTAACTGTGATAAAAGATTGAACCAGTTATTAAATGTTATTCCATTTTGTTCAATAGGTTTTTGAAAAGCAAATTCATTATAAGGTCCTTGATTACCAGCCATAGTAAACATTCTTTTAGTAAATTTTTCTCCCCAACCACCACCTCTTAACCTATCGTGATCGCCTCTATTTATATGAAACTGTAAATAATCTTTTCCTACACCAGCAGTTGCACCAAATAATTTATTGCTTAATGCAGAAATACAATCAGGTGATTTAGAATCAGCTATATATACTGTATGACCACTTTTTGTTTTAAAAAAATTACCTTGATACCAATCTCTTGTTAATTGAACATATTCATCTTTACCTTTTAAATTATCCCCAAAAGCAGAACCACCAGGATTACCAAATCCACCACCACTTTGTGCCATATTTTTTAATAGCCACACATCAGCAAGTTTTGGATTAGTTAAATCAGTCCATAAAGGTAATTTTCTGTTTGATGGCAGAACACCAGCACAACCAGAAACTAATTTTTCCCTTGCTTCTATTTGTTTTTTTGCGTCAATAAGAGGCATTAAATTATTCCTTGTTTTTTAGCATAATATCCACCTATACCACCAATTAAAGCTCCTACAACAGCTCCACCAATTCCACCAGCATAATACCCTAATGTACCAGCTACGACACCACCAACGGCAACAATAGGCATATTTTCTTTCATTTCACTACCAGCTAAAGCAGAAGAAGAACCACAAAATTCTTTCTGTATATTTTTTGGTAATTTATTAAGTACATTTAGCACTCTTTCTTTTGGTAATGTTTCTAAATAACTTTGTATTTGAGAATCAGATGGTTCTAATGCACCAATATTATCTTCTAATGTAGCTAAAGTGTATTGCATAATTTTTTTTATAAGTTTATACTTTTAATAATTTTTCACGAATAATACCAGCTTTTTCTTTACCAAAAACTTTAATAACTGGATCAGCAACAATCCATTTTTGTATTTTTGAGCAATAAAACAAACAATACACATGAGTAAATTCATATCTTCTCCATGCTATTGCTTTAAACATAACTTGTATATTCAGAGCTTTCATAATAGAAGCAAACAATGTACTCATATCATCACAATCGCCTTGTTGTTCTTTTAAACAATGAATTGGCGCACGAACATATTCTTCATCTTTTGGATCAGGAACATATCTAATTAAAGACACAATAATATTAAATGCTTTTTTTGCCATTTTATACTCGCAACAACATTTTATATCATTAGCAATTTTTGTTATCATTGGATGAGAACTATCTCTTATTGCTAATTCTTTCATTTTTGCAAGTGTTTGCTCAACAATTTCATCAGCAGAACCAGACATAACTTCTCTTTTAAGTTCTCCGAGTTCTGCATTGTTTTTTATAATGTTTTTTATTTTATTCATTATTTTCTTGAGCTATCATATAAATTATATCCAATTAATAAAGCTGTACCACCTAACACTGTATAAGCTGTATATTTGAACATATCAAGAATAGAAAAATTATTACTTACTTCTTCTGCTGAAGCTGGAGTTTTTTTAAACTTTAAATTTTCTCTATAGGTTAATGGAGCAATGTAAAAATTATTACTTACTCTGCCATCAAATGTTGCAAAATGAAAACCATCTAATATTGCACCTATTCTGCCTATGTTTTTACCTGTTACTTCACTTATTTTTGTTCTGATTTTTAGTAGTGTATCTTTATCTCGCTTATACTCTGGAATAGTGCCTGATTCTACAAGATGAATATAAGCGTTCATTACGCATCGAATTTCTCCTAATCGATAACAACCACGATTGAACACATTTTCAGGATCAATCGTTGCTGAATAAAGACCAAAAACAGCACATGGTAAACCAATGTTATAGTTTAAATCATCACCAACTTTGCGACAAGCAAGTTCATAATTCATACTACCAATGCCCAATGTTGCCAATGATATTTCTACTCTTTGCCAAAATGTTATCTCGCAAGGATCTTTTATGTTTTCACCTAAATACATCAAGCACATTCCAAATAAATTAGTTTACCATCTACTTATATATAGACCAAAAATTTTGTATACATTTGTAAATTGCGTAACTTGTTATAAATCAATATCTTGTTTTGATTCTTTACTGGAGAAAAATGTTTTATGATATTGTACAAACTTTCTATATTGCTCCCAAGCGTTGGTTTTTACCCTAGAAAAACCTGTATTAATTTTCATAGTTCTTGCTATATCATATATCCTATTAAACATTTCGTGTTCACTTATATTAGTTTGTTCCATAGCAAACTTCACAGAACTTATAAACTCTATTCTATGGTAATGTTTCATAATTTGGAATAATTTCATAGGTCATCACTAAATCTGCTTTTTTTTCAATTACTAATTTGATTGATTTTCTGTGGGATTTATGTTTACTATACCAATTTATCATTCTTGGTATTACTATTTCTAAACTTTCTATAAATGTTAGTATTTCATCAGGAGTGCAATTATCTAACAACTTATCTATATCCTTCTCAGGCAATGTATAATTTTTCATAAAAAAACTTGTATTGTATTAATAAAACATATAAATTGAATAAAAAAATGAAAAGAGAATCAAAGGATTTTATAATATCAGCAAGAATAACAAAAACTGAATATTTAGCTATCTTAAAAAAAAGTAACAAGTATAAAGTAAGTGTGAGCAAAATTTTACATATAATTATAGGAGATTATTTTGAGAAGGAAAAAAGATGAACGCTGCAAACTTTGTAACAACTTGCTTCTACACAAACAAACAATGGCTAGAGGTATATGTAAAAAATGCGAACCAGACTTAAATCAGAAAATAAAAGTTACAAACAAAAACAACAAAACACAAATAATTTATAAAATGTTATGAGAATACGAACTGTTAAGCCAGAGTTTTGGACTGATGAAAAAGTTGGTGAACTAACTTTAACTAGCAGATTACTTTTTATTGCTTTGTTAAATTATGCAGATGATGAAGGTAATTTTAAATGTTCTATGAAACAGATTAAAATATATTCCTTTCCCTACGATGATATTGACATTCAGCCATACTTAAATGAACTTGTACAGCATAAGTTTATGATTCCTTACGTTGTTGAAAATACTAGTTATATTCATATTGTAAATTTTAAAAAACACCAAAAAATTAATAGACCATCACCACCAATGCACCCAATATTCAATGAATACTCAATGAGTAATCACGTACTATTCACTAACAGCTCACAGCGGAAGGAAGGAAGGAAGGAAGGGAAAGGAAAGGAAGAGGAAAGGAATAAGAATAAAGAAGAATATATAAATTTTGATATTGTTAAGGATTTATTTATAAAACATGATTGTCAAGGAGCAGAAGAGTTTTACGAAAAAATGATAACAAACGGCTGGAAAAATAAAGATGGTAATTTAATTAATAATCCAATCAATTATATTTTAACAACAATAGAGCGAACAAAAAATGAGCTTCACAAAAATGCAGGATTTATTAACAAATCTAACAACATTACAAAACAATCAAGCGGAAAACTTACTGGAGCAGAACTTCGTAGAAAACAAAGGAACGAAAAAATTCAATGAACCATATACAATAACAGATTTGCAACAAATTATATTTAGTTTAGAAGACTGGCTATTGATAGGAAGAAATATAAAGGTTGAACCAGATAGAATAAAGTTACTTATTAATGAATTATTTACTATGAAGTATACTTCAGAACAAATGCATTTATGCAAATTATGGATTAAATACGGTAAGTGGGCTGTATCCAAAAAAGATTTAGAACTGTCAGACTTTTTTCCAACAAAAGAACAAATTTCACACCTGCAAAGCGATATAGTAAGCAGGGAATATTATTACAAAAAAATCCAAGCTCTGAAAAATGAGCATTTACTGGAATTATCTAAATTAAGGCACGAATTGACTACGCAACCACCTGACAAAAATGAACTAGATGTTCAATTTAATTTGATAAATATTATAACTACTCATGTAGATACGATAGAACAACAAAAACGCGAAATAAGAGCATTAAAAAGAGAAAATGACAAATTAAAGTTAAAATTAATAGAAAAAGATCTGATTCAAGAAGCAGAAGAAAACAGACAATTAATAAAATAAAAAAAATAATTTGCTTTTTAGTTTACAATATTATATATTGTATATAAAGAATGTAACAGGATATATAGGTATATATTTGATTATTCAAGAATGTAAAATTTTAGAAAAGGTAAAAAACAAAATATGAAGCAAACATACATAATAAAGCAAAACGATATGCCAGAAATAAAAGAAATAAGTAATATAAATGGAAATGAACTATTATTTCTTCTTAAATCTTTAGGAATCACACAAAGTGATTATAGTAGAATGTTGACTCCTCCTATATCTACGGGAGCTGGAATCGGATATTATTCGCAACATAGAAAATTACCCTTTAGATTAATTTTACCTTTAGTAGAACAATACCCTCCTGAGTTTTTACTTGATTTGCTGAAAAAAAAGTATGAAGGTTAAAATAAAAAATTATTTACTTGCATATACTTGTAAATTCTTTAAATTGCATTCAAATAATTTATGTTTTTATGTTTTCAGGTGAAAAAAGTGAAATTATTATTTATGTCTTCAGATGAAGAAGTTCAAAATGTAATGAATATGAAGGAAATCAGAAGATTACTAACTGACACAAAAATTGAATATGAAGTTACAGTAAATGCTGTAACCATGAGTGGTAAAGAAGCAAGACAATTTTTTTATTATTTTAGAGATGATAAAAAATTATATAAAGTAATAAAAAATAAATACGGAAAGTACGTAGATAATACATTACATATTTATATAGTTGATTAATTAATTAAATTTATTATTAAGGTGAAGAAATGAGAAAATTTAAGCGGTATTCCCAAAATTTATGTATTGTTACTAAAAACGATGCAGATTACATTATGTCGTACGATACTTTGGTTGCAAAAATTGACTATGCAAAGAAAGAAGCTCAGGTGCTAGGTTATTGGAGTCAAACGACTAGTAAACATATTAACTATGCGTGTAATGAATTAAGGTTGAATAAAATAGGTAATTAAAATGTTTATAGAAGTATATAACTCCGACGATAATAGGCTATTGATTAATATTAAATCAATAGCCTATATTGGCGAACATGATAACAGAATTTGTAAAATTACCTGCAACGATAAAAAAACCTTTTTCATCATTTTACATTGGGAAGATTTGCAAAAATTATTGTCTTCTCAAAATTTATTAATTAGTTTGACAACAGAGGACGAAAGATTATGAATGAATATTATGAAGAATTAACAGAAGAAATAATTAACGATGATTATTATACAAATGATTTTTGGTCAATTTTTTAAGAAAATACTATGAAAAGAAATTTAGATGATTTAGTTCAAGAGGTATATTTTAATGAAGACTCTTATTATACCTACGGCAAGTACACAAATGAACAATTACAAATAATATTAGATAACCAGAGAGAACATATAAACTTCTTACAATTACAGTTATCTGAGTGGAAACGATTCTTTTTACTCGTAACTGTGGTAAATTTATTATTATTAATTATTGTTAATTTTTTAGGATAAAATAAAATGAAAAATGTTAATTATGCTCTTCCACCAGATGATGTAAAATTAAAATCTATAGATCAAGTTTTGAACGCAAATAGTGTCTATGAACAATTAATTAAATATGTTCTAGAAAATTTAGGCGATATAAACGATAAAGATATTTATTATGATATTCAAAATATTATAGAAAATGGAGCTGGTGGAGGTTTTGGCAATTATATATATTATTCAGATATGATAAACTGGCTTGAAAAAGATAGACATTTACAATATTTAATATCAAAATATTTTAAAAATTGGGCTGAAGAAATTTACCAAGTTGATGAGGATTTTTCTTATTTAATAAAAGAATATAATCTTTTAGATGAAGATGATATGTATGACGATATTTATTGGGATAATTTAACTTATGATAATTTATTTAATTTAACTTATTTAGTTTGTAAATCTAGCCCATATTTTAAAAGTTATAATGACAAAGATTTAGTGACCTCTGTTTATCAAATTTATTTGTATATGAACAATAAAAGACCTGCATTAGAAGGCTCTGAAGCAACTTTTATAAGTTGGTTTGTTTTAGAAGGTGTATGTTATATGTTTGATAAATAAGGAGATTATTTACATGGCATATAAAGAAATGAAAACTTATATTTTAAATGGATATGAATACTTTTACGATAGATATAATAAACATTGGGTTCTTTATCCTGTTGATAATTTAGGTAATAGGATTGAATGGGATAAATACGATAACCCAATAGAAGCAAATTATTTTTATAATAAAACAGATTTAAATAATTTCTTAAAAAAAACAAGGTAAAAAATTATGCTTACAGATACTCCACAATTACTTTACAAAGTTAAAAAAATTGAAACTAATTTTACTGGTGGATTAGAAACTAGAATATATAAGTGTATTAATATATATAAGAATCTAGATTTTCTTATAAAAATATCTTACCGTAGCTCACACAATTCAAATTCATTTAGAATAGAAATAATGAATGAATCAAAATGGAATACACTTCTACATAGTGAAGAAATAGAAATAAATATTGATAAAAATATTGATAGATTATTTGAACAAGTATTACATATAGCAATAACAATTTTATTTGATTAATTACAATATTACATGAATACCTATACAAAGTTGTTTGCTTCTGCATTCAGTAAAAAATTAATGGAAGGCTTTCCAATGACATTTATTGTAGATAAAGTTAAATTAAAAAAACATACGTACATAACAATAGAAAAAATTGATAATGAAAAGTATATCTATAGTTGGTTAAAAAATATTCCTTATATTGACGATAAAGATTTAATGAATGAATACGAACAATATCTAAGTTATATCGATTCTTTAATTCATAAAGTTTTTAAAAATGACTATATTTTTAAGTATAAATTACAAGATAAATTTTTAAAATTTATTAGAAAAGAGATAGGAATTTATAGCACTACTGAGTGCAAATCTACTGGAGATATTTTAATAAAATTATCTTTTTTAATTGATTCTATAGACCTAGCAAATGATAAATTTAGCAGGCATAAAGAAAGAGCTATAAAAAAATGGGACGATATAAATAATTTTGCAGATCAACATTATGTGCATACTCCTTATGTAACATCAACCGAACTTAAAGTAACAAAAAAAACAATTAAAGGAAAAATGTAATGGCTAAATACAATGGCTGGACTAACTGGGAAACGTGGAAAACAAATTTAGAATTATTCCAAGATGAAGAACCAGATGGTTATGATGAAGATATTTTAGAATGTTGGGATGGTAAAAAATGGAATAAAAGTGATTTAATGACTGTTTCTGATGGTTATGCTGAATATTTGCAACAAATAGTGGAAGATTATGCTGAAAATGAAAAATTAGATAGTTTTACAGAATCAATAATAAATAGTTTTATAAAAGAAATAAATTTTCAAGAAATTGCTGAAAATATTATTGATAATTACAAAGATAGTTTAATATAAAGAGTAAATAATGGCAAAATACAAAGGTTATACTAATTACGAAACATGGAAAGCTAAAACAGAATATTACGTTATTGATGAAAAACCAAGTTGGCTTGATAATGACATATTAAAATGTTATAAAAAAGGTAAATGGGATAAAGACGCTTTAGAAGATGTTATAAGTGAACTTACAGATAGTTACATATTTGATATAAATAATACATATGAAGATATAGATAATACTTTTGTACAATCCGTTTTTTTGGATTCAATGAAAAAAGTAAATTTTCAAGAAATTGCTGAAAATATTATTGATAATTACAAAGAAAGTTTAATATAAAAAGTACGTTATAAGTGCCTTACTTCTTCCCCACTTATAATGTTAAAGGTGCAAATAGCTGTATATTTGCACCTATTTTTTTATTCCCAGCCATTATAAACATCATTAACAATAATAGTAGTTTTTATCTTTGGAGCTGATGAGTTATAGTAATCTTTACCCGAGTACATACAATTTATTATAGCTTCAAATTTTTTCGTCCAATAATATCTGTTTTGCCAGCCTTTAGAACTTCCTTTAACTGATTTAGTTACTGTTTTGACATTATCTTTAGTTATTGGTATATCTGCATTCACTCTTGATTGAAAATAAAATCCAGCGCATTCTAATGGATATTTTGTACTAACTAGTTCAGGATATTTTACGACGTCTTCGCCTATATGTTTAGCAAATTTTTCGTAGTTTGCTTTGCCAGTTAATTGTATATATCCACGACCTCTATATTTCCAGCCATCACCACTTTCAAAATTGCCATTTCCAATCCTATCTTTATATACATAATTGGCTATTTGTTCAGGTTTATACTCAAGATTTTTAGCTAAACTTTTACTAGTAATTCTTTTCTTAAAAACAACAAGTAATCTGTCCGCAGAATAATTAAGATTTTCTACTGGATTATCTTTAAATCCTGATTCTACAATACATTGTCCTAAAAAATGAGCTAGTTTATATGTATTGTCAATATTGTATTTCTTTATAATTTCTGGTAATTGTTGAAATACTTTATTAGGAATAAATCCCCATAAACATTTTATTGTCATTTTTTATCATTTATAATGTTGTTTACTTGTTCATCTTTTTCTATTAATACATTAATTTCTTTAGCAAGTGTTATACTCTGTCTTACCATAAGAACTAAGTTGTTTGCCATGTTAAAAAAATCATTGGTTTTTTGCATTATATCAATATTTTCTTTTTCAACTTCTTGCACTGGTTTTTTTGGTTTTTTTACTTTACCACTTATAATAAGATCATATTCAGATTGCATATTTTGAAACTGTTGAGTATTTCCTCCATCTTTATCTGGATGAAGAACTTTTACCCATTGTTTGTAACGTGTTTCAATATCTGCTTTATTTTTGCAACCAGCAAAATACATCATATTTTTATACCTTTTACAACCATACTTCCTAATTGTGCATATCTATTTTTTTCAGCAGTAGCAATACCATCTTTTACATTAACTACTATATCAACCGCATGAGCAAGACTACCTAGACCAGCATACCTTTTTCTGTCTTTCGTAGCTTGTGCAATGATTATGAAGCCAATATTAGGATATTTTAGCATCAAGTTTATAATTGATTCTGTTTTTCCTAAAATAACATTCACAGAGTCAATAACAATAAACTTTGGATTGAATGTCATTATAATTTTTTCAATTATTTCTGGATTGTTAGTATCATTAAACATTAAATTTCTACTTGTAGCTTTAAATCTTTTTATCCTACTTGACAATGTAGCTGATTCTAAAGATTCTTCTGCACTTACATATAATGTTTTAACTCTTTTACCAATGTCATTTGCTATTGTTAATGCAAGTGATGATTTGCCATGTCCTGGTGCGCCCCATAATAATAATCTAAAGTTTTCAGGAACTTTTCCTAATAATGCTTTATATTTTGATGGCAACATGATTTGTTTGAACTTCATAGCCCTAATATCTTTTGAACTAGCTATTTTACTATCATCTCTTGTTATTAATACATCTGGCAAATCATATTCAGTATCAAGTTCAATTTTTTCTTCAGTAATATGATCGCCAAAAGCTGGTACATCGTTTGCAATTTCTTGTACTTCGCTAGAATAATCAATATCGCTAAATAAATCTCCAAAAGCAGGTACATCGTTTGCAATTTCTTTTACTTCGCTTAACATATCTATATCGTCGTTAAGATAATAATTATTATAATATTTTTCAACAATTTTATTACTAAAATTTATATCTAAATTTTCAATATTATCTCTATAAGTTGGACTTAATAAACAATATATAAAATGTTTTGGATTAACTGCTTCAACAATAAAAGCTCCTTTAGTTTGAGTTATTATTGTTGAAGTTTCAACAGATTTTTTGTTGTTGTATTTAAAATTAAATTTAGTTATTCCTAATCTTTTAAATATTTGCATAATATCCAACATATATTGTGCATTATATGTAACAGATTTATATGTAACAAAAGCAAATTTAGTTAATGTTGGTGAAATTTTTATTCTATCATGGTATTCATAATTAAAAAATTTATTTGATAATAGTGTTAATTTACATTTTTGTATTTCATCTTCTACTATACATTCATGACTAACATAATCATTTTCATCTGGTAATACAGTTTCATAAGCAGGATATTTGTAACCTATTTGATCTGTTATATCTTTAAAATCTTTTTGATAAATAGTATTTGGTTTTAATTTATTTTTTGTTTCATTATTAAACCAATCTTTTGACATAATTAATAACTTATGTGTACTCATTGATACTATGTCTTCTTTATCAAAATAAACTACATCTGAAAACCACCCTTGTTGTACCTTTTTATCAGCTTTTGATATATAATTTGCTAATGATATATAAGTGTTCCAAGTTAAATTTTCTATTTCTTTTATTTTATTTTCTTTACTAATAATATAAATTGGTATAGTTATAGGCCAATCCTCAAAATTCATTTTTCGATTTATTTTATTAATTATTGATTTTATGTTATATGGAGATTGTATAATATCTTTGTACATATACCAACACAATAATATAAGTAAATAAATTTTTATTTTTTCTTTATCAGGTATATATGCACTAGTATCTTTTTGATATTCTTTTATTAAATCATATAAACTCATTCCATAAAGATTATTAAATTGATATATATCTTGCAATTTTATTTCAGCTTTTTGTTCTAACCAAACATAAAATTTTTTAATTTCTATTTCACCTATATTATTCTTACCTGAAACTATATTTTCAATAATATTATAGCCTACGTTTTGACTTTCACTTTTTACTTCTTTGACAACTTTTTTAATTTTTTCTTTAGTGAATTTTGGTAATGAAGCTACAACTATTTTACCTTTACTTTCTTTTGCTATTTCTTTAATAGTAGTTAATTCGCTTGGTGTTTCTATTGGAAGTTCTACTACTGGTGTTTCTATTGGAAGTTCTACTACTGGTGTTTCTATTGAAAGTTCTACTACTGGTGTTTCTATTGGAAGTTCTACTACTGGCGTTTTTTGTTCAACACTTTTTATTTTTTCTACAATTTGCTTATTAACCATTGCTCTATTTTTAGTAGGCATAGCTCTTTCACGAGTAACTTCTTTTTTTTGTGTGGATTTTGATGTGGATTTTACTTTTCTATCCACACTTTCCACACTTTTATTTTTTTTTACTCCACTTTTAGCCTTACTAATGGCTTGTTTAGTAGGCATAGCTCTTTCACGAGTAACTTCTTTTTTTGATGTGGATTTTACTTTTCTATCCACACTTTCCACACTTCTATTTTTTTTTACTCCACTTTTAGCCTTACTAATGTCTTGTTTAGTAGGCATAGCTCTTTCACGAGTAACTACTTTTTTTTTTGTGGATCTTGATGTGGATTTTCTTTTACTTCCCACACTTTCCACATTCTTATTTTTTTTCATCCAGTATTGACGACGTTCTTCCATTGATTTGCTTCTTTTACGTCTTGCAATAGTTTGTTTAGCACGTTTTAATCGTTCAGTATTCATAGCATAAGTTTTTTTTGGTTCTTCTGCTTTTGTAGTAGAACGTAATTTTCTTTCAGCATATTCTTTTTTCCATCGCTTTAATTTTGTAAGCGCATATCCATTTCTTAATCTTTTACCAGTTTTTTTGATTGATAAAATATCTTCTTTTGGCAATTTTTTTGAATTTCTGTTAAGCATAATTATTTTACAATTTGTTGTGAAACATACAAACTACTTGCACCAGCAACAAAATACAATACTTTTGTCCAATCTGATGATTCAATATAGTTATCTTTAGTTATTGTTACTATTTTTATAATAGGAGGATTTTTTTTTAAAACTACTGAAAAGTTTTGTTGTGGATATGAATAGCATACTTGTAAGGTATCGTTTTGTTCCACAGTATCTAAACATACACTAAAAGGATTAATAATAATATCCTTTTTGTCAAGATAAACAGTATCTATTCTGACAATAGGAATATTTTTTTTTATGATAATCGGAGGAGGAGCAATACCATTAACAATAGTTGTATCGTATTGAAATTTAGTTTTTTCAATATATTTTATTTTTACTTGTTGCTCTGAATTACATTGTTGAACAAAAAATAGTAAAAAACCTAAGAATATACCTACTAAAAAAAAAGGAATTAATATCTCAATCTTGCTTCTCATTTCTTTTTATTCCTTGTTTCCATTTCCAAAGAGTATAACCTGATGATATTCCAGCAGATAATATTACAAAAAATGTAGCAACTTCTTGCATAGTTATATTTGCAATTATTGTTAATATGGTTAAAAACCATGAAGTAGTTACTGAATTATCATTGTTGTTATTCATTTATTATACAATCCCGTATTTTTCTAATAATAGTTGTAGTAATTTTTGTTCTTCGTTTAATTCAATAGGTTCTACAAAATTTTGCATACTCCATTTATTTTCATGCTCATTAGTGCAAACTTCTATTTTAATATTACTTGCTAAATCAATAGGAGCAATTCCGTCCCAAACAATAATATTTTCTATTTTATTTGTGTCTTTATTTATTAGTGCATATTTCATATTAACCCATTGAAACTATTATACAAATTCCATCACCACCATCACCACCTTTTCCTGAATTAAAGCCATTATCACTAGAAGCACCACCACCACCACCAGCTCCATAAGAACCATCACCACCTTTTCCAGTAGCTTGTCCTGTTTTATAGGAACCACCACCACCAGAAGTACCTAGCGTAAAATTAGTATAATTATATGCAACTCCGTCATTTCCATCACCACCATTTGTACCACCAGTTGAAGCAGGTACACCTAACCATAAAGACCATAAATCAATTGTACCACCAGTTGCAGTTGTAGTATTATTAGCAGTAGCACCACCACCACCACCACCACCAGGACCACCAACAATTGCTATTGAATTTTGATTAGTAATTAAATTATTATCTCCAGCTCCATTCCTACCTTGTAAACCACTTGAATAAAAACCACCATAAGAACAAGGAGTTACCGTTGTATATCCTTGTCCTCTTGTACTTGTAGTTGTTGTTCCACCACCACCACCATTAAGAGCAGATGCATAAGTAAATAATAAACTACCAAAAGAAGTAACACCACCCATACTACCAGTATTCCCATTTGTATTATCTGTAGTTACTGAAACTCCACCATTGCCACCAGCTCCGATAGTTACTAATATTGAACTTGTCAATGCGCTATCTAAAAATTCACCTACAACTAAAGCACTACCAGCACCACCACCACCACCCCACCTTGCTATTGTTGTTGGTTGTCTTGCACCAGACCCACCACCACTACCACCACCATAAATATATACTTTAAAATATTTTGCCCATGTTGGTTTAATCCATGTAGTTGTACTTGTTATCGTATCAACTTGCACTTGCGCACCACCACCACCACCACCACTCACAGTAGTCCATGATAAAACACCAGAACCATCAGTAGTTAATACTTGCCCATTTGTTCCACCACCAATTTGTAGTTTATCTACTGGAGGAAAAACCATAGTTCCATAAGTAGCTAGAGTTGAATTATATGTATTAAAACGAACATCTCCACCTTTTGTATCAACATCCCAAATTCCGCCATTTGCATTCCATGTAAATGAATATCCGCTTGAATTAGGATTAGTAGTAAATCCCATACCACTATTAGATACAATAGTTGTCCATTCTACCGAACTATTAAACCACATTCTATCGGCATTAAGGTACAAAGTATCTTCAGCAGTTATGGTAATATCATTGCTATTGTATATTGTCCATAAAGCACTACCATCTCCATTAATATTTTCAAAAATACATGAATCAGCTATTGTTTTATTTTCAATAGGATTTTCGGCGTAAAAATCAATATATGTAATAGCCATAAGTACCTTAAATTGCGTTACAAATAATATCTATAGTACCAGTATTAGTACCAGCAACATATTCCACTTCGATTTCATTTGGACAACCTCTAAATGACAATCCTAAAGTTTGTGTTCCTAATAAATCAGCATTAGTATATGTTTGAAACACTACTTTTTGCGTATCATTTTTAGCGTAAAAATTTAGTGATGATCCAGTACCAGTTATACTAGTACATTGTATGGTAAAAAAAGCTCTATCATTACCATTAAAAGTTACTACATTTGACGCATTAGAGCTAACGTCCACACCATTAAATAAAACTAATAACATTATACATTCCTATGAATACTATGGCAAATCCACACATCATAATCAGGATCAATAAAACCTCTGTTTTCAAGAGTAAAAAAATACCATGGATATATTACTCTTAATTCAGTAGCTAATGAATTATAATTATTTTGTGTCTTATAAGTTGATCTCATGTAATTTACGGAAAAAGGAGTAAATTCCAATAGCTGATATGATGGAAACCAATCATTTGCCGTTGGATTATCTACTTCGCTTTGCCATAAGGTAATTAACACATTTGTTGGAAGTGTTGGTAATGTTATTGGTTGATCTGTTCGTATTTCTACATGAACTAATCCAGAACCAGGTCTAGCAAATGAATATTGCGAACCTAAACCTAAATTTGGTATTTGAAAGCCTGTACTTGCTTTGTGTTGCTCTTGATATGTTGATACATCAACTAAAACATTAACATTAGATGTTCCACCACCAGTAGCTTTTGTACCAGCATAATTAAAATTATTTGAAGCATTAGAACTCATGCAAATGCTCTCCTTTTTCTTTTACCTTTTTTATTTCCACCACCAGTATTTCCACCACCAGTATTTGGTAAATTAGTATCTGATTGTGGCGAACCAATAACATATTTAGATTTAGTGGTATCAACAACTTTTTGTTCAACAAGTTCTATACTTACATTTCTTGCTTTACCAGTATATGGTTGCCTTCCAGCCCACATAAAAGATATTTCACCACCATTAGCAAAATAACGAGGAGCTGTATCTTTTTTTGGTATATATCTTACCATACCTACTTTATCGTCAACATTTCCTTCGATAGTATAAAAAGAACCATCGGTATCAATTTTAACCACAACACCAATATGACCAGTAGCTTTTTTATCTGCTGATTTTCTATACATTAATGCACCAATATCTGGTTCATCTTTAACTATAATAACATTAGTAGCTTTAGATTGAGTTAATAATGCTTTTGCACCAGCCGTTTTAGGTACATTGTTTTTTGCACCTACAACTTTACACGCTTGATTAATTATACCCCAACCAAACATAGCACACCATGCTTCTATACCAATTTGAAAACCAAATGTTTTTTTCAATTCATTTAGTATTTCACCTGTATTTTCTCTTTTTTCTTCCCAAGTAACACCTGGTTCTTTTTTGTATAACCAATCAAGAGCTTGCGAAACAATTTCTTTTTGCAGTTCGTTAATTTTTTCCATAAACAGTAAAATCCGTAATTCTAAAATAATTTAATGGATAGATAGACCTATATCTTCTATAAACACCATCACCAGCATATTGCACACCTTTTTTTCCGCTTGTAGTATTACCTTCAACAGTAAAACCTTTTTTTCCTTTCCATTGTTCAACTATGCCAACATGACCAAAGATAGAACTACCACGTCGCCATATTACAATAGCTCCGCTTGGTATTTCTTCGTTGTTGTATAATACTTGTGTAGCTTTTATTGAATTTTTAGTTACAAATCTTCTTGCTAAACCACTTCTAACTTTGAATGATGTTACTTTTGCAGAATCTAAACAATAACTTACAAAAGCTCCGCACCATTCATTACCAGAAGACAATTTAACATTCTTTAGATATGTATTTACCCAATAACCACTATTATTATTTTCTTCTTTTACACCAATAAAAGATTGAGCTATCTTTAATACTTTTTTACGTTCGCTAACTATTTCCGAAGCATAAACCAGCACAGATGATGTTAGCAAACAAAAATATAGCGTAAGCAATAGGATTTTGTGATAATATCTCACTTGTTTTTACCTCTGGTATTAAAAATCTATCTACAAACCATGAACTTGCAACAGCCAATGTATATTTACTTAAACCAGCTCCAAATGAACTAAATTCATTATGGAATGTAAGCACTATTAATAAAAATACTAATAATGCTAATGGAAAGAATGTTCTAATTATATTCATGCCATTATCCTTTCACTTTTTTTAATATAAAATAATTTTTTAGTTTTCTTAATTCTTCTTTATCTGCTTTTCTAAAAGCAAATTTAAAACTATCATCTATTTCTTCTATGTATTGATTATGATTTTTAGGCCAATAACCAGTTCCCATAAATTGATACAATGCTGTCCATTGTCCACCATAATAATAAGAAGCGATTTGTTGAGCTCTTTTAGTAGTAATTGCCATTATCTTTTCCTTTTTTTCAATACCCTTTTCACACTTGCCAAAGTGCTTCGTTCAAATTTAACATAACCAGTTTTACTTGCCGACCATGTTCCATCTCTTTTGTCAGGACGTATTGTATAACCTTTGTATGTTCTTGGTTTATCGTTTTTGTAAACAAAGTAAGACATTATATTAATCCATTGTTTTTGAC
>Ga0208226_1000125_pt1 | contig 24815 bp, 31 predicted proteins | sample LakMenE18May11ns_FD_150713 | JGI IMG/M metagenome (GOLD analysis project Ga0208226, IMG submission 150713) | Freshwater microbial communities from Lake Mendota, WI - 18MAY2011 deep hole epilimnion ns (SPAdes) | ecosystem: Environmental > Aquatic > Freshwater > Lake > Epilimnion/Euphotic zone ... | reverse complement strand
AGACGCTTTCTGCGATGTAGTCCTTTCGTTCCGTTACTGAAAGTTTAATATACTCTTCTCCTGAAATAATCTCAGGAATGGATTCATTCTCTCCAGTATACTGGAACTTAATCTTGCTGGCAGGAATTCGGCACCAGCCTGAGAACTCAACAAGAACTTCGTCTACTCCGACCATTTTAGTTTCCTTAGTTATAGAGAAGTCAAGACCTCATTCGTCGTAACGCATTAATAGTTAACTTGAGACTGATCTCAGCCTGTTCGATTGTTGGCCCCTGTCCGTGACAGTTGGCAAATTCACCACCCAATAACGTCAAACGATATAGTCTGGCAAATACGTCATAATGGGCATGGTATTTTATTTTGCTGCTCATAGTGAAATTATACCATCAGTAAAAGAAAAGTCAATCGAGAAACTCAACCTTTGTGGCAATTGCCATCAGATCATGCTCACCATTCCCGAGATTGAATTGTTTCCCGATGTAGTAAGCGAGGATGTGACTATCAGTACCATTGATGTTGGTGAACAGATGGTAACCATTTGAAAAATGCACTTTGATTGTTCTCATGGATATATTGTATCACAAGACAATGGAATGTCAAGAGCTGGTCAGGGAATTTTTTATTTATTTTTGTCGTGAATCGTTAACGTTAAACAACTCGAAATAAAAAAGGCCCCCCCTTTTTTTTAAAAAATGCTCGCGGCGTGATCGGCAAGAAACGGGAAAGACAAAACATTATGGCGTTCGGCGTGTTCACAGGTTTCCCCCTAGGTCCACTCCAATCGCTGGAGGAATCGGCTGTTGACCGTTCGGACGTGACACATTATTTCTTCGAAACCGGCGGTTCTCATTTCTTGCAACGTTGAAGAACTGAACCTGCTGAACCAAACAATTCTACGGGACAAACTCAAGTTTTCGTCAGTGAGTTTCCGAAACCTGTTGACGTCGCTTCTTTATGTTGCTTACGGTGCAACTCTTAGAATGAGAAACCAATGACCATAAACCGTCTTGCAAGAAAGCGGACTGTGGAATCGAACCACTAAACCAAACCCTGCACGTCAGCCCTGTTGGACCGCTAGGTAAGTCCGCTAGTAAAAAACACCAGTCGCGAGGTCGCAATAAGGCTTCCTTCTTACAACTGGTTTTGTCGGAGGTCGTCCGACTGTTTCAGTATTATACAGGAAGTGGCTCGTGATCCATAGCCACTTCGTTTGGAATTTTCACAAAAATCCGATTTCCAGTGATTCGAGCTGTAACCTTTCCGTGAACGGTAGGAAGCTCGACAGAATTGTCAAGACTGTTGAAGATTCCGCTTGACACCCCCTCATTGTTGGTCATCCGAATTCCAAGAATCGAATCTCCCGAGTTTGAGAATGTGCTGCCAGAAACCCAGATGCCACGAAGTTTTCCCTTTTCGTCGCGTGTCCAGAAGGTCAGCGATGCGTGACGCTGGCCAGTTGTTGTGTTCGTATTGATCATGGTTTTGATGGTTGTTCTCATGAGTGTATTCTATCATATTAAAGGAAGATGTCAAGAGCAAAGAACCACTTTTTCCTAAAATCCCGCCAACATCAGATCTCGGATCGTTTTCTGTTTGCGTGTCATGTACTGAGCGTTGTCACCATTGTTCTTGGTGACGTGGTACGCAATCGTCGTACAGGTTGCGGCGTTAACCGATTGTGGCTCGGTCTTGATATTTCCACCGAATGATGAGCCTACGAGCAATTCCATGATCAAAAATCCCAAACAGGAAGAAAACCAAACCATTCGTCACGTCCACACTTCACTTCCGTATTATAACATATCGACTCTTTTAGTCAATGGCAAGAGTGTTATTAATTGTTTTTTTTTAGAGATTGCAAAATTTATTTTGTTGTGCAACAATGCGAAATAAAAAAGGGCCCCCCTTTTTTTTGTGTGAGTGTTTGCAACTCAATATTTTATTATATATGAGAAAAGAAGAAGCGACCCATATTTCAGGGTCGCTTTCTTCCGTTCAAAATGAACTGGCCCGTTTATAGTGAGGCCACGCACTTTTTTAGTGAGAAAGATCGACAATTTCCGTTTGATTCTTCTACTGTGATTCCCCGTCCATTGGGACCGGTGAAACTAGCAATTTTCTTGCCAATGACATTCCGGAGAATATTCTTTGTTCCATTCACAGGATACAAGAAAGAAACTTTGCGTTCATTACGCTTTTCGTACAGATCAATCATCATGCTAAAACCTCTTCAATTTGACCAAAAGTAAACTTTTGAACACCAGTGTCTGAATGAACCAAAACATGGTCGTTCTTGATGGCGACGACCTTGCCAAAAACCAAGATATTGTTTAAACAAAACTCAAAAACCGTGCCGACTTTAACAATCGGCTCCTGAACATTATTCATCGACAGTCTCCATTCGTTCCTTGAGACTTGCAATAGCTCTCAGATCAAGAGTCTTGACACGGTCTTCAATCTGACGTTGCAGAGAACGAAGCTGATCAATAGTGGCTTCGATCTGAATTTCTTCAGAATCACTCAGACGAAGCTCTAGGCTTCCTGAATATGAGATGTAAGAACTCTGCAACCTTGCTGAATACGTAGTGTGCGTCTTCATGTGTACTTCTTCCAAAAAAAACAAGTTATTGACCAAATCACGTCTGACGTTACATGTGTATTATAGCTCTTTGTTGGTGAATGTCAAGAGCGAAAACAATCTTTTCTTTTCAGTTTTCACGGTTTGCTTTGTTATGGTGACTTCAACTTCAACCGTAGGGTATGGACTCAACACGTTGAAACAGGTCGCTTTCACCTTTACCTGTGAACCGCTCGGCATCACACAACCACAACAAAACAACGCGACAATAAAAAAACTCTTCATTGTTAGTCTCCCTTTGTACTATATTTATCGACCAAAATCAATGGCCGACTTGAGTAAAAAGGAAACAATCTTTTAAAAAAGACTCTGCAACAAATGAAAATAAAAAAGGGCCCCCCTTTTTTTGTGCCTCCAAATCACATTTGATTTAAAATAATGGTTTTTGTTTACGATTTATTTTCCAGAATTTCGGCATAATGAACGCCATATTTCTGAACGCCCGGATGCGGACCAGTTCCAACGTGGGCTTCTGCGATTGAAAGCCCCAAAAGCAGGAATTCATCGCCCTCACAATCACCCGGATTGTTACGGTTGCGACGATAGGCGTTTTTTGCTCGTCTCACGAATTCTACGTCAACGTGGAAATTTGCATATCCAGTTTTTGTGTTGTGAGATTTGCTGGTGGCAATTTTCTCAATAGCTTCGAGAATGTTCATTTTAACCCTTCGAAAACGTGTAAAGAATGAGATGCTTCAGAGATAATTTTAGCAGTTTTTTCTGCGTTGTCAACGTCACCTTCTTTGATTTGATCAATAAGATACAAAGAAAGTCCGCGAATGATGATCAGAAGCTGTTCTTGACTCAAACTATGCATCGAAAAATTCTTTCTTTAAAGGTCGTTGTTGCTTCTGTACTGTGATAAAACTTCGTTCGCAATTTTGTCGGACATTCTCCAACTTACAGTTCTTCGACTTGTCAGATAAAGGGTTATACCCTTGGGGCTTTTCCAGATTGTTGACAATCGACCAAAAACAATTTTGCTCATTGAAGAATCGGACAACCAAGCTGTCACCGTGTCGTCGGTCAGTTGATTGAAAATATCAGAAGAATTTACCATAAAAAACCCTTTTAGAGAATTTGTTTCTACAGGTGAATTATACCACTATTTCAAAAGTTTGCAAGTGATTTCTTCAATATTCTGAAGAACCCCGTGTTCATTTGCGCGCTGGTGAGCCAACTTGATGGCGGTCACAGCAGTGATTGAATCAACGTACAGGATAACAACGTTGTCAGAGCAATTGAAGGTGACTTTGTAGGTTTTCATCTTGATTTCCGTTTTGTGTTTCGTGTTTCGTTCACTTCTCGTTTGTCTATTATAACTTATCGGCGTTTCATGTCAATGGTCTTTACTAGATTTTTGAGGTTTTTTTTATTTACAACGGAGTGCAATAAATGGCACAAAAAAAAGGCCCCCCCTTTTTTTATTTTGAGTTGTTGAATGATAGTAAGATGTAAACCCTGAACCCTAAGTGAAATACTCAGGGTATCGCAGATAGTCAATCAGATCAACGATGGAAATCCAAGTACACAATAATGTATAAATCATCTGTTTTTCCAAAAATAAAGAGTGAGAAGCTTGGCGATGGCAGCGGCCATTCGCCTGAATAGGCAAGGACAAACCCTAATCTTCTAACAAATCGTCAATTTCTATCAAACCGCCATTGACCATACCGTTCACCATCACACACTCGTTTCTGTACAGTGCGTGTTCGTCGATTTCGCATTCGCTGTAATCAAAGCCGTGTTTAAGGTCGATGAAATCTCCACCCTTAGTGTACACCGAAAGAGCTTCAGCCTGTTTTGTCAGTCTCTCGATGTTTCGAGCTTTTGCGGCTTTTGCCTTTTGGTGTGCGGTATATTCTCCGTCACGTTTTGCACACAATTCGTCAAGTCTAGCCAAAGAGCGACCGCCACGACTTTTATCGTGAAACTTTTCAGGAAGCATACTGTTTGGAACAAAAATGGCTTGCATGAGTTCTTTTCGAAGTTCAGCAACCAAACGTCCGCCGATTGTTTTTTCAAAATTGAAATTTTCCATGATATTTTTCCCAGAGAGACAGAGATGAAAAAGGGATTTTAGCAGATTCCCTGAACTGTGTCAAGACCGGCGAACTATGTCCACCGCAATCTTTTTACAACATCTTGCCATCGCTTGTCGGTGATGATGAAGAAAAAGCAAAACTTTTTCCAGTCATCCACAGACATCTGGCCATTCTGGAACATATTGAATTTTTTGTAATAGTATTGGTTTTTTGTCATTTTGACTATTCCATGAAAAAGATCGTATGAACAACACCGGCCAACCACAACAACACAACAGGGCCAATGGTATAATAATAAATTATGCAAACTTTGTCAATGGTCTTCATTGGGTTTTTCCTAAAATCATGAATACTACCAAAGACGGTTGATATCGTCGGCGTCAACACTCACGATCTGTGAACGTTCTGAGTAACGCTTCAAACCGCCATTTTTCAAGCCTTCGAGTACTTTGTGTGAAGGCACCATGATGTGACTTTCTTTTACACCAGTAAAGGGGTTGAGTGTTACCACCTTACAGAATTCACAGCTTTCGGCAATATCTTGCATATTGATTTCGTTCCAACATTCAGTATGGTTGATCGTGTTCGTCATCGTCATTTCCTTTTCGTGTTTGTTACTTGACATGTGAAGTATACCATATATATCGGCAATCGTCAACGCAACAGTAAACAAAAAGGACACGAATAATTATTTTTACGCACATTACATGCAACGTTGCACATCAAGAAAATAAAAAGGGGGGGCCCTTTTTTATTTTTTACGCAAAGGGATAAACGTACAAATCAGGATTTTTTCGCAACACGTCGCAAATCTGCTTCCATGCGATTATTTTTTTGGTGTACGATTATCCACGCCATGAATGCGTCGGCAGTTGGATTGCCACCATGCACGAGATCATTCATAGTGGTGTCAAAGTCATCACCCTTGGTTGTTTGTTCTTCACAAAACTGAATTGCTAGGTCGTTCATTTGGCTCATCCTAATTTGCCTATTATAGAAAACGCAGAAGATTAATTAAATTCTTTTTATTTGATTCAAATTCCATGCGAACATCTTTGCTCAATGTCTGATTCGACAGAATGGCTTCGATTGATGCGATGGCAACTTTGAGTGCAGCGTAGTGATTCATTTTTTTTATCCAAGGAGAAGGTGAGAAGGGGATTTTATCAGATTCCCCAAACTGTTTCAAGCCTAGTAGTTGTTTTTGTCCAACCATTCACGATCATCATATTCTGATTCACACTCGTATGATTCGCGCGCCTGATCGGCGTCAGCCTGAGCGTCCTGCTCGTTCAGGAGGGCAAACAGTGCCTGTTCATTTTCGTACTGGGCTGAAAGCTCAACACTGGTAACTCTGTCGTCGTATCGCATTGTGGTATCTTTCGTGAGGAGTGAAACACTTGTGAGACAGTATACTATCGTAATTTCATTTTGTTTTCAAGAAGTTTTCACCTGTTATTTGTGAAATTCCATAACTTTTTGCTTTGCGAATCAAATAATTCATGTCTTTTGAGGTGAACACAGTGTCACCACGACGTGCAATGTGGTAGCAAGCTGAAGTACCGATAAGACGTGAACTGAATGTGAAGCCGTTGATTTCCATGATAACTTTTCCTTGAGATGTTTTGTTCGTCACTGTATCTACGTATTATATCGACGCATTTGAATTGTTGCAATACTGTGACGCTCGTTTTTGAATAAGATTCTGAAAGTATTTTTTATCGGGTTGAAAACCGCTGACTTCACAATCTTAACAATACAATCTTAACAATCTCGACGCACTAGGGGTGGGTGTTTTATCTTCATTAATTTTGTGTTAATTTTACTGGAAAAAACGCTGGGTGGTTCAGAAGCAATTCAGACAATATTCTGTAATGTCTTACCCAATCCACGTAGATAACAGCAAATCGATTCAGAACAGCACCACAAGCCCACAATCGACCCACAACGCGACAGTGCAAACAGCTCGATGCCCAACCTCAGGGCGCAACAAGACCATTTATACCTGTGAAGACAGGTACTTGGCTGTGTTGAAAAGCAGTTGGGGCTTGTTTGCTGATGGAAATCTTGTACTTTTTCAGCTTTCGCTGCTTCACAGGTACTGGGTTGTCATGGTGAGACATTGCCCAGATTTATTTTTTGCCCAACCTCGGAGTGCTTGTTCACTCTCATGTGACTCTTCGCTTCAGCAGGACTTAGGTGGCGTGAAGAAACTCTTCGACTACAGCCCATTTAACCACTTTATACAAATATTCGCTGAATTTGTGATACTTTACAGCCATTATCACGCTGTATTATAGTCATTTTATGTAAAAAAACAAAAAGCTTTTTGCGAAAAAGGCCACAACTGAGTATAATACTGTGAGCGCAATTAAAAATTAGGAGAAAACATGCAAAACGATAAACAAACCCCAAAAACATGCCAAGCCACAATGTGTTGCCGAGCAACCGCTGAACTACAACAGCAAGTGGATGTGGAAAAAACCCTAGCAGACCCACAAAAAACCCTCAGTGCTTCACTGAATGAATTTATAGAATCCTTAAAATCGGAAAAAAACGATGAGAATCCGAACGATAAAGAATAACGTTTGCTGTTTGTCTGAGTTTAAAAATGATCGTTATGAAATCAGCGACGTTTGCCTCGATGAATGTGGGTTTGATCACGAAGTTGCACGATACGTTCAGCAACTTTCTGAAGCTGGAAAATGCTTGTCAACGGTTGTTGACCTTCAAGAAAAATTTTTCTTCTCGTTGAGTCGATTTTTCAAGGGGCGATTTGAGGAACGATGTGATTGTATAGGGTTTTTGTCCAAAGATCAAGACGTTTTCGTGTTGAATATAGAAAAAATTATAAACGGAAACAAATTGTACCCAGAGTATCATCACAGATTCTTGGTCACTCCATTGATTCCAGATAAATTATTTTTCACAGGGGAATTTTCACGGTCGATCTTGACATCTGACGGCGTTATCACTTTGGAGCAAAACCAATTCATAGGTGTACGCGACGGTCTTATCGAAGAATTGGACGTTCAAGAGGTTTTGGAAATAATTTCAAATGGTGAAACTGAAACTTCGCCCCTGTTTTCATCATTGAGATTAAAACCCGTTTCAAAAAGACCCGCTCGTCCGCGAACGGGAACAATAATCTATAATAAAAACAACAACAAGATCGAAGCGTACAACGGAAAGGACTGGACTGAACTATGAGATTGCCAAATGGAATGACGGAAGAAGAGGTCGTAGAACAAATAAACATTGTTTGCGAACGCATAGCCCCCAAATACGTTTTTTACGGTTACACAAAAGATGATATCATTCAAGAGTCTTTTATTATTTGTATCGAAGCCCTCAATCGTTACGAAGAAGGCAGACCCCTTGAGAATTTTCTGAGTGTAAACCTGTCCAACAGACTAAAAACCTTTATGCGTGACAATTACTTTATAGGAAATTCAAATGAACAACGAAAAAGACTAGCTCAGCCAGCCCAGTTGGATCATGAAGACAAGCTTGTGGATCATGCTGATGGTGATTCATACGACGGTCTTGACTTAAAGGACATGATCGGCGCTGTTGATCGGCACATGCCAGCAAGTGTTCGCATGGATTATCTTAAAATAGCCAATGATATTTATATATCAAAACAACGACGCGAAGAAGTCGTTGATATTGTTAAAAATATACTACAGGAGCACGGGTATCATGAAGACGGGTCGGATCAGTAAACCAGAAGAAACGTTCATAAAAGAAAACGTTGACTTTGGTTATCAAAAATTAGCTCTGTCTCTCGACAGAAACCCAGATAGCGTTCTAGACTTCATAAAACGCAAGGTTGCAAAAAACGAAATAGAAAAACCCAGTTGGTTCGACACTATCTCAACCGAAGACCAAGCAAAATATGACCTTACATTTAGACCATACTTTGTTGAGTTAAAACAACAATTCACCGAAGATGAATTGAAGCTATTTCAATATCATTGGTCAAGAATAATATCTCAATTTCAAGATGATGTTATTCCAACAGAAGAACTACAGGTTGTTGACCTTATAAAATTAGAATTATTGATGAACCGCTCTTTGAAGGGCAACAAAGAAAACCTAGAACAAATATCTGTTTTAGAAACCCTGATCTTTGCTGAGCGTCAACGAGACCCTGATCAAATCGACAAAGACGTGTTGTTCAACATGGCAAGTCAGGTCGCATCGCTCAAAGCCTCTCAGGAATCGCTCAACAAGGACTACCGAGAGCTTCAAACAAAAAAGAGTTCAATGCTAAAGGATATGAAGGCAACGCGCGAGCAGCGCGTACAGCGCTTTCAGGACAGCAAGTCTAGTTTCACAGGTTGGATGACATATTTGATAACCAATCAAGAAGTAGCAAGGTCTTACGGCCTCGAAATGGAAAAGATGAGACTCTCAATGTACAAAGAGCGAGACAGGCTTGCACAATACCACAAGTACAATGACGGAACAGTAGATCAACCTTTCTTGACACCAGAAACCGTGAAAGATTAATCGCAAAAGGAAAAGGACAACTTATGAAAAAAGCTATTGTATTTGGAATAACAGGACAAGACGGCAGTCACTTAACAGACCTGCTGCTGTCAAAAGATTACCACGTTGTTGGTGTTGCACGACGCTCAAGTACCGACAACACAAAAAGAATCAAACATGTGATTTGCCACGAAAGATTCGAGCTGATGCACGGCGACATCACAGATGTACACTCTGTCAGCAATATCTTTAAAAAACACGCTGATGTAGATGAAGTCTATAATTTAGCGGCACAAAGCCATGTAGCAGTCTCGTTCAAGCAACCAGCCTTGACTTGGGATGTTACAGGCAAGGGTTGCCTTAATATTTTACAAACATTGGTTGATTTAGACATGACTCAAGCTAGGTTTTATCAGGCTAGCTCAAGTGAGATGTTTGGTAAAAATCATGACGAGTATACTGACACAACGTCTGGATTAAAAGTAAAATATCAAGACGAAGAAACTAAATTCATGCCGCAAAGCCCATACGCGATAGCAAAATGCGCCGCTCATCATATGGTTAGACTTTTTCGTGAAGCTTATTCTATGCATGCCAGCGCTGGAATCCTTTTCAATCACGAGGGTCCAAGACGAGGTGAAGATTTCGTCACCAGAAAAATAACAAAGTGGATTGGAGAATTTGCAAAATGGAAAAACCATGTAGATAGTCTGATGAATGATTATGATTCCGATCCAAACTATATTCTTAAAATATCTCCACGTACATTCAATGGAGATGGCTCAATCGTTGAAAAGTTTCCAAAACTACGTCTGGGCAACTTAGAAGCATTCAGAGATTGGGGGTATGCAGGAGATTACGTGGAAGCGATGTGGCTGATGCTTCAGCAGGATTATCCTGATGATTACGTTATCTGCAGCGGCGAGACTCATACTATTCGTGAGTTCCTAGACGTAGCATTTCAGCATGTTGGCGTAGTGGATTGGTCTGGATTGGTTGTTCAAGATCCAGAATTTTATAGACCAGCAGAAGTTGAATATTTGTGCGGAGAATCCAGCAAGGCTCTCAATGTCCTTGGCTGGAAACCAAGTCATACATTCGCTGACTTAGTCAAACTAATGGTAGACCATGATACATTGCCATGAAAATCTATGTAATAACTTTTAATCTTGCATCTGTCTTACAAAGACTCTTACAATTCAGATTGCATGAGTTTAATCATGAATATCCAGAGATCTTTGTTGAAGCTCCAGATCCAGACGAAGCTTGTTACTTGGCTTACTGTAAATTTTCTGAAACTCTGCTGAGACAAAAGCCTTCTGACAAGATTGCGATTTTTATAAAAGACATAGAAAACGACATCAGAATAATAAAGGTTGTGTGCAAAGATGAAAAGAAACTATGACGATCCAGTCTACAAGGAATGGCGAACAAGAGTCTACAAACGAGATAAATTTATGTGTCAAATGCCAAATTGTAAGCGTAAAAGTAAATTGCAAGCACATCATATCAATAAATGGTCCAGTGCTCCGTCTTTGAGGTTCGACACTCAAAACGGAATAACGCTTTGTAGATCGTGTCACGACTCTATCAAAAACAAGGAACATTTCTACGCCTCTCTTTTTATGGAGATAATAAGAAAAAATGCCAATTAAATCACCTCCTTACATGGTCATAAAAGACACAAGGGAGCAGGATGGATATACTTTTGAAAAGTTTTCCGGAACCTATACCTCGTGTGAAGGCATGGTTGTTAAAAAGCTCGATACGGGAGATTATTCCATCGTTGGTCTTGAAGATAAAATCTGCATAGAAAGAAAAGGCAGGATTTCTGAACTAGCTATAAATCTTGGAAAAGATAAGCATAGATTCATCAGAGAAATAGAAAGAATGACACCCTTTCCTTTTAAATTCCTGATATTAGAATTTTCTCTTGAAGATGTAATGGATTTTCCAGATAGATCCGATATCCCTGAAGAAAAATGGTCTTCTATGAAAGTAACAAACAAGTACATACTAAAAATGCTGATAGAATTTCAAATGTATCATGGTATACATGTTATTTTTTGCGGCAACAGGAAAAACGCAAAGTTAGCAGTAAACAGTATTTTGAAGAGGGTAAACGAACACTACTCAACTGGGAGAAAAGATTAAAATGGATATTCTAGTAGATACTATTTCGGACATACATCAATACGGTTTAGACATAAAGAACAGAGAAATATATCTTCACGGACATGTATTTAATACTGATGAAGATCCCGGTGTTGAGTACAGAATGGCTGTTAACTTTTATAAGAACATCAGGCTTTTAGACACCATTTCTGAAGAGCCGATAATTGTTCACATGCACAGCATCGGAGGCAATTGGTCTGATGGCATGGTTATCTACGACGCGATAGCTTTGACTAAGTCTTATGTCACCATCGTGGCTTATGGTCAAGCCGAGTCTATGAGCGGCATAATCCTACAAGCAGCAGACAAGAGAGTTTTGACCCCAAATGCTCACTTCATGCTTCATTATGGAAGCTTTGCTTGTGCAAGCGATCATCTAAGCGCACACAACTTGGCAAAGTTAGACAAGATCAATGCCGAGATCATGATAGATATCTACGCCAATAAATGTATTTATGGTAAATACTTCAAAGAAAGTTACACCAATCTAGATACAGACAAGGTAAGAAATTTCTTAAAGAGAAAATTAAAAGATGGAGATTGGTACTTAGAAGCAAATGAATCAGTTTATTACGGTTTTGCAGACCATGTGCTTGACACAAGAAAAATGAAGAGTATCGGGAGTTTGAAATGAAAGACGATGGTAAAATTAAAGTTATAAATGAAGCTTGGCTGAACCTTGACGACATCAATGATGAATCAATATTCAACCCAATGAAATTTATAGGATCTACAAACGATTCTCATTACAGGCTGTTGTGGTTGATGACAAGGCCAGAGTATTTTTCGTTTTTATGCAAACACATATTGAACGTCAACATACTGCCATCTCAAGCTTTATTTTTACATGAGATGTGGAATCGTAAATTTCCGATGCTTATCGCTAGCCGAGGTTTTGGCAAGTCTTTTATTTTATCTCTTTATTCAATACTAAGAGCCTTGATACTTCCTGAAAGAAAGATTGTTATTGTTGGTGCTGCTTTCAGACAATCAAAAGTGCTGTTTGAATACATGGAAACAATATGGAACAAAGCTCCAATCCTAAGAAGCATGTGCGATGCTGAGTCTGGACCAAGAAGAGACGTTGATAGATGTGTGCTGAGAATAAATCAGTCTCGCGTGACATGCCTACCTTTAGGGGATGGTCAGAAGATAAGAGGGCAACGAGCAAATGATATTATCTCTGATGAATTTGCGAGTATACCAAGGGATATTTTTGAAAATGTTGTTGCCGGTTTTGCCGCAGTAAGTTCAGATCCCATCGAAAACGTTAAAAGTATGGCAGCGAGAAAAAAAGCCAAAGAGTATAACTTAGATTATTTTGAAGAAGATAACAATATCCTTAAAAAGAGTGACAATCAAATAATTCTTTCAGGAACAGCCTATTACGATTTTAACCATTTCGCTCAATATTGGAAAAAGTGGAAATCAATAATAAAGAGTCAAGGCAAAGAAAGTAGATTGCGAGACATCTTCAACGAAGATCCCCCAGAAGGTTTTAACTGGAAGGATTATTCGATAATAAGAATACCATACGAGCTTTTACCAGAGGGCTTTATGGACGCCTCACAGGTCGCCAGATCAAAGGCTACTGTTCATGCTGGAATATACCAGATGGAGTTCGGAGCTTGCTTCACACGCGACTCACAGGGCTTTTTCAAGCGATCCCTGATAGAGGCTTGTGTCACCAACGATCAGTACTTGGACAAAGCTCCTATAAAAGACAAAAATGGAATTGATATTTGTTTTTCAACCAGAATCAGAGGCGACATACAAAAGAAATACATCTTTGGAGTTGACCCAGCTTCAGAAGTAGATAATTTTAGTATTGTTATTTTAGAACTAAATGAAGATCACAGAAGAGTAGTTCACTGTTGGACAACAAACAGAGATCAGCACAAAGAAAAAATTAAAAGTGGATATTCATCTGAATCTGACTTTTACGCTTATTGTGCTAGAAAAATAAGAGATTTGATGACAGTTTTTCCGTGCGTTCAAATAGCTATGGATGCTGGAGGCGGTGGTATCGCTGTCATGGAAAGCTTGCATGATAAAGATAAAATACAAGAAAACGAACTTCCAATCTGGGAAACTATCGACCAAGAAAAGCCAAAAGACTCAGACGACAACAGAGGTCTACACATATTAGAAATGTGCCAATTTTCTAGATATGACTGGGTGTCTGAATCAAATCATGGTATGAGAAAAGACTTTGAGGATAAAGCTCTTTTATTCCCCATGTTCGACACACTGAGCCTAGACATTTCAGCCATCGAAGATGAAATGAAGGGTAGATCTTTTGATACACTTGAACAATGCGTTATGGAAATAGAAGATTTAAAAGATGAATTAGCCATGATTCAAATATCACAAACACCTTCTGGCAGAGACAAATGGGACACTCCAGAAACTGTTATAGGCACTGGTAAAAAGGGCAAGCTGAGAAAAGATAGATACTCAGCCCTTCTGATGGCAAACATGTCAGCTAGAACCATAGCTCGAATGCCAAGTCCAGAAATATACAATTTCTATGGAGGATTTGCAACAGTTGAAAAAGAAAAAGATCCAAAAGGTAAACTTTATAATGGTCCAGCTTGGTTCACAGACAATATGAACAATAACCTTTATTAAAATATGTGTATAATCATTTAGAATACAATCTGATTACATTTCGATAATAAAGGGAATAGAATGTCTGAAAAAACCAAAGGGTCTCTTACGACTTGGAATGATAACGATCAAAACTCAAAGGCTTTGGCTTTTCAAAGTTTCTCTGAAGCTTCCGAGTCTTATGCCGGTGTGAGCAAAGCTTATCATAGAGATTTTTTAAACGTTGAGCCAAACAGATCTGTAAAGCCCGGATTTACTCGCAGCGATTATTATGCTTTCAGACCAGAAGAGCAAATTCCCACACGCTCTAAAAGCATAATAAAGATGTGCATGGAAGCTTATGACAAGGTTGGGATTGTAAGAAATATTATAGATTTAATGGGCGATTTTGGTTGTCAAGGAATAAACATCGTTCATGAAAACAAGAGTGTTGAAAAATTCTATCAGCAATGGTTCAAAAAGGTTGACGGCAAAGAAAGGTCAGAAAGATTTTTAAACAATCTCTACAGAACGGGCAATGTCTTTATTTATAAAAGTCACGCTAATATCAGTGACGATATAGTTACTTACATCAAATCATTGGCTCAAGATATAGTTGTAGAAATTCCATCGGTTAAAAAGAATCTGATTCCTTGGAGATACAACTTCTTTAATCCGTTGACGATAGACATGAAGGATGGCGTAGTTAGCCTTTTTCTTGGAAAGCAAAACTATCAGTTAAACTCAAATGCTTTTTTTGACAACTTCAAAGATGGCACAATTCCCGTAAAAGTTCTTGAAACTTTACCAAGCAATATTAAAAATAGCATAAAAAATAAAGAGCGTAAGATAGACCTAGATCCTGAAAAATTATCAGTCTTTTATTATAAAAAAGATGACTGGCAACAATGGGCGCATCCACTTGCCTACGCAATCCTTGATGACATCGTTATGTTAGAGAAGATGAAATTAGCTGACTTGGCAGCATTGGATGGTGCTATTTCAAACATCAGGCTGTGGACACTCGGAAGCTTTGAACACAAGGTTTTGCCAACACAAGAAGGCGTAAATAAATTAAGAAACATACTCGCCAGCAACACAGGTGGTGGATGCATGGAGCTTGTTTATGGGCCAGAACTAAAATTCACAGAAAGCAACTCTCAAGTTTACAAGTTCTTGGGAGCTGAAAAGTATCAAAATGTACTAAACAGTATCTTTGCTGGGCTTGGAGTTCCTCCAACATTGACAGGAATGTCTGGACAGGGCGGTGGCTTCACAAACAACTTCATATCTCTTAAAACTTTGGTTGAAAGATTGCAGTACGGCAGAGATCAGCTAACTAAGTTTTGGGAGAAAGAGCTTGAAGATATAAGAAAAGCTATGGGCTTCAGAAAGTCAGCTCATGTTGTTTATGATCAAATGAGTCTATCTGACGAATCTAGTGAAAAGAACTTGCTCATACAACTTGCTGACAGAGATATCATTTCGCATGAAACTGTGCTTGAAAGATTCAAGGAAGTTCCAAACGTAGAAAAAGTAAGACTACAAAGAGAAGCTAAATCCAGAGAAGATGAAAAGCTGCCTCCAAAAGCTAGTCCTTTCCATAACGCGAATCAGCAGATCGACATGGAAAAAATAGAAAAGCAAGGTGAAATCACTAAAGATATACAAGAGTCTAAACCTGAAACCGGTTTAAAGAGCAGTCCAGTGGCTAAAAAAGACAACGGAAGACCTCCAAATAAACTAGATGATGGTCCAAGAAAGAAACGTGTGGATACACCAAAGAGTACGCCGGGAGTTGCTGAGTTGTTTATGTGGGTAACGTCAGCCTTTGATCATACCTCTGTGTTGATAGATGGATATTTACACGATAAAGGCAAAGCTAACATGAGACAGCTAACAAAATCTGAATCTCAAGAGTTTGAACAATTAAGGTTAGCAACGCTGTTGAATCTTACTCCAATGTGCGAACTAAACGACAGTTCTATATACAAAGCTATTTCTGAAAAATTTAAACCTATTCCATCAGAATTAAAAGAAATTAAAGTTTCAGCAAACAGCATAGAAAACTATAGAAAACTAATTATAGCAAATTACGTAGAGTTATTATTAAGCTAAAAATAGGCTTTCTTTGTATTTTTTATTTTTTTGTGTATAATGTCATGAGGTAAAAAAATGACAATAAAAATTTTTAAACATGAAGTTCAAGATGGAGTAGCCGAGTTGGTTAAAACTCAGGCTTCTATAGCTTATTGTTCTCGCGTGGATGAACTACACAAAAGAGCTTTGCCATCAAGATCAAATCATATTAAAATACCAGCTTCTCTGGAAACAGCCCTTGCTGAGAATAAAAATCAGTTAGATCTGTATTACATAGAGTCTGTTCTTGTTTCTACTGGATGGAATAAAAACGATGATGTTTTTACTCCTGAGGCCACTTGGGCTGCTAGAAAAACTCCAGAAGACAAACAATTCAATTTCATGCACGATGAAAATGATATAATTGGTCATATCACAGGGTCTTATGTTTTAACCAAGGATGGTAAAGCTGTAGGCGAAGAAGATGATGCCCGTCCAGAAGATTTTGATATCATTACTCAAGCTGTTTTATACAACAGTTGGAGCGATGAAACCAACAAAGAACGGATGGAAAAAATCATTGCTGAAATCGAAGAAGGCAAATGGTACGTTTCTATGGAATGTCTATTTTCTGGATTTGATTATGCGATGATTGACGATAAAGGTATGGCAAAGATATTGGAACGAGATGAAGCCTCAGCATTTTTGACCAAACACCTAAAATCTTACGGTGGAACAGGTCAATATGAAGGTTATAAATTAGGTCGTGCTTTGTCAAACATTTCTTTTTCTGGCAAAGGGTTGGTTTCAAAGCCTGCGAACCCTAGAAGTGTTATATTTAATAATGCGGTTGCAAATGTTATAAACTTTAACGCATACTCTAAATTTTCAATAGGAGAAATTAAAATGGCTGAAGATACACTGTTTGAAACGCAGCTACGAGAGGTTCGTGATCAACTAGCAAAAGCTAACGTTGAAAACGAAGCCATCAAGGCCAAGATCGAAGAAGCTAAAGACAAGGAATTTGCTTCTAAGCTTGAGTCTTTCAAGACTGCTGCTGAACAGAGTCACGCAACAATTGATCAGCTCAATGAGGTTATCAAGTCTACTCAGGCTCGCGTTGCTGAACTCGAAGATGCATTGGTTCAATCAAGCTCTCAGCTTGCTGAAGCAAAAATGAACATGGAAGAAATGAAGAAGAAAGAAAAGATGCAGAAGAGAATGGCTTCTTTGGTAGAAGCTGGTTTTGAACAAGAAGAAGTAGAAACAACTCTTGCTGCTTTTGACGCTCTTGATGACTCTTCTTTTGAAGCCGTGGTTGCTATGTACGGCAAGAAGAAGATGATGTTTGAAAAGAAGGCAATGGAAGATAAAGAAGCTATGAAGAAGGATTCTAAGGCTAAGATCACAGAAGCCGAAGTAACTCCAGAAACTTTCGAAAAAATAGAAAGTTCAGAAGCTACACTGATCGTTCCAGAGCAGAATGAACTTGAATCCACCAGAGCGAGTGTTTCAAACTGGTTTGAAAATCACGTACTCAACAAGTAATTATAAAAAAAAACAGGAGAATATAACTATGGCTCTTAAATCAGATAGATATGAAGAATCTACAGATATCAGCTTTTTCTATACTGCCGGAACTGCAAGTCGCGGTGGTGTTGTTTGCTTGGACGTTCTAAGCGCTTCTGGCGCAGCGATGGATCAGGGAGACAATAGCGTATCTTACAAGCAGGCTGCATCCACCAACGTTCCGGTTGGGTTTTTGCTGAATGACGTTGTTGATAAAGATCTTACTCGTACTCATCTAAATCAGTACAAGGATGAAGTACAAAAGGGTGGCAAGGTAACTGTATTGACTCGTGGCTGGGTTGTAACCAACTTGGTTACTGGAACTCCAGTTCCGGGAAATGTCGCTTACGCAGACGTAACCACTGCTGGCAACGTTTCTACGACAGCTTCCAATGCAGCATCATCCGGTAATTTGGCTGTTGGCCGTTTCATGTCCCGCAAGGACGCTGACGGTTACGCTAAAGTTTACGTCAACCTTCCTAACTTCGGCTAAAACTAATCTTTAATTTTAAAGGAGATACATAATATGTCATACACAGAGAGACCTAGTAACGAATTTATTAGTCTTTATAAAAACACTGGTCACAATGATCAGAGTATTGCTCACGCAGCACAGCGTGAGTTTTCTAAAGCTCTTGAACTTCCTCTGCGAAAGGGTGTTCTTGTTGGCAATATTCTTGGTAATATTTTCGAGACAATCAATGTTGAGCCGGGTGCCAGCACTGAATATCCTCTCGATTTGATCTCTCCGGGTCTTGAAGGTGAGCATGTTGCTTACACAAATCCGGGTCATGGTCGTATTCCTGAGCGTGCGGTTGAAAGTGATTATGTCACAATTCCTACCTACACGATCACGTCCAGCATTGATTATTTGCTGCGTTATGCTCGTGAAGCTCGCTGGGATGTTGCTGCTCGTGCAGCACAGGTGATGGAAGCTGGCTTCGTAAAGAAGATGAATGATGACGGTTTTCACACGCTGTTGGCTGCTGGTGTTGACCGCAACATCTTGGTTTATGACGGTGATGCTACAGCCGGTCTATTCTCAAAGAGATTGGTTTCTCTTATGCAGACTGTTATGCGTAGAAATGCTGGCGGAAATACAGGTTCAGCCAATCGAGGTAGATTGACTGATCTTTACGTATCGCCAGAATCTCTTGAAGATGTTCGCAACTGGGGACTTGATCAGATTGATGAAGTTACTCGTCGTGAAATTTACTCAGCGACTGAAGGTGGCGCTCCTATTACTCGTATCTTCGGCGTTAACCTGCATGACCTTGATGAACTTGGCGAAGGTCAAGAGTACCAAGACTTCTTTGCAAATGGTCTTGGTGGCGCTGTTCAAGCTAGCGATCTAGAACTGGTCATTGGTCTTGATCAGGGTGCTAGCGATAGCTTTATCATGCCTATGAAGCAGGCTCTTCAGGTGTTTGAAGATCCTACACTTCATCGTCAGCAGAGAGTTGGTTACTATGGTTTTGCTGAACTTGGATTTGGCGTTCTCGACAATCGTCGAATTATCCTTGGTTCATACTAATAGTAATTGATCTGTTTTTATATACTGAAAGAGCCATCTCCATTTGTTTGGTGATGGCTCTTTTTTTGTGTATAATATTTTGTAAATCGTATTCCAATAGATAGGATTCGTAAAGAGGATAATTTTATGACTGCTTTTTCTGATTACTTGGAATCTGGATTGCTCCATCATCTTTTTAGAAATGGTTCTTTTCCAAAGCCAACCAATATAGCTATAGCATTGTGCAGCGGCGTTCCAAGAGAATCCAACACGGGATCATCTCAGTATGCAAAAGGTGGTACTCTTCCGGAAATTCCGTCTGGAACCACTGGCGGTGCTTCAACTGGTTATGCTAGATATGATCTTGGCAATCCATCGTCCAATGGAGATTCCAGTTGGTCGTATTTTATTGCCGACCACAATGCTGGAAGTGGACTTATTAAAAATACAAACACAGTATTATTTCCAACAGCTCTGACTGACTGGGGCTGGATTTCTGGAATAGCTATTGTTGACTCAGGACAGTACGGGGTTGGAAACATGCTCATGTATGCGCAATTAAACAACCCAAGAATTATCTATCAAGGCGACTCTGTAAAGTTTGACTTATCAACACTGCAAATTAAACTACAATAGAGATAACCAATGAAGTTCACAAAGGCTGAATATATTGCTTCTATTGATGGGTTGCTTCCAGACAATGCAACTCAGGAGATATCTCCGCTTGACTTACGTACAAGTTTGATCGATTTAATAGATTCATTTCCAAGCTTTTTTGTTGGAAATGAACTTATTTCAAGTAATTTTTCAAGCCCAGAAACAAGAACTACATTTGCTGGAAAGTTAGCTTTATCCAGCATGTTTCTTGCTGGAAGAACCAGCGTAGACAATACAGCCGTTGGTTATGCTTCTTTGAGAAATAATTACAATGGAAGCGGAAACACTGCTGTTGGCAGCTATTCGCTTTCTTGTAATTTATATGGAAGCTCAAACACCTCTTTGGGCAACATGGCGTTGGCTGGAAATACCATTGGTTCTGGAAACATTGGTATTGGTAATTTTACTCTTTACAACAACAAGACTGGCGATTTCAATATTGCCATAGGTCATGGCGCTGGATGGTATGTGAGTCCAAGCGATAGCTACACTTTGGTTGTCTCTTCAAATCCCATATCATCAGAATCCGTGTGTGATCAAGATGGTAATCCTGTCTTTTCGGGTCAAGCTCCATTATTGTTTGGAAATCTTAATCCAGCTCAACATAAATTAGCCATTGGAACAAACTCTCTTCATAACTTTGGAATGCTTCAGGTTTCTGGAGATATATCTCCAACAAACAGTGGCAGTTTCAATTTAGGCAGAAGTCAAAAACCGTGGTCTTCAGTTAATGAAGTCGTATATTTTTCTGGAAATCTTGTTGGAATTGGCGGAAAACCATCCGGAGCCATGCACAACATAGCTGATGCGAGACTCACAGTCTATGGTGACTTGGTTCCAAACATTAACGATAGATACGCTATCGGACACCCACTGTTGAGATGGGATGGTTATTTCAACGATGTTGTTATCAGCGGTCAATTAAAAGCGAATGACGTAGAGTACAACACCATAACCAATTGTCTTTATGAATGCAAAACCCTGCATCTGGCCACCAGTGGATTCTGTGACGCTGAAGATGACGGTTTTCATAATTCTTCTGTTTGCGGGTTTTTAGACGATGTATCATTGGATGGTGCTGGTTTTGAGATTCACTCTAGTGGTGCAGCAGCGTCATACTTAAGAGATTACAAATTTATATACAAACAGCCAGACCCAACTTTAAATTGTTTACCAATTGATAATGCGTACAGCAGATCAAGATTTCAATCCAACATTTCTCTAGAAATAGAGGGTGGCGCATCTTTGATTTCAGACAGACTGTTGGGAAGAAACACTGCATCTGTAGCAATTCAAAGCGGATGCATGGGAATATTTTTAGAGCCATTTGAAGCATCTGGCCAAAGAATGATTGTTGGTCAAGAGCCCCATGTAAGCAATGCTTATCAAACATTGAATGATATAAACTTCATATCTCGCTCTGGCACCAATATTATAAGCAACAACCCAAGTGGATACAATTATACTGTTATGTACGGAACGGTGGATTCAGGAGTTAAAATCACTCAAAGATTTGCCAGCAGGATAAGAAACGTAAATACAGCCCGTGGATTCAGTATCATTTACCATGACGAGCGGAATCAGGAATAAACAATGAAAGATAGATTATCTGTACATATTGATAATGGCGACTCAAACGTAAGAGAAGCTGTTACAATTTTAAGAAATGGCGGAACAGCATCTCAGTCTGGTCTCGTTGGCATAACAAACGCCATGTACGATCCATCGACAGGCTCTCCTTTTCTTCCTGCGACTATACTGAACGTTCAATCGACTGGAGATTCTAATATCAGATTTTCTAGTGGTCCATCAACATCTCGCAGAAGTTCTCTGGAATTATTGGGAAATGGAAACACAAGGTCTTCAGGATTGCATATTTGTTATGACCCAATTTTTGACAACGCCTCAATAATTGGCGGATATTACGGAAATGACCCGTGTGTTGATCAGGGAGCTGTAGATAAAACCGTTGTTGACTTTTCTCTGATTCGCGCAAGTGGCACTCAAGGGGTTGAATTTTCTCACTTGTCGATCTCAGAAAGAGGTTATATCAGCATAGGGCTCACTAGATCTGGTTCCAACAGAAAATTTGAAGCAAACGCTCCTTTGACAATATCCTATTCGTGCGTTGGTCATCAGGATAGCGGCACAATATCCATGCATGAACAAGCTTCATCTCCAGCTAATAGCACAGATTTTGGTAAAATTTATGTAAAACCATATTCTGTAGGAGGAAGAACACAAGCCCTGTTCTTTAAAGATGATGGAGGTTCTGAAACAAACCTTGTACTTAGTCAAGATTTAGTTCCAGAAAATAGCTTGCACGGACTGATATACGGAAACATCCACGGAAATACACATGGAGGTTGGTATACACCGAATGTTAGAAGCATTAATGTAAATAGCACGCAAAACACATGCTATGGTTATAGGGCTGGTTTTTATATTGGTGAAAGCTCTCAATCTTCTCCATCTTCAAGAAGTACGATCATTGGATATTTCGCTGGTAGCGATCTTACGTCATCAGTAAATAATACAATCGTCGGAGCTGAAAATCTCACAAATTACACGAGTGCCAACAATAATATTGTTATTGGAAACGGTAACTTGACTACGGAAAATAGCCAAGGTGCAGATCCCATAAGCAACAGCATCGTGATAGGCAGAGGATTATATGTTAACACACAGCCTGCGACAGGAGCTTTGGCTATTGGGGTTGGAGCTTCACCTCTTGTTGTAGGCAATGTGTTGCAAGGACGTAAGTTTTTAACAATAGACATATCTTCCAGTGTTACTGGATATTTTTCTGTAAAACAATCAGAATCTTCAGAATTTAAAATCTCAACAGATTTTGATAATAATTCTGACAGAGATGTTATAAATTTCGATGTCGTTGACTATAATGCTTCTGCAACCAATCCAGCTAAAGATAAATTAAGTTTCAATTTCATCAATGCCAATGGTTCGAGAAAGAACGTTTTATTTGAACTAGATCCTATGAATTCTTCAGCCAAGGTGTCTGGCAACCTGATTGTAACAAAATCGATAGTCTTCCAAGATGGAACTTCATTGTCTGGATTATCTTCTTTCGAATTGATTCCAACCTTTGGAACATCTGGAGTAAACAAGACATTTCAAGCTTCAAATAATTCAAACTATTTTACCCTTAATTATTCTTCATTGGGTCTTGCCGGTTCAGTGTCCAACAACATCAGAACAGACAATACTTTTGTTGCTGTTCAGTTGGATGGAACCAATTCTTCTAAAATGGGCAAAATGTCGCTGCAGGGTTTAGCTGACTATGTGTCCAGTGGAATATCTTCAATAGCAGAAAACTGCAACGTTTTGATTTCCAACCCAGAAAACGAACTGAATGTAAATACATCTGCAAACGCAAGATCTGTGATGATAGGTTGTGATGTTGCTTTTGGTTCTAGCGGTCAATACAATTCGATTATCATTGGGTCATACGCTGGAGCCAATGCAACAGTATCAAACCCAACGCTTTCAACACCATTCAATAACATTTTCATTGGACCGTCTGCTGGCGAAGGTTCTAACAATACGGCTTACGCCGTGTGTATCGGAACCAGTGCTGGTAAAAATTCAGACTCAGCACAAGATTGTGTGTTTATTGGAAACAGCGCTGGTTTAAACTCCACTTTGACAAGCTCCGTTGGTATCGGAAAATTTGCGCTCCAAGGAACTGCATCTGCCGGAGAAGGCGGAACAGGAAATATTGAGATTGTTGCAGGAATAGACGATAATCAAAGATTGTTCTCTAACCCAGCAGATTTAGCGTTGTCCAACAGACTTGCCATCAATAAGGTTATTGCTGGACGCACAGACTTGAGAAATATATCCATAGGCGATGCAAGGTTAACACCCACAGCACCTTTGGAAGTTAGATACTACGATACGGTTGGTCATTCAGGCAACCCAACGGTGAATGGAAACAAAGTTCTTCAATCGTGGTATTGCAACAACAACATGGTTGCTTACATGAGTTGCAGTGGGCATGTCGTAAGCACAACCTCTAGCATCAATCCACTGTTCGTTGAAGGAATATTAGCTCAGAATTTTAACAATAGCATCAATCCATCGACTGGATTGTTGAATGTATATGAAAATGGAATTTCTGTTGGTCGAACCGTTTTAATAACCAACAGGGACAGTAACCTTGATTTATTTGTTGACAAATACGTTGTGGCTATAAAGTTAGGAAACGAATATCGACCTATATGGGTTAGCTGTTAAGGAAACAAACATGGGAAGACCAAATCAATGCAATCCTTGTTGCGGAAACTCAGGTTCTGGAGGTTCTGGAGGTTCTGTAGATCCTCCAATTTCAGATTGCGAAAAAGTTATTTGCGTAGCGTTTATCGATGAAAATAATGGATCGACTGGTGGTAGTTCCTTTGAACAAAACATGGAGCTATGGAAACTAGCCTATCCAGATAGATTGCTGTTTGTTTTAGACGTTCAATCTTACAGTAATATGATATATATGATATATCCTCCAAACTTTATATCTTGGCCAAAAGCTTTTTCTCTAAAACTAGAATTCGATAAAGGTAATATATATGGACTACATGAATACATAGAAAGAGACAATGGAAACCTCGCCGTCGCAGACTACAACGACGCTTGGCAAACAATAAAAACAATAGTAAATCACTACGGAGGAGATGTATTACAGCTTTTCAATTCGTCCCGAGAGGTTGCAATTTCCATAGACAACTCTGGTAGCATGACAGCAACCCAAGTTAGAAAAACTGTGAGCAACCTACAGAGTGATGCTATCAATGATGGTAAGATAATAACACAAACTATAATCAACGATCAAGAGGATGTGCTATGTCCATTTGTGCAATCTGGATGCAACACAGGTCAGGCTAGTCAAGATTTATTAAATAGGTGTAATTCTTATCAAAGCGTACCGGGCTCCCACGGAGAGGGGCGTATAATGGTTTAATTGACTTCTAAATTATTGTACACCAAGATGCTGCAGATAGAAATCGTTTATTAGGGATTTAAAATGTTGATTTTATCAGAC
>Ga0208226_1000120_pt1 | contig 25451 bp, 35 predicted proteins | sample LakMenE18May11ns_FD_150713 | JGI IMG/M metagenome (GOLD analysis project Ga0208226, IMG submission 150713) | Freshwater microbial communities from Lake Mendota, WI - 18MAY2011 deep hole epilimnion ns (SPAdes) | ecosystem: Environmental > Aquatic > Freshwater > Lake > Epilimnion/Euphotic zone ... | reverse complement strand
CAACTACTCCTGATGAAGGAAGTGTTAAAGATGTAAATGCCCCTGTAGTATCTCTAATAACATATCCATTATTAGCTGCAAGTGTTACTACAGGACTAGGTCCTGTTATGGTACTCCAAGTTAAACCACCACCACTACTAGGTGTTTGCCATTGAGCTTCTCCATTTCCAGTTATACATGTTAAAACTTTACCTACTCCTTCAGTACCATCCTGTAATCGTAAAGCATATTTACTTAATGAAGTACCTCCTACTATAAATGTACCACCAACACCAACTGCAGGAGCATTTGCTGTAACTACAGCCAAAAGTCCAGTATTTGTTAAACTTGAATTATTAACACTTATTTCTAAACCTCTGTTTTCTTGAGTATTAGTACCAGTATTAGTAATATAAGCTCCATTTGTTATACTAGTTGCATTTAATAATTGGTCTATTCTAACAGTTGTATTTTTTGAGGCATTGCTAACATACAAAAGTGCATTAGCAGAAGGGGCTGCTCCAATTCCAACTGATACACCATCATCTCTAGTAACACCTATTCCAAGTGTAGTTCCATTTGGAGTCCAACGTGCAAGATAATTAAGTGTTCCAGAACCTGTAACTCCACCACTTGATATAACAGATAAAGGATTTGCAAAAGTACCATCACCTGAAAGTGTACCATCTACAAATATTCCTGTAAAACTAATTATTGGATTAAGTGGATCTGCATTATTTACATATACACCACCTGCACCATTATCAGTAACTGATTGTATACAGTTTAAAGAATTTGTACAAAAAAATAATACAATACTTTCTAATGCCTCAGCAATTGAAGAATCTTGTGCAACAACAATATTTGATCCACAAGTAATATTTTTTAGTGTATACATTACACATTGTGCATCAAAAAATTCTGCACACGGTTGTGGATTAGGACAATCTACTGGAGTTGGGCAAGGAGGTAAAGAAGGGTAAGCATCATCACATCCGCATTTTATACATGTATTCATAATATTTTTATTTATTTAACTTTTTGTATTGACATTCTTGCAACATCACCGGGAGTTGATGCATATACTGCATTTGAATTATTAAGTACTCTAAGACATAATTGATCACCTGCTGTTATAGGTCTTCCTAATACAGTTCCAGTTACATCAACATATTGTAATGCATTTGTTATTCCACAAGTAGCAGCTATATAATAACTTGTTCCTGAAGTAATAGTAATACCAGCACTAATACTTCCAGAAGTATAATTATCTTTTAAATGTACCCAAAAACATAAATTATATATTCCTGTTGAAGGACAAGTCCAAAAACCTGTTAAAGGATTATATGCAGCAACATCATCATATTCTATATTAGTAAGTTTTACTAATACACCATTAGATAAATCTACTAAATTTGATGGTGCTACTATTGGTAAAGCTGGAGGAGTTACCCATGCAGACATTGCAGGTGGTACTATTACATCTGCTGTTAATGTATATGTTGGTCCAACACCTACTGATAAATTTACTGTTGCTGTATCTGCAATTGATTGAGCTTGAGGAATTACATCTGCACTAACTATATAAGCTGGTCCTCCTGTTACATTCATAGTAATTGTAGGAGTATTTAAACCAGTAAGAGTTGTATGTCCATTTCTTAAATCTTCAATACATGCCCAAATATTATTAATGGTATCACATATTTGTACTGCCGGTGTTACCCATAATCCTGCATATTGTGCAGACATTTGTGCAAGAGGATTTGCTATAGAAAGATCAGTAGATGCAACAGTTTGATTTGTAATTGCAGTTGCTAAGCATCCAGCATCTCCTGTTGTACTAACATAAGTACACCATACATCATTTATAAATGATTGTAGTATAAGATCAATTGCTTGTGTACTACCACTAAGTAATGTAGATATATCACAACCTAATGTAAACTCAGGTGTAGTATATGATGGAGGTACTGTATTTTCTAAAGTAGTTACTCTTATATCTAAATCACCAATTGCTACATCTTGTAATGCATTAACATCAATAATTGCACATATTTTTTCACCAATAGCAAGTACGTACTCAGTTAGATTCATTGTAGTTATAGTACCATTTATAAAACATGGTGCTACTGTTACAATACAATCTGTTGGACATCCATTTGAAGGAGGTACATCAGGTACTAATGGAATGTTTTCAAGTTCACATATTTTAACTATTAAGAAATTAATCAAATCAGTAAAAGTACTTGGTGCACAATTTACTAAATTAAAGCAATCAAGATCATAAGAATTAATATCTAATATATCTAGAATTGCACATAACTCAGTTGCAAGTTTCTCAACTACATCTGTAATAGAATCTCCTCTACATAAGTTTATACACTTTAAATCCGGACCTGCCCAAATTACACAATTTGAAGAAGTTGGACTACACGGTGAATTGTCAAAATTTAATGGTTTCATATCTTTAGTATCTATTTATAATATAACAATTTTAATTAAGAATTGCAACCACAACCACAATTTATAGTTTGTTGACAACTGTGAGTAATAGGAGTATTGCAACCACATCCACAACCTGTATCATGTGAACAACAATCTTGAAAAGGAGTACATACATAATCAGGATTCATAATTGCTTGTAACTCTAATAATTGAAATTTAATATCAAGTCTATACAAGTCATCTTCTGGACAACATGGAGCAATACCATATCTTTGTGCTATAACGTCTTTATATAGGACCTGAGAGTATGAGCAAGCTATTCTTTCATAATATTCAGTTGAACATGCTGGAGAATTATATCCTGGTCTTATACTTTTAAAAGGAACATCTGATGGACATGCATTATCTACACATGGACCATTATCAGTATATATTTCAGGAAGATCCCATTCTTGAGGATAAATCCATCTTAATACACAAAACTTTACACTAGTTGCTCCTGCTGCTAATGTAATTGATTTAATTGCATTATCACAATCTTCAAATGAGAAAACTGCAGTAGCAGTACTGTTATTAGTTATTGTACTACAGAAACATACTGTATTAGTTAAACATACTTCACATGATTCATATACTGCCTCTACTATAACTAAATCATCTGATGTATCTATATCAGTTTCTTCAACATAGTAACATGACTCAGGACAAAATTTAAGTTTAATAATAGATGTTAAGTATGCAGATAAATCAGTAGTAGTATATACTGTTGGAGCTATACCTGCACAATCTATTACTGCATATCTTGTTGCTGCACATTCTTGACATGTATCATAAGCATTTGTAACTACTACTATTACTGGAGAAGGTACTTCACCATTATATATACTTACATAAAAGCATCCTTCATATTCATCAAGAGTTACTATTCTATTTAAATATGCAGATAAATCTTCTGATGTATATAATACAAAACTATCTGCTGGGTCACATGATTCTAATTTATAATTAATTACAGGAAGACATTCAGTACAATCTGTAAATGTAATAAGTACTGTTACAGGAATAGGAGATATACATAATCGTGCAATTGTTATTTCCCAACATCCTGGAAATTCAGCAAGTGTAACAATTTGACCAAGTGAATATGGAAATGCTAATTCTTGTGAATTAGATTGTATAACTTCATCTGTTTCACAATTAGTTAATTCATAACATACATCTTGACATTCATATATTTTACTATTAGGAAGAAGCACACATGGTAAACCCATAGTAATATTAATATCAGTGCCTACAGCATCTGGATATGAACGTGAACATATTCTTGTTGGAGTTGTTTCATTTATAAGATTATTAATAGAATCTATATAAGTTACATTACCTATACCAGTAATTGTATAACATTTAGTTACACAAGGTACACATTGTTCTTCACTATATACTACAGGAATTAATGGTAATACTATACTAGTTACTATTGTTACATACCAACAATTAATTGGATCTAAAGCAGTAGGCATTAATTTATTAACATATGCACTACACAAAGGACAATTAGCAGTATCTGTATATATTACTTCATCATTAAAACAATTATATAACTTATAATATGTTTGCATCTTAATTATTTTTTTGGTTGTGATTGTTTAAGTTTTATTTCATAAGCTGAAATACAATGTGTACATACCTGTGCTTTATTTGATGCAACTCTTTTTTGACATCCACATGATAAATTTTTACTGCAGTTTGAGCATCTAGCCATAATCTTTGGTTTTTTAATGGTTTAACAATTTTTACACTCTATTTTACGCATTATCTTTAATGCATAATTATATAAAGTCATTCCGTGAGTTGGTTCATGACAGAATTCTACTTTTGCTTTTGCAGCATCCAAGTACATCTTAGCCATCTTCAATATCTCTAATTTCTTTTGAATACTTGCAGGTGGTTCACACGCAGCAAGATCTAATTTACATAAAATATTATTATAAATATTTAATGCTCTTGTAATTCTTAAATGATTATATATTACAAATACTGTATCATTAGGTGACACGCTATATTTAATAACATATATACCATCTGGTAAATCACTAAATACTGTACCACCACATCCTTGAGTTTGTAATTGTAAATCACATGCTGTAAGAATTGTGTTTGCACCTTGCACTGTTGTAAGTTGAGTTGAATAATTAAATCCAGGTACAGTTACATTTAATGTAGGACATGATACGGGCATCAATGGTGAATAAATACTTGTATCTAATATTGATATAATACAAGTATTCATTACAGTTGGTACTTCTAAACTTAATAAATGATGTGCCATAATAATTTATAAAAAAAGGGAGGGAAAATAAATTCACCTCCCTTTGTTAGTAATATAATTTGAATTCTACTTATGAAAGTGGAATAAGTGGAGTACAAGCTGTAATTGCACTAATCACTTCAAGTTCAACACAGTTACCACATGCAGCAATCCAGTTTGTAACAAAAGATTCAAATACAGCAAGAGGAGCATCAGTAATAATCTCTAATAAATATTGATCATTATCAAATGTACCAGTTGGGTTATTGAAACGTGGAACTGAATGTTGCAAGTAATATCTTGTATAGAATGAAGTTCTGTTAATAGTATTCAAGATTTGATCACCTTGAGTAATCTCTCTTATTCTAAGATCAGTAGCAAAGAAGTTTTGTCTGTATCTTTCTGATAAGATTACATCTCTAGCAACTGATTCACCAAGACCCATTGCTTGTAAACCTGTACACTCAGTAACAACACATAATCCTTCAAACTCACATGGATTACCTGCGTAATCTACTAAAGAAGCATATAACTTAACTGGTTCTTTTTCAAAGAAATCAGAAGTTTGGAATGTACAGTCACTAAAAGTAGTTCCAACATAAGCACCATATAAAGTAATACCTGCATATTCACCTGGAGTGTGTCCTGGAGATACATAGTTATCCCAAGTACCACCAATTGTATAACCAACTGGAGGAACAATAAGAGATGTATCAGTTCCTGGAGCATACCATAAAGAGTTATTTTCAGCAGTAACTACTGGTAAAACAAATGGAGAGATCACAGTTAAAGCTGAAGTACCAATTGTGTTAGGTAAAATTTCACCAACAATTGCTTGAGCCCATTGGATCATAACTAAAGTACCATCAACTGGAGTTGGAGCAAGTGCTCCTACAGGACAACATCCTGTGTAAGCTTCAACAGTTAAGTATGCATTGTGATTTAAGAATCTTAATGCAGGAGAACCTTTAACATCAATACGTAAAGAATAAGTTTCATCACATAAAAATTCTTTTTCACAAGAACCACCAGTTGCATCAGTAAAAGGTGTAAAACCAATATTGATAACATTTTGTTGAGCTGGATTTGGATCTACTCTGTAAAATCTATTGATGTACTTAGGGTTGATGATTTTAGATTTATTAGATTCTAAATATCCACCGTGAGAACCAATCTTGTCTTGAGAATACAAAGATCCTGAAGCAAGAATTAATGGGCAACACCCTGTTGGAGGTGTAGTAACATCAACAAGATCCCAAGTTTTTGGATCAACAAATGCAAATAAACCTGTAGGAAGAATGTTACCAGGTGTTCCTAATTGTCCTAGACTAAGGTCAGTAAAACCTTGTGTTCCAACAAAAGCCTTTTGAAAGGCATGATTAAAATAAGCCATAACTTTTTAATTTTAATTAATAAATATATATATAATATAATAAAATAATTTCTATTTACAAAATTATTTCAAGAATAATAATTTATACTTGCCTGAGTTAAGAGTATCTTTAACTGTATCAAGTGAATTAACAATTTCAGAGTAAGGCATTTTAGCTTGTAATCCTGTTACCATAGATGTAATATCTCTGATATATGCTAAAGCATCTGCAACTGTAGCTAATTTTCTTGGTGCTGCTTCTGAACATTCTAAAATCTTTTCTGCTGCTCCTTGATATCCTTCTGCAAGTGAATCAGCATGATCTGGTAAAGCATCATATAATTCATTTAAAGCTTTGTGTGCAGCATACGCTCCTGAACCTTGAACTTTTAAATGTAGTTTATGAAATGATGTTGCTGCATTCATTAATTCTGTAACACATGCAGCCGTAGCTGAATCAATTGATCCTGATGCTGGAGCTGAATAACTTGCATATAAAGTTGAGGACTCTCTCTTTAGTAATTTGGGTTTTTCCATTATTATAAATATTAATTGTTTCTTTCTGCTGTTTCTGTTCCTCTAGAGAATTGATTACCTGATTCAATATCACCAGCAAGTATACTAACTGCTTCATCAATTAGTAATTCAACTATATCATCTTTAAATTCACATTCTGTATTTGTAGTACTTTCTACACTAGTATAAGGATCTACACATCCATTTATCTCAATTTTTATTGGTTGTCTATAATATGTAAGACTACCAGAACTAATATCAAAATCATTATTTGTATACACATTGACTCTATTATTTTTTAAAGTTGCAAATGTTTCAGCCCACTCAAAACTAGGTCTCTTAGCATTATCAAATAATAATTGATTTAAGTTACCTTCTTCTGCAAGATACACTGACATTCTTCTGTCATCACAACATCCTTTTTTAGCTTGAATATCTACACGTTTCCATTGTAAATAATCAGGAGGTAAATCAGAATAAGAAGATATATCAGATTTAACAAATGGTACATTAATAGTATCTAGTAGTATTTGTAAATCATCTATTCTTCTAGTAGACTGCTCATCACCTTCTTTCACAATATTGATACCATGAAGTTGTCTTCTGATCCATTCAACCTGGGCCTTATTAAAAGACTCAACTACTTGCCAACATTCAATGTTGTCATAGTCCTGGCTGTCCAATTTGTTAAGACGTTGTTTTACTTTTATAACTATAGTACTATTAAGCATCTGTTATTTCTTTTTAGGTAAAGATTTTACAACCATAGCATTTCTAGCTTCATTAGCTTTTCTAAATGTAGTTAAGGGATGTTCTTTAGTTATTGTTTTCTTAGCCATAATATTATTTTTTAGTATATGTACTTAATACATTCATTTGTTCTTGAGCAAGTTTTTTAACATCTGCCATCATCTTTGTATTCTTTCTAATCTCATCTGCTCTCTTTAATGTACTTAGAGCAGATTCAACTTCCCATTTTCTCATTTCTGCTTTTGGTGCAGCAGATATAGAAATACCTACTGAAGCTTTCTTCACAGGTGTTTTTGTAGTTGTTGGTTTTTTAATTGCCATAATATTTAATTTAACAGTTCCATTTTCTCAAAGCAAGAGTTTTTCTTGTTGGTTCTCCATTTGGTTTTTTAGCAGGACCTGGCATCCCTGACATTCTAGCACAAAAACTTTTTCTTCTTTTAGCATCTTTGCTATCAGGATCAAGTTTAGAAGGTTTAGTAGTAACAGCCATCTTAAGTTTGCTTCCAGGATTAGCAGCTCTATAACTTGCTACTCCTTTAGCATTTAAACCACCTGTTTTATTTTTACCTTCAGATCTTGTCCATGCAGCTGTAGTTCCTCCAGTTTTCATTTTATGTGCACTATCTTTCATAATAGTACCATCAGGCATTTTATGATAACCTTTTTTTATTTTATCATTATTTTTATGCCAATCTTTTTCAGCTTTAACACCTTGAGCAACAGTTTTAGCATTAGATGTTCTAGTTAAGCTAATAGTATCATATGAACCTTTATTTTTATTTGTATGTTTCACCATGATATCACCAATTTTACCTTCACCTCTTTTAGTAGTCTTTTTATAAACTACATGTTTTTCAGTACCTGTAGTAAGTTTAACTTTAGCTGCCATAACTATTTCTTTTTAGTTGTTGCTTTAATCTTTTTTTCTTGTTTAAGCATTTGTGCAGTAGGTTTTTTACCAGAACCTTTTGCAGCCCTAATATTATCCCAAAGACCTTTTTGAGATACACTACCATCTTTACGCTTTAACATTTCCTTTGCCATCTTATTTTACTTTTTTAAGTCTAGGATTTTTTGCTTTAGCTTTAGCACTAGCTTTTCTAGCTGATGAAGCTAATATAGCTCCAGCAACTTCTTTACTAATTCCTTGTTTAGCAGCAATACTAGATTGTACAGCTTTAAAACCTGGATGAGCAGTACCTCCTTTGGCCATTTTTTTATTTTTCATTTTTGCACCAGAAATTCTATCAGCAGCAGTTGGTTTAGGATTATTATCTATACCAGCTATAATAGATAAAATACCAAATGGACTAGTTCCACCAGATTTCATCATAGGTTTTCTTTCAGGAGCACATGCACCAGAAGCTGTTCTTACTTTAGTATTTTTGCAAGATGTTTTAACTGCTCTATTAGTAGTTGCCATGACTATTTCTTTTTAGATTTAACTACTCCACCTTTTTTCTTTGTTGGTACAGATTTTATTTTACTAGTTGAACTATTTACAGTATCTTTAAAATGTTGATCTGATGCTGATTTAAGATCTTTAGATGTTTTTTCCCGTGCTATTTTATATTGTGTATCCATTAATTTCTTTTCATCATAATACTTCATTACTGATGAATCTCTTGGTTGACCAGTTGATGTCCCAAGTTGAGCTTTAGGTAAAGATTTTGCTGCACCACCAACTTTTTTATAACCCATTTTATTTCTTACTACAGTTGGAAGTTTAGATAAACCAACTTTAGTAACTGGCACTGTTTTTAAACTTCCACCTTTTTTCATAGTAGCAATACCAGAATCATTTGGACCTGTTGGACCAGTTTGTGCAATACCGTAAATACCCATCTTTTGATTAGTATCACCTTTAGTTTCTTTTACAACTCCAGCTCCTGGTTTACTGATACTAACACTTTTAGTTGTTCCGCCTTTTGCCATTTTTTTAGTGCCTCCACATTTAGCACATCCCATCTTTGCCATAATAATTTATTTTAATATTATTAACACTTTTTACCTTTAGTACCTCCCATTTTCATTTTAGGAGATGGCTGTGGTTTATTTACTTTACCTGGAGTTTTTCCACCTGGAGTTTTTAATGCATACACTGGAGAATTGGTTCCACCTACTCTACCTGTTGCTCTTTGTTGTACATTTACTTTTGCGTTAGCCATGATATATAGTTTAAAAAAGCATACCAGCATTACTGGTATACTCTAGAGTTATTTACATATTCCACAGTTTTTCAACTTGTGCATTTAAATCCTTTAGTACATCCTCATTTAAAGGATTTTTTAAGAACTCAGTTACATCTGAAACATTTCTACCAAGTAAGCTATTTGACTTAGTATGATATATATGTCCATCTGACTTATTAATAATATACTTAAAAAATATGGAATCTTTAACAATTGCTTTAATTTTTAATGTTTCCATATCTAAAGCAGCAGCTTCTAAGAACCCTTTTGCAGCTCTTTCTTTGTTTCCTTCTGTACCTTCACCATTAATATGTCTATCCATGTTGTCATAGATTACATCATTAGGTGTATGTTTTTTATACTGTATACTTGCAGTATCAACAGATTTAGCAATGTAGAATAATTTAGTACTATTTTTATCAAATAGTTTTTGTAATTCAGCAAGTGCTTTATTTTTAAGTTTTTTGTATTCAGTTTTAATTCCACTTGTTTCTGTAACTTTATCTAAATAAAATTTTGGTGGAACTGCTTTTGATCTAGCATCATCATAACTTCTTGATATAAGAGAGAATCCTCCAGCTTCAACAGCATATAGTTTAATTCTATCATATGGATTAGCAGGATCTAGGTATACTGGATCATTACCACATGACATATTTATTTTATTCCAGAAATCTTTATTACTTGGATTAAGTAACTTGATATCATTCCAGAATGTTGGGCTATCAATATCTACTACATTAGCTGCTAATTCTTTTTCTAATTCAGCTACTGCAATTCTGATCTCTCTAACTTTTGCAATTCTTTCATCTGCTGGTAATAATTTAATCTCAGGAGCAAATTCATTTAATCCTGTTACATATCTTACTACTCCATTTTGTTCTAAGCAAGCTAGTTGCTCATAATGTTTAACACCATCAAATAATGATTGGCCATAATGTTCTAATCCCATGTTTGACATTGAGTTGTCAAAATAAGGTTTAACAGAGATCTTATTACTCTTGTTAACGTTTAATACTTCTACGTGTGTAAAATCCATTTTGTGTTGGTTTTAAAATGTTTATAATTGTAAATATAATAAAAAAGGAGGAGTTAAATCCCCTCCCTTTTTATTTTCTAGTTTGACATATTAGAATGATCCACCTGTGATTGGATTTCTCATAACAATTTTCAATACTTTAGTTGGATCTTTAACCCAAATAGCTGGCATTGTTTGAGACATCATTACACGGTATCCGTTGAATTGTCCAGAAGACTGGAATCCTTGTGATCTACCCATATAATCCATTGTACCATTTTGATACCACCATTTCAATTGATTATCCCAAGATAATTTCAACATGTAAATGTTGTCATTAGTGTTATCTGTGATATCAAAAATAATGAATGAATAAGAAGATAATGGGAAACCATCAATAATAGGATTCTCAATATCATTAGTGTGAACATTATCAAATGCAGGATTAAGTACAAATTTCACATTAGCCAAGAATGGTATAACGTAAGAAGTGTAAGCAAATCCAAAGTTTAAGTCCATACCTTTACCAGTGATAGCACCAATATCAGCAGCTTGAATCAATAAACCTGAAGAAATAGCTTCTTGTTTAATTGCTTCATTAACCATACGCATACCACCCATACCTGTTTGAACAACAAGTTGACGTTTAGGATCTGGTCCTTGGAATTCAACTTTACCATTAAAGAAGTTATATAACTCACCTCTGAATAAATCCAAGTTAAAGTTATTTTTGTTATAAATTCTTTTAAAAGAGTTGTCTAATTGTTTCCACAAACCTACAGATAATCTTACATCATCAGGTCCATCTTGACGTACTCTACCCCCGTGTCCCCACATAAGGTAAGTCTCAATATCAGAAGCAATTTTAGTTAAGTGAGCAGCTTCCATGTTTGTCAAGAAAGTTCTTGATAAATCACCATTGTCAAATGCTTTTTTAACTGAGTCTTTACCCATTACTTTAACCATGTCATCCAAAGATGAAATAGATGGATCTAAACCTTTTAAGTGAGATCTCCAGATTTCAGTTACAGGAACTGTACCATCTGCATTCATTCCACCTTTGATCATTAAATCTGCTCTAGAAGAGATAGAGTAATGAACGTGAGCTTCAGCACCACCAACAAAGTTATAGTACTCACGGAATCCTGTGTTAGTTTGGATGTCTGAGAATCTCTCACCATACTCACCTCTAGCAGAACCTTTACGGAATACTTTAGTACCATTAGCTAAATAAGCATTATCAAGATACTTGTAGTTATCATTGTTAACTAACTGTACAGTGTAGATAAAACCATCACCAATTGGTAAAATGTCATCAGCAGTAATGTACATCTCACAACCATTGTATTTGTCATAAGTGATGATATCACCATGTCCAAATTCACGCTTGTTTAACTTGATTTTGAAAGTAGTACCTTCAATACCTTTTGCTGCATTTGCTGGCTCAATATCTTCAACTATGTAAGGAAGATCAATTGATAGTGGAGTTTGCCATTTATACTCACCACGTGCGTTATCTACATTGATAACATTTTTTCCACCAAAAGAAGACAACTGGTATAAAGGCATTTCAACTTTTTGAGCCATAGCCCATAAGTCTACTGGACCTAAATCCATTGGTTCTGCATCTTTTAGCATGTTCTGTAAATGGTAAGAATCTACATGTGAACTAGCATTGTATGCCGTATCACGCAAGAAAATCCCATTATTTAATACTGGAGTTGCCATTTGTATTTATTTATTTGTTTATTTATAATACTTTTTTAAAATCTTTTAAACATATTGTTGCCACCTGTTCTTGAGACTGTACTGTTTGATCCTGTTTTTCTAGTCTGTGCTCTTTCCTCATGTGGAATAGATGAAGCAATTTTTTTACCTTCTTCAGTCTTTAACATTCTTACAGTTTTTTCAGTAGCAATTTTAGTACCTTGATCTTTAATCTTATTTTTATACCCTTCTGGATCTGCTAATAGCCAAAGAGCTTCAGCAATAAGATCATGTCTTGGTTCTACAAACTGATACTTCTCTAATAAGTGCCCAAGTAAGTTAGTAGGTTTACCTGATATAGAAGGATAAGCTGGTTGAACTAATCCACTGTATAACATGTTTTGTACTTTCTTATCTAGTTTAACACCATCTAATTCACCTACTGATAATACATTATATACATTATCTGTATATTGTTTAGCAGCTTGTACTTGTTGTTCCTTTTTATTTTCCTGTTCTGCAAGTTTTCTAGATACTATCTCTTCTTGCATTCTGTCTAACTTAGGTTTAAACTGTCTAGCTTTTTGTCCTAACTTATCTACATCTGCCCAGTCTTCAATTTCTGACTCTATTTCTTCTGGTGTACCAAAATTAGTAGCCCAAAGATATTGTCTTGCAATTTCTGCTTGATGATTCTCATCATCTGGATTAAGTTCAAATACTTCTTCTACTTGAGCAAGAGTTCTGAATAAACCCTTAAGATCTTGTCCACCATCTGCTACATACTTAGCTGCAGTTTTCAATTCATCAGGTAATGCATTAAAGAAATCTTTAGGAGCTGCCTCTTTAATCTTTCTTTCTTTCTCTTGAAAGTTGGCTTCAAATAACTCTCTAAAGTCTTTAGTAGTATATTCTTCTAAATCTTTATCATCATCAAATCCAAATAGAGTACCCTCTTCTATCATCTTAGCTGCTAACTCATGAAGACCTGACTTATCTATCTTTGGTCTTCCTTTGTTACCTGCATCTTCTTCCTGAGCAATAAGTCCATCTAACTCATCAATAGTTTCTTGGACTTCTTCCTTAGTAATAGTCTGTTCTGCCGTATCTGGTTTACTTGTTACACCAGTTTTGCTGTCAAGGAACTCATAATCAGTTTTTTTATCCTTAGTAAAAAGAGATTTCTTTTCCTCTTCTTCTTCTGGTAGCATCACGTTTTCTGCCCCAGGCATTCCAAATAATTCATCCAAGTTTACATCTACTTGTGATACAGTAGTGTTTTCTTGAGTTGTTTGTTCTTCAGTATTCATATGTTGGTCTTTATGTTACTATAAATAATATAACTATTTTAATGCAAATAAACTTCTAAAATTTAGATTTGTTTAATTTTATTTTTTCATTTTTGGCATTATATGGCTAAGTGTTATTTCTTGTTATCAGATTTTCCTTTAACATCATATTTATTTTTGTTTTCTCTGGCCACTTGTAATTGTTTATCAGCAATATTTTGTTGAACCATAAGTTTTTCTCTCTCTAATTCTGCTTTCTGATTATTACTAGAAGTCCTATTAGCTTCTTTTTGTCTTTCAAGACTCATTTGACTAGTGAACTGTTCTGAGTTTTGTATATCTCTTAGAGTATCATTGTAATCAGATTGTTGATTTTGATTAATATCTTGTGTAGCACCAAATCCAGCAGACCTAATTTCAGCAACAAGAATATCTCTCTGTCTATCTTTTTCTCCTCTAATGTCTTCTGAATCTCTTTTAAGTTTTTCATCTTCCGCTCTTGCTTTTAATGCTTGATCTTGCATATCTTGTTGATGTTTCATTTCTGCATCTTTCTGTGCTTTAATTTTTTGCTCAGAATCTTTAAGTACACTATTCAATTCAGATATACTTTCTGACTGCATTAATTTTCCTAAGTCATATATTGAAGCTCCTGTAGTGTTATTAGATATTGCCATGTTTTTCAATTGGTCTAATACTGCTCTATAGTTAGCTTTAGTAGTTGCAAATATATTAAGATCTCTCATTAATAAATCTGTACCATTAATCTGAAAGTTTACTTTTTCATCTGCAGAAGTCATATATGATAACCTAGCAGAAGGTTTAGTAGATTGATAAAACTGTGCAAGATCTGTTCTCATCTGATGTACTCTTGGCATTAAGTAATCTGAGTGTTGTATGAAGTACATTTCTGTTTGAGCATAAGATGATCCAACTGCTTGTTCTACACCTGTTGCAGTTTGTTGAGATAATTGCTGACCCATTCTTTGTGGATTAATACCTATAACTTCATATGCTTGTTGTTTCATATATGTAGCTAATTGTATTCTTGACATTAACCTATTAGTTTGTTCTAGGTCTAATTTCTGAAAGTGTTGAAAGTTAAGAGCATTCTCTGTATTAGTAATACTGGTATCTAAAGGAAGCATCTGAAAATTCTTCATTGCTACATAAGCTTTAGCTAAATTGTTTTTACCCCAGTCTTCACCCATAGAATGTCTTGGTAATGCATTCTGATCTAATAAGATAACTGTACCTAACTCATCTACTAAAATATCTGCTATTTGGTTATTAACAATATTATATCCTATCTGGAAAGGTTTCATTAAATCTATTAATGCAGTTGACTTAGTATTTCTATCTGAGAATACTGCACCTTCTACTGGTAGTTTACATCCATATAAACTATTATCACCTTTAAATTGAAATCTAAGTGGTCCTATGTTTTGTTTATCAACACCAATATATATAGGAGTAAATCCACCAGGGTTATTCATACCCCAGAAAGAAGGAATGTTTGGTCCAACTTTAATACCACCCCATACCTCATTAATCCAAATCCAGTCTATATGCTCACCATATACAATATTGTCTTTAGTTTTATTTTTAAAGAGTCTTGTATCATATATAGGCATATCTGTTACTTTATAGTCTTCAGTAATAATTTCTGTAATTACTTCACCTGAGTCAGTAACTTTAGTTAAGTGACCTACTTTTCTTTGAGATTTCCAATATGCTGTAGTACAACGTAATAGATATGCAGTACCTTGATCATAATAATCTTCTCCTTCTCTAAGTATGTAATTAACAATATCTCCTCCGTTGAATATACTATTAGCTGCTGCAGTAGAGTATTGTCTGAATCCTAATGAAGGCATGTTAGTATTCCACTCATGTGATTTAGTTGCATCATAAAATGATCCGTCATTCTGAGTACCACCAATGTTATATCCTGCAGATCTGATAGGATAGATAGCTTCTAGTGATGCCATCTGATCTTCATTCATCATATATCCATACTTGTCAATAACATCTGCTACAGTTAACATGTCAGTTTTACCAACCCAGTTAGATTGTGATATATATCTTGCATCAGGAGACTTGTGATAGAATGTTAGTACAGGATTCCATAATTCTACATCATAATCATCTTCCATCATTCTCATATGCCAGAACTCTCTGTCTGTAATAAGCATATCTCTGAATCCTCTTTCTTCTAACTCATCCATTCTGAATCTTTCAGTATCAACTTCATGTTGATGAGAAGCCCATTGCTCTACTATAGATCTGTAATCTTTTTTAAAGAATTGTTCTATTTCAGGTAATGTTTTAAGTTTTTCTGGATTTAATTGTTCTTGTGCTTCTGGAGATTCTGGATTAAGACCTTGTTCTACTAATGCAGATGTTATCTTCATCTGTGCATCTTGCATTAATGTGTCTTCTACCATTTGTCTTTTTTGCTCCATCATATCATTATATGATCCTTCATCAACAGCACGGTATGTTAATTTACTTGATCTTTTAGCAAACTCAGCTACAAGAACATTAATTACATTGGGTATAATTGGGTAAAATTTAAGTTCAAGTGCAGAAGAATCTTCTTTAGTAAGAGTTTCAATTATATCTCTATAATCATTATCTTCCTCTACAATATAATCAGACTTATCAATAACACCTTTAGCTAACTTATAATTTTTCATTAACCTACGGGCATTTCTCTTAATCTGTTTAAGACCATTCCACTCTAACCAGTCAAGATTCCAAGCTGCCCACTTATCATCTTTTTCTGCTTTAGGAATAAACTGTAAAGGTTGAGTTATACTACCTAACCTGTTGTGTTCTGTCTTTGCTCCTTTTTTTAACTGTAGTGCATTATATACTTGCATATTCTTTTATTTTAAATTTTTAAATGGTGATCTGTTAAATTTTTGATTTTCACCTAATCCACTTCTACCCATATGTCTAAAAGGACTACTCTTTAAGGTATACAAATTTTTTGAATTTTCCAATTTTTTACTTGCTTCATCTCTCACAATTCTTTTTGTGTAACCCATATTAGCTTGTTGGATTTTAAGAAATGAAACTAATGCAGAAAAAGCTACTAATCTATCCACGTTGAGTCCATCTTGATAAGCCTGCATTTCTTTCATTAACATTATATCCGGTATTCTTTCTACACCATAATGTATTTTTACAGTAGTACCATCATCTTTCTGTATATGATCTATCTCTTCAGTTAAGAAATCTTGAGTATAACTGATCATATGGTTTTTAAATAATACCCCTGTATTTCTCCATCCGTATTCTTGGAATACATTTGCATTAGAACCTAAATCTTTTAAGAATACTATTTTGTTTCTTGGTACAAGATATCTTTGTTTCTTTCTTGATATCATGTGATTTATAAATTGAGATATGTTATTCTCTACTATAGTCCATGCATTATACCATTCTATTATTAATTCTAGTCTCTCATGTGTTTTATTAATATCATCAAATCTTCCGCACCATGCTGCTACAATTTTATCTCTTTCTATAAATGTCTCAGCCTCACCATTAGTAACCTTAGTTACTTCAACTGGAGCTTTCATTATATATATGGAACATAGTGAGTCTGAGGTAGTTGTCTTTCCTTCTGCAACAGGGTCAATACTACCATAGTACATACCAAATGTAGGATCTGGTACTGGTCTTTCCCATACTACTAATGTACCTGTTTTATCTTCTGTCTTCTTAGATATAGGAAACTCAGCTATTGGTAATTTATTAGTAGCTTTTACTTTTACTTTACCGGTTTCATCTCTAGATATATCAAGAAACTCTGAAGAGTATTCTTTTTCTTCTATTCTTTTTATCTGAGCATTTACAAGATGTGGTGGAAACTTAGCCTCTTTTCTAAATGCAAATGCCTCTTCTATATTTCTTGGATGCTGAGATACCTCAAGTTGATAATCTTTAGGTTCTTTATTTTTCTTAATTTCCTCAAAGTATTCATCTAAAGCAATTAATGCTTCTTGGACAAGTGAATTACCATAGTCATCTATATATGGTGGCATAGACCATTGTTCCGGTATAAACAATCCTGATTCTCCCCATGTATTATCTTTATCAATTAGATTAGTTTTAACTGGGTATATATCATTACTAATTGGATCAAGTATCATTTTCTTTAAAGGACCACATTGATCAAGATCCCCTACTGATCCTGCAGCAATAAATAATCCTGTAGTAATCATACCAGACTTAAGTGCTGGCTTGATATATCCAAAGGTTGTATCCATCTTGGGAGCAATTCCTGCTTCCTCATGAAAGAAGAACTTAACTGGACCCCCTACACCATTTGTTGGATCTTTCTCAAAAGACATACCTTGCATAGTACCTTTAAGTCCTATTTCAGCTTTTCTATCACCTTTTCTTATTTCAATTTTTTGTTGCCACATCATTATTTTGTCTGGAGACATAGGTCTATACCATGCAGTATGTTCATTTAAGAATGCTGCATACTCAGATAAAAATTTCCATGTACCTTTCTCATTGATATAATCTTTAAGTGAGGCACCCATTTTTAATGTAACCCCTGCTTCAAACCATAACTGATTAATGAGTTTACCTGCATGAAAGTATGAACTAGCTATCTGTCTTTTTTTAAGAATAGCTACGTGCATATAGTTTATCTCTGCAAGTATCTCATATAAGGCCATATGATATTGTGCATCTCTTATCTTAGCAAATCCAAACTTTTGCTCCTCCTTATCAAAGATTGGTAAGAAGTTTAACCACATATAATAATCTCTTGTAAGGAACCAGATTTTAGTTCCTGATTTAATTATTACACCTAATCTGCATTTAGCTTTTTGGTCTTCCCAATAGTTAATAAAATCTTTAGATTTAAATGGAGCTACACAATATACTTTATCTATATTGAATTTTGTTGATTCAGATATAAATACTTTATTACTAACATCATCAAACTCATATTCACCTGGCTCTTTAAATAATGCAAACACAAACTCACCAAATTCTTTTCTTGTACTAAAAGATGTAGTAGTCCATGTTCCATTATCCCAAGTGGGAATATCCGTGTACATATTTTCCATAACTACTTGATTTTAAGAATCATAAGATAAACCAATTCCTCCGCGTACTTTACTAGATTGTTCTTCCTGTAAATCTTTATATACTCCTTTAAAAGAAGCTCTAATAAGATCAAAGTTCTTTGCTGCAGCAACTAATGAATTTATATTACCATCTCTTCCTGCAGTAATTGGAGTAGTCTCCATATATCTAGCTAATCTATCTAACATAGATGCCATACCTTTATATGCTCTATATGTAGGAGTCTCATATAATCTTTGGCAAAATACTAATGCTTGATATATTGTTTTATCCTCAATAGAAAATTCAGCTTTTATCTCAGTTAGAATTAAATCTTCTTTATCTATCTCTGGTGTGTGAAAGAATGGATTCATATCAGGATTAGGACATGTCATATAAAACAAGTACTGATATATCTTAATGTAGTTTTCTGGATATTCATCCATAACATCCTTAAGTGCATGTAAAGTATAACAATGTTCAGTTGGTATTACTACATTATTCTGTACATCAAATAGTTTTATTAACATCTTTATAATGATTTAATTATAGCAATTACTTCTTCTTTTAAATATGGTATCTCCATTGGTATTACTTGTTTAATTTCCGGATCTCCTTGATCAGTATATTTAGTAATAGGATATCCCCATTCATCTACTCCATCTAAGTCAAATGTAACATGATGTATAAACAATTTACCCGGTTTTAATTTTGGGTTATGCTTCAACATAATATACATATATATACTTAATTGTAGTGCATAGTGGTTAAAATTACAATCATCCAAATGTGATACAGGTTCCTGTAATTTGTCACTAATCCCATCCCAATCCTTATATGATTCAACATCAATCTTCTTATTTGTCTTGTAATCAATGATATTTATCCTATCATTTACTACTTCTACTAAATCTGATTGACCACATATACCTGCAGACTTTAAATAAACCATATGTTCAGGATATACACCTTGTTCTAATTTCTGAGAAGGAGCATACTTTAAATTGTTTACTTCAGGTACTGGAGTTATTATTGGTATTATCACACCATCTACTTCCAATGAAGATAGACTGCATAGATCTGATTCTCTTTGATTATGATAAAAGGTTCCTAATGATGTAGCTCTTAGTGCTTCACTATCCCAGATTTCAATTATCTTTTCTGGTGCTATACCAAACCATTTTGATTTTTTTTGTTTAGAGCATTTAGCAGCTACTTTAACTTTATCAAATGGCTTTTTTAATTTTGATATAAGACTTGTTACACTAGTCCATTTGATAGATTCTTCACCTTCTATACTAGTATAACTATGATCATCTGCTTTAAATACTATACTCATAATTGTGCATTTTCTATAATTGTATCAGCTAAAATAATTGATGCTTCATCATTTGATGTCAACATACTTTTAATATTATTAACTTCTTCTTGAGTAAATTTATCTTCTAATCTAAGTATACTCAATGATAAAAACTTATTTTGAAGTTCTAATTTTTCTATTCTATTTAATAATACCTCTGTTGGAGTATAAACATTTTTATTATTACTTGTTATTTGATCCCATATACCACCAGCAGTTACAGTACCAACACTACCAATATGATTAAGTCCATATAAACCTTGTGCTGTTAAATCTTCTCCAATTGTCATAATTATAATTTTTCTAGTTTATCTTCATCTTCTTCTGTGATAACCGCCTTCCATCTTAAGTCTGGACAGTCTGATGATAATGATCTTGTTTTAAATGTAAGTGAACATCCACATAAATTACAACATGGTTGCGTCCCTGGCATTACACATGATGAACCTTTAGTATCTTTTCTTACACACACATTACATAACTCCATTCTGTCTGCTGCAATCTTTTCTACAAAGGCATCTCTTATTACAGAGTTCTTAATACCCTCCATAATCTGTTTTCTATTGTTCCAAATTTCCTTTAGCTTTACCATCTGCTTTATCCTTTAAAAATTTATCTTTAATTTCTTTATCTGCTTTTAGCATTTTATCTGCTTTCTCTAATAATATAACTTTAGCCTCTATTCTTTTCTTATAGTTATAATTGGCCATAGTATCAGTATTTAGTGTTTCAATACTATTATGATACTTGTCCAAGAGTGCAGTAACTAATCTAGGTTTAATTGACATGATTCCTAAACCATCTAAGTTTATTCTGATATGATTTAACTCAGTTAAGTTTTTTCTTATCTCTTTATAGTAGAAAGTCATGAAATTATCTACAAGTGTTTCTGAGACATTTAAATCTTCAGCAACTTGTTTATATAATATATTAGGTTTTTTTGGAATCATCTTCCTAGAAATTTATAATCTAATAATATATCTCCTTCTGTTTGTACTTGCAAGGTAGGATTTAATCTGATAAGTTTTTTATCTACATCATCTTTAATTACTAACATTGTCTTCATTGCTTTATTAACCGCATTTCTAACTGTTTGTGGAGACTTAAATATCATCTGTTCATCAGAAGAAGCATCATAACAAAAATGAGTTAATTCAATAGGTCCTGACATGCTCAATAATGTTAAACAGTTTAAGTCAGAATCACTCACCACTATATGATTAATATAGCAGTGAGATAATATCTGAAATTTAACAATTTCCCATTTAGGCATTACAGCACGTTTCTGTACTTGATTTACTAATGCCATAAGTTCTTATTGAGTTTTAAGTTTTCTTTCTTGTTCTGGTGATGGTGCATCAATTTCTTCTTCACCTTCAGTAGGTGGGTTCATCATCATTGCAAGTTGATAGTTAATACTTGTTCTTTTGAATCTAGCCTCATCAATTTCACATAGTACTTTTTCATACTCTAGTTGTGCTGTTAAATAAGGAATTGATTCTGTGTAAAATTTAAGCATATCAGCCTTTCTTTCTGCTAATTCTTCTGCTGTTAACTCTACTTCTTGCTCTTGTTGGTTTACATTTTCCATTGTACTTGTTTTTAAATTAAACTTTTATTTATGCATTTTTATATAAAACATTATTAAATAAGTCATGCTCATCTTTACTTATTTCTTTCCAGTTAAGTAATGAACGTACTGGAGCAGTATTTCTCATTTGTGACATTACAATAAAAGGATGAATTGTATTTACACTTTCTATTGTTTCATCAGCAAGTTCACAGACCATCCAGTAAAATTTTTCATTTTCCATTATATATATTTTTAAAGTTTATACAAATATACAAAATAAGTTTAAACTTCTAGTATTTAAAATAAAAAACTCAGGTACGTTAATTACCTGAGTTCTAAATTATAGATGCGTAGTTATTATCTATTTTTAATTGTAAAGTTTAATATAGTCAACATGTAAAAGCTTCTATCAATATCAAATTCAATGGTAAATAAGTCTAAAGCTCCAAGACGGATTCTTACACAGGCTTTATCCCATTGTTTATTCTTTATTTTCCAGGCATTTCTTAATTTCATACTGCTACTATATCTTTAGATTCAATTAATGTGTAAGAGAATTTGTTACCATGTATTTTTGCTGCTATTCTACAGATCTTCATGAACTCATCAAAGTCTTTTACTCTTTTAAATACTTGACATCCTTCTGACCAGTTCTCTACCCATGTAGAATCTTGACCTGCTTTGTGGATATTAATACCAAACATGCCATTATCTCTTATTACTTCATCAAAGGTCATGTCTTTATTATTATCTCTAAAGATTGCTACAGTACCATTTCTTTGACATAGGGCTTCATATTTACCTTGATGCTTATCAATAGACCATACACCTCTGTATTGTCCAGGAATAAGTCTTGCTACACCTTTAGGATTATGATACTGCATTACACCTTTTTTACCTGGTTCAGTTGTATTCATCCATTCATGGTATTGCCATATACCTTTATCATCTTTATATGATATTGTGATAATATCATCAAATACATTAGTAACTTTTCTACCAGTAGCACTATTACGTACTCCTACTATATTAACATCATAACTTTTGTTTGCTGCATCCTCAAACCACTTGTAGCCTTTAGAGTTAACTGCATTTCTTATTTGACTTAATATCATAACTTATTATTTATTGGTTAAACCTGATTATAAAAATACAAATTTAAATTACAATTTCATAAAAGAAATTCTTTTTACACCAATCATGTAAATCTTGTGGTGTAAAGTTATATACTTTCTCTATACAATATATCCATGCAATATACTCTGAACAGTATAAACTTTCATATTTTTTCTTTCTCCACCTGCCTGTAAGTAATTGAAAAGGTTTCTTCATAATAATTTCTTCAAAACTATATGCTGAACAACCTACTCTGGAGAGTGCTCTTTGAGCAAATGTTTTCTCATTAGTAACTGTACTTGATCTATGTATTATAATATCATATTCATATTCAAGTAACCAGTCTGCCCATGCTCTTAAATTTACACCATCTTTTTGTGCATCTAAGACATAGGGTTCTCCCCATACTTCTATGAACACTGCAGAATGTGTAAATTTTGATTTAGTAAATTTCTTAACTAATTTACTATTTAAATTTTTTCCACTACAATGTAATATATCTCCCGTTTTTAAAAATGTGGGATTCATTTTACATTTTTAAGTTGAATAGTAATTAGTTTACCAACTGTATCAGATAATTCACCAATTTTAGCAGCCATATTCTTAATCTCTTGTTGAGTTGTTTCTGTGATCAACTGATATTTAAGTCTATGTTCTTGTTCAAGTAATTCTATTTTACCTTTTAATCTACCCTCCTCTTCTGTGTGAGATTGATCATTAGTTTTAAGAACTGCTACATCTGCTATTATTGATGTGTGTGTTGTCTTTAAAAAGTATCCTATAAGTGTAATAATAAAACCTATACAGAATAAACCTATTGTAAGTATTTGATCCATAATAATAAAAATAAAAAATAATATATATTCTAATATAGTTATATTTTACTAGATACAGCGCACTTTTTTAAAATTATTTTGCTGGTTCTATGGTTAACTGTGATAATGTGGCAGTTACAGTTCCAGCTAATATTAAGTATCCACTAGCTGATACCAATATTGCAGGTAATGCTACTGGAGAAGCAATAATTATTCCTCCTATTGTTCCTGCTATAATACCAATTTTTTGCATTTTTTTCCAAAATGTTGGAGTTTTAGCATTCCATCTTTTTTTTAAATTTTTCATAATCTTATTTTTTAATGTATAAATCTGCTTCTTTTTTTCTTCTTTTTAATAATCCAGGAAGTATTTTATTTCCACTAGATACATAATGGTTTATCCACCAATCATGTATAACTGCATCTGTAGCTTTTTTATTTATTAAACCAAATAAATCTTTTGAGCTACCACAATTCCAGCAAAATGATACTAGTGCATCAAATTGATTTTGGTTTAAAGTAACCTTTATATTCCTATCTACAGTAGCTTCATACTTAGGAAGTAACTCTATAAATAATTCATTAGCTCTTTCTTGAGTAATTTTATCACCCAATTTAAACTTGCTACCATCCTTTCTAGATGTATTTCCATACCCAATAGTTATTGGTAATCCACCAGTTCCAGGATCAACATAAGCTTTTAACTTACATCCTTCAAATCCCTTAATTAGGTCTATGCCTTGTTGTGAAGTTTTCATCTTTTAAATTGATTTTATGAATATAATGTACATGCAAATCTAATTCCAGTAGCAGTTCCAGTTGGTGTTGCAGGCATTGTTGTTATATTTGATGTATTAGATATTCCAAATATAGCATCAGAAATACCTACATCATATATAGTTCTCCAACTAATTCCATCTGCATAATATCCTACAACAAGATTTTCTCCAACTGCTAGCTTTAATGTTTGTCCTGCTTCTGCTGTAAGTAAGATTTCATTTGCACCTGTACTACAAGTTAAAGACCCTTGGCCTATTAAAGTCATTGTACCTGTCAAAGTTCCTCTGTAAATACCAAATCTAACTAAATCTGAACCTGAAAAACCCCATAGTTTTACTTTGGATATAGTTCCTGTAACAGTACTTATTGTTTGATAATAGTACTGAGTAGATGCCGCTGTTGGTGCAGTGTCTGCAGAAGATACATCTTGAGGTGAAAATGCAACAGCATCACTACTAAATATTTCTAATACCACACCTTCTGAATTTTTATAATGATTCAACTTATCTGTTAAATCATAAAAATAAGTAGAGTTGGCTACAGATGCCCAGTCAGCTGAACTATTTGTTACTTTAGTATATTGTATTCCTGTTTGTTGGTTATTTATTATTAACCCACTTGGAGTATGTACAGCCATTTTTTTAAATATTAGTCAATTAATATTTCTATTTCACTTACTTCTATACCAAATGTTATAGCCATTTTTACTCTGAATCCTAAATAATAAAGATATGTAGTAGCATCAGTATAACTTAAACCTGTTGGTACTTCATCTTTAACTAGGTCATACAAAGCATTTGTTTCTTCTTCTGTAACAGGATATAAGTTAGATGAAATAACTTGACCTTCTTCAGATACATATTGAAACATATACATTGAATCAAATGTACTTGCTAATTGTTGATTGCAAGAAGTTAAAATACCTTCTACTATTCCTGTTTCTTGTCCTGCTATTCCACTATTATAAGTTACAGGTACTAATGTTTTTAATTTCATATTTTTTTATTTTTTATGCATAAATATTTTCTACGGTATCTATAGTAGCAAACCATTGTATATTAGTTGCTATCACCCCTGTAATTGTTATTAATAAACCACCAACATTTACACTTGTGTTTGCAGCTAAAGTAGGAG
>Ga0208226_1000118_pt1 | contig 25673 bp, 27 predicted proteins | sample LakMenE18May11ns_FD_150713 | JGI IMG/M metagenome (GOLD analysis project Ga0208226, IMG submission 150713) | Freshwater microbial communities from Lake Mendota, WI - 18MAY2011 deep hole epilimnion ns (SPAdes) | ecosystem: Environmental > Aquatic > Freshwater > Lake > Epilimnion/Euphotic zone ... | reverse complement strand
AAGCGGATTGGCGCAGCTTTGCGATTAGCTTCTTCAATCGGTGTGATATCTAATATATTTTTTGATAAGATAAAAATTTATAAGGATAGTAATAAAGATTTAATTCTAAAAGTTTCTAAAAAAGATGCACAAGTAATTTCAAATCAAGTCCAAAAAAGATTGAAATCTTTGGGGGATGAAATGAAAATAAAATCTAAGATTATTTACACTAATTAAGCAGACTTAATTTTCTTTTCAAGAAACTCTGGAAGCTCTTCTGTTGTTCCTTTTGTACTTTTATTATCTTCCTCCTCATTTTTCCAACCTTTAGGCTGGTAAGCATGAAGAACGTGTAATTTACAGTAAACTCTTTCTTCCATGGGATTTCTTCCACAGAAATAAAAATTAGCTTCATCTGGATGTCCAATAGGCCATCTGCAAGTTTTTTCGTTTAAATTTTCTAAACTAGTTGGATTTTCAGGCTCAAAATCTTTCTCAATAATAATAGCTCTAAGACCACGAGGTTTTCTTAATCTTTTTAAAGGAACGCTATTTTTATGATGAAACTTGTTTTCGCTCTTTTGAATATAAATATTTCTAGAATGAGATCTGCCAGCAAGTCCTAAACGGTGTGATTTTCCAATAACAGCATTTCTAGAAATACCATCACCTAGCATTCCAGCTATTTGGCTCGCAGTATGACCTTCGTTCCAAAGCTTTTTTAATTGTTCAGTTTTTTCTGGCGTCCATCCCATAAACACGGGTTAAATACTATATGTAGTCTAAGCTAAAGTAAATTATACTATATATAGGCTAAAAAAATGTAGATAAATCAGTGATTTATTTAATTTACATAAATTTATCCACATTTATCTATATATTTTAATAATACTTAAAAATATGAGCGCAATTAAAGATTATAAAATTAGAATTCCACAAGTCATATCCATTAACTGGATTGGATTTTACACGCTTTATAAAAAAGAAATTTTAAGATTTTTGAACGTTTGGATTCAAACAGTATTTTCACCTGTAGTAACGCTAGTGCTTTTTTTAGCTGTTTTTACAATAGCTTTAGGACTTAATAGAAATAATATTTTAGGACATGAATATGGAGTGTTTATATTGCCAGGCCTAATTTGCATGCAGATCTTGCAAAATGCTTTTGCTAATACTTCTTCATCATTAATGATTGCTAAAGTTCAGGGAAATATCGTCGATATTTTGTATCCACCGCTTAGTCCTATGGAAGTAACAGCTGCAATGCTTTTAGGAGCAATCACAAGAGGTTTGGTTATTGGATTCTTTTCAGTGTTAATTATTATTCCGTTTGCGCATATACCGGTTCATAATATTTTTATAATTCTTATATTTGCATTACTGGGTTCATCAATGCTTGCTTGTTTAGGATTTATTACAGGATTATGGGCTCAAAAGTTTGATAATATGGCAACAGTTACAAACTTTGTTATTGTTCCTTTATCATTTTTATCAGGAACTTTTTATTCTATACAAAATCTACATTCAGCATTTTATTATATTAGTCATGCAAACCCGTTCTTTTATGCCATTGATGGATTTAGATATGGATTTTTAGGACAGGCTGATGGATCTATTGTTATAGGATTCTTTTACTTAACATTTATCAATTTAGCTTTATGGGTAATATGTTATATCCTTTTTAAAAAAGGATATAGAATTAAAAGCTAATTTTCATGAGTTCAGTATTAGGTACATATAAAAGAAGAGAAGTTTCTTTTTCAGAAGGAAAAGGAACTTACCTTACATCAACCACAGGAGAGAAATATTTAGATTTCGTCTCTGGTATTGCTGTAAATTCTTTAGGACATTGTCATCCTCATTTAGTTGAGACTATAAAAAAACAATCTGAAAAATTGTGGCATGTATCTAATGCTTTTACAATTCCTGAACAGGAAAAATTAGCTAAAAGATTAACAGATAATACTTTTGCTGACTTTGTTATATTTGTAAATTCAGGAGCAGAGGCAACTGAAACAAGTATTAAAGTTGCAAGAAAATATTTTTTTGAAATAGGTCAGCCTGAAAGAAATAGAATTATTACTTTTGAAGGTGCTTTTCATGGAAGAACTTTAGCCGCTTTATTTGCAGCTAATAATAAAGAGCATACGTTAGGATTTGGCCCTAAAGTTGATGGTTTTGATCAAGTTCCATTTGGAGATCACGCGGCTTTAAAAAAAGCGATTACAAAAAATACCGCTGCAATCATGCTTGAAACCGTTCAAGGAGAGGGCGGAGTTAGAGTTGTTCCAGATTATTGCTTGAAGCCTTTAAGAAAACTTTGTGATGAGAATGGTATTTTACTTATTTTAGATGAAGTTCAATGTGGAATTGGAAGAAGCGGAAAATTTTTTGCATTTGAATGGGCTAACATTGTTCCAGACATTGTTCCTATTGCAAAAGGAATTGGTGGTGGTTTTCCAATAGGCGCATGCTTAGTAAGTAAAAAAGTTGCAGTTGGAATGAAACCAGGATCGCACGGCAGTACATTTGGAGGAAATCCTTTAGCGATGAGTGTTGGTAATGCGGTATTAGATATTGTTTTACAAAAAGGATTTTTAGAAAATGTTCAGGAAGTTGGTAGTTATTTTGAGACAAAATTAAAAGAAGTACAAAAAAAATATAGTAATATTATCGAACAAGTAAGAGGCATTGGTCTTTTAAGAGGAATTAAGTTAAAAGTAGATAATAATAAGTTTTTAGATCATTTATTTCAAAATAAGATGCTAGCAGTAAAAGCTGGCGATAACGTTATAAGATTACTACCTCCGCTTATTGTTGAAAAAAAAGATATTGATGAAGCAATCAAAATAATCACGAAAACTTGTTCTGAATTTTAGTTATGAAACATTTTTTAGATTTAAGTTTGATTGAAAAAAAAGATTTAAGACAGATTGTCGAAAACTCTAAGACAAGAAAAAAGAATAGAAATAATAAAGGCAAAGTTCTTATTGATAAAGACAATCCTTTAGAAGGAAAAATGCTACTGATGGTTTTTGAAAAGCCATCTACAAGAACAAGACTATCCTTTGATTTAGCAATGAGACAGTTAGGTGGTCAGACGATAGTTATTAATTCTGAGAATTTGCATGTTGGTATTGGCGGAGAGACAATTGCTGATACAGCAAGAATCTTCTCAGTTTTCTCAGATATTATTATGCTTAGAACTTTTGAGCATAGTACTTTATTAAAATTTTCTGAGCTTCTTACAGTGCCTATTATAAATGGACTAACGAATGACAGTCATCCTTGTCAGATTTTGAGTGATGTTATGACATTTGAAGAAATCAAAGGATCAATACAGGGTAAAAAAATTGCTTGGGTTGGTGACGGTAATAACGTTACTAATTCTTTAATGGAAGCGGCTACTCAATTCGATTTTGAATTAAAAATTGCCTGTCCAAAAGATTTTATGCCATCAAAAAAAGTTGTTGCTTGGGCTAAGAAGAAAAAAGCAGATATTGAAATATTGCACGATGCAAAAGATGCGGTGGATAATGCAGATTGCGTTATGACAGACAAATGGATTTCTATGGGTGATAAAGGAAATTTAAGTAAAAAAAGAAAAGCATTTAAGAACTTTCAAGTTAATGAAAAATTAATGAAAATTGCAAAAAAAGATGCAATTTTTATGCATGATTTACCAGCACAAAGAGGAGAAGAGGTAAGCGCTGGTGTTATTGATGGTAAGCAATCTGTGGTATGGCAACAAGCTGAGAATAGACTGCACTGTCAAAAGGGAATTATTGAGTGGTGCTTAAAAGGTAAATGATTGAAAGAGCAATTGTTTTAGCTGCAGGCTTTGGAAAAAGAGTTCTTCCCCTTACAAATACTACACCAAAACCATTACTCAAAATTAACAATGTTAGTCTACTTGAGAATACTTTAAATTTTTTAAAAAAATTTGGAGTAAAAAGTTTTGCCATTAACACTCATCATCTTGGAGAGCAAATAGAAGCTTTCGCTGGAAAGAATAAAAGCATTTATGATATTAAAATTTTTAAAGAGCAAGAAATCCTAGGCACAGGAGGCGGAATTAGAAATGCCTTATCATTTTTTTCCGACAAACCTTTTATCTCTATTAACAGCGATACAATTTGGTCTGACGAATATTTATCTCCATTAAAAAATTTGTACAAAAATTTTACACAACACAATGCCAACTCGGGTCTTTTAATGATTAAGAGAGAGAATAGTTTTGATAAAACTTTAAAAGGTGATTTTACCATAAAATCTGAACCTTTTTTATTTAGGCAACCTGGGGATACTAATAATTTAATTTTTACAGGATGCCAGATTATTAATCCTGCATTGCTAAAAAATAAAAAAAATGAAAATTTTTCAATCCAACCAGTATGGGATGAAGTAATTGCTGATAAAAAAATGGTTGGAGAAGTTGCTCCAAATATATTTTACCACGTTACGGATTTACCAATTTACGAGAAGCTAAAACAATTAGATCTTATTGGTTAATTAATATTTTTTTCGCTCTTTTTTGATCAAGATATAAATACTTTGATACGCTCATATCGCTTTTCAATGTAATATGAATTGGATTTCCAGTTGGGATTTCTAATTCAATAATTGAGCCATCAGTAATGTTAAATATTTTTTTACAAAGAGATCTTAAGCTATTGCCATGTGCTGAAATGATTACATTTTTTTCTTTTTTTAAAATAGGTAAAATATTTTTTTCATAATAAGGAATAACTCTTTTAAAAGTATCTTTTAAAGATTCAGTATCAGGAATTAAATCCTTACTAATTTTTTTATAAATTGGATAATTTGCTGGATGATTAGGATCACTTTTATCCATAGGTGGAGGAGGGCTATCATAACTTCTTCTCCAAATTTTTACTTGTTGTTCACCATGTTTTTTTGCAGTTTCTTCTTTATTAAGACCCTGCAGAGCCCCATAATGTCTTTCATTTAATTCCCAAGCTTTAAATATATTTTTGATACTTAAATCTAGTTTTTTATTTATTTCATCTAAAGTTAAAATGGCTCTTTGTTGAAAAGAAGTGAATGCAAAATTAAAATTGATATTAAGATTCTTAATTAAAGAACCTGCTTGTTGCGCCTCTTCTATTCCTTGCTTCGTAAGCTCAGAATCGTACCAACCTGTAAATCTATTTTCTAAATTCCACTGACTTTGACCGTGTCTTACTAGAATTAAATTATACATTTTTTATTTTTTAAATTGTGATACTAAAAATTTATGAGTGATTATAAATTATTTTACATGACTTGTAAGAATAAAGTTGAAGCAAATAAAATCGCTTATGACCTTGTTAAAAAAGATCTAGTTGCATGCGCAAATATTATTCCAAGTGTTAAATCTTATTTTAAATGGAATAAGAAAAAAGTTAATATTGCAAAAGAGAATATTCTTATTGGGAAAACAGTGAAGAAAAATATTAATAAAATTATTACGCATGTAAAAAAAATTAGCTCTTATGAATGTCCATGCGTTGTTTTTTTAGATATAAAGAATGGGAATAAAGATTTTCTAAGTTGGATTAAAAGCTCTACCAAATAAAATTATTTAAACTAAGTTAAGTTTAATGATTCGAAATAAATTTAAATTTTTATTATATTTTTCCCTTTTATTTATCACTTCCTGCATTTCTGCACCAAGAGACACTTCAAATACATGTCTAATGTTTACTGATAATTATTTTTGGTACAAGTTCGTAAAAAATTCAGAAAAAAAATGGGGAGCGCCTGTAGAGTTGCAGATGGCAATTATTCAAAGAGAATCTGATTTTGATTGGCTAGCAGCGCCTGAGTGGGATAAATTGTTTAAAGTTATTCCTTATAAAAGAAAATCCAGTGCATTTGGATATTCTCAAGCAATAAACAAAACCTGGGATCAGTTTGTGCGTGAAACAGATCAGCCGCTTGCTCTTAGAATAAGTTTTAACGATTCAGTGGATTTTATAGGCTGGTATATTAACAAAAGTAATCAAATATTAAAAATTCCAAAAGATGATTATTTTAAACAATATATTGCCTATCACGAGGGTTGGGGAAACTTTAAAGATTATAAAAAATCACCAAAAGTTATTCCTTATGCAAGAGAAGTGGATAGGGTTGCAAAAAAATATAGAGCACAACTTAATCAGTGCAAAAATCAACTGACGACGAATAAGTATTTTATTTACTAGAAGCTTCTTTTAATTGTTTTTCAAGTTCAATCTCAACAGCATCCATTCTTCCAGTATTTTTTCCAATAATTAAATACATCACGGGAATTACATAAAGAGTAAAAAGTGTTGCAAAAAGCATTCCCATAAAAATAACGATACCAACCGTTGCTCTGCTCGCAGCACCAGGACCTGTTGCTATAATTAACGGAACAACGCCTATAATAGTTGCAACCGAAGTCATTAGAATAGGTCTTAATCTAACTCTACATGATTCAATGATTGCCTCTTTTAATTGCAAACCTTGAGTTCTTAATTGATTTGCAAATTCCACTATTAAAATACCATTCTTGGCGGCGAGACCTATTAGTACAATTAATGCAATTTGGCTGTAAATATTTAATGAACTACCAATTACCCAAAGCCCAATAATTCCACCGAGAATAGCAAGGGGAACCGTCAACATGATAGTTAATGGATGTCTCCAACTTTCAAATTGCGCAGCTAAAGATAAATAAGCTGTGAATAATGCAAGTATGAAAATAAAATAAATATCGGAACTTGTATTTTTAAATTCTAAAGATTCACCTTTGTAATCAACTCTAGCGTTTGCTGGTAATTTTTCTTTGGTAATACCTTCTAAATAATTCAGAGCTTCGCTAATAGTATAGCCACCAACTAATCTTGCAGAGATAGTAACTGCTCTTTGTCGGTTATATCTATTTAAAGATGTGTATGTAGATTCTTCATAAAAAGTTGCAACGCTTGTAAGGGGAACTAATTTCCCAGAACTAGATCTTACAACTACTTTATTTAGATTAGAAGGTTCACGTCTATTCTTAACATCCGCTTGTAGCATTACAGAATATTCTCTTCCGTCTTTTGTATATTTTGTAACTTCTTTAGAGCCAAACATTGTTTCAATTGTTTTTGCTATAGAATCAACTGAAACACCAAGGTCTGCAGCTTTGTCTGCATTAATTTTAATTTTTAACTGAGGCTTTGTTAGATCTAAATCATCATCTACGTTTACTAAATTTTTATTTTTTACAATTTCTGTTTTTAATATTTCCTTCCATTTAATTAGTTCTTCGTAAGTATTTCCTTTTAATACAAATTGAACTGGTTTTTCACCAGCACCACCTCTTAGACCTTGAGGCATAATCGGAAATGCTTTAACGCCAGGGAAAGAATTAAGTTGTTGGAATATTCCACCTAAATTTTCGCTAGAGAATTTTTTTCTTTTTCCCCAGTCCTCTAGTAAGACTATTAAAAAACCAGTGTTTACTTGATCAATACCACTTTGAAATCCAGGAACTCTTACTAAAATTTCTCTATAAAGCCCTTTTCCTAAATCAGCTAAAAATATTTTTTCTATATTTTCAACTTTTTCTTTAGTGTATTCAAATCCTGAACCATCGGGAGCTTGGATTACCACATAGAACACGCCTCTATCTTCAGGAGGAATTAATTCTTTAGGAGTAATTTTAAATAAAATAATTACTGAAATTAGAACTCCAACTAAAAAAATAATAATTTCTTTTTTTTTATAAAGTAACAAAAGTAGAGTTTCAAAATAAAAATTAGAAAATTTATCTAAATAGGAATCAAATTTTTTTAAAAAATTTGGTTTTGAGTGCGATACTTTTAGATATTTAGAAGCAAGCATCGGAGACAATGTAAGCGCAACAAATGCAGAAATAACAATTGAGAATGATAAAGTTAAAGCTAATTCTGTAAACAATTTACCAACAATTCCTTTTACAAAAACAAGAGGCACAAATACCGCAATCAAAACAACTGTTGTTGCAATAATTGCAAAAGAAACCTGGCTTGCTCCTTTATAGGATGCAATTAATGGAGATTCTCCACCTTCAACTCTCCTGTAAATATTTTCTAACATCACAATAGCGTCATCGACGACTAGACCAATTGCAATAACAAGTGCCATTAGAGTAAATAAATTTAAACTGAAATTTGCAGCATAAATTAATAAGAAAGTCGAAATTAAAGAAACGGGTATTGCAAGAGCAGGAATGATTACAGAGGTTAAGTTTCCTAAAAATAAATAAATAACTCCAACAACAAGAGCAACGGATATAAATAAAGTTACATAAACTTCATTGACCGCAACACGAATATAATTTGATCTATCGAAGGCAACATCTAATTGTATACCTTCAGGCAGATCTTTTTTAACCTCGGTTAATTTTTTTTTAATTCCATCAACAACAGCAATAGTATTAGAATTTGATTGTTGGTAGATTCCAATACCAACTACAGGATCCCCATTTCCTTTAAATAAAGTTCTTAAATTTAAAGGGCCTAATTCAACTCTAGCAACATCTTTAAGTCTTACTAAAGATCCGTCCCTAGCTCTTTTAATCGGTAAATTTTTAAAATCTTCAATGTTTTTATAATTCTTATCTACTTTAATATTAAGATCTATACTTTTAGACTCTAATCTCCCTGCAGGTAGTTCAATATTTTCTTTTAATAAAACTGATTCAATATCTGAAACAGTTAAATCTCTAGCTGACAAAGCCGATGGATTTATCCATACCCTTAATGATATTTCTTTTTCACCAGATAAAATGATTTGACCAACTCCATCAACACTTGAAAAATAATCTTTTAAATATCTGCTTGCATAATCACTAAGATCTAAGTCATTTAAGTTTTTACTTCTTAATCTCAGCCATATTGCCACCTGATTACCTTCTGAAGTTTTAAATATTTCGGGACGACTGGCATTATCAGGCAAATTATCAATAATTCTTGATACTCTGTCCCGAATATCATTTGTTGCTTCATCAACACTAACGCCTGGTTCAAATTCCATCTTAACAACCGATCTTCCGTCCTCACTTCTAGAATCTATGGTAGCTAGACCAGGAGTTCCGCCAACAATATCTTCAATTTTTTGAGTAATTTGTGAGTCTACAATTTCTGCTGAGGCTCCTTTATAAACCGTTCTTACAGTTACTATACTTGGATCAATATCTGGAAGTTCCCTAACTGCTATTTTATTAAATATAACCAAACCAAATATAATTAGAATTATCGACATCACAGTTGCAAAAACTGGACGCTTAATACTTATGTCGGTTAAGAACATTTCTTATTTATTAATTAATTTTATTTGCGCCTTATCTCTAACTTTTGAAACGCCTTCTATTACAATTTTATCGCCAGGATTAAGACCAGAAACTATTTCAACTTTTCCAAAATTTCTAATTCCTGTTTTTACCTCTGTTAGTGCAACAGACTTATCTTCTATTACTTTGTAAACTACAGTTCTATTTCCCTGTTGAATTATTGATTCTTCAGGAACTCCTAAAGATTGTTTTTCATTATATATAATTTCTACATTCACTAACATTCCAGGAATTATTTTATAATTAGCATTTTTGATTTTTACTTGAACTAAAATAGATCTTGTAATCGGGTCAACTCGAGCACTTACAGTATCTAATGTTCCAGTAAAAACTTCATTAAACGCCTCTGAACTTGCTTTAATTTTTAAATCTTTTTTAAGAATATTTAAATAACTTTCAGGAACTTTTATATCGAGTTTAATCGTTTCAATATCGTCTAAGGTTGCGATTATAGAATCTTCACCACCCAAAATTCCAGGTGTAATTTCTCTAACTCCTAGTCTTCCACTAAAAGGAGCTGTAATTTTTTCAGTCTTCAACTGAGCAATTAATTGATTTTTTTGGATCATTAAATTTTTGTCAAATTCTAAAGAGCTAATTAATTCTGTTTTTTTAATACGAATAGAAAATGATTGATTAGCTAATGCAGTTCCAAATGTTTCAATTTTTTGGTAAAATTCTAATTTTTTTACTTCTTCAGCAATGACTTCAGTTGGTTTTACTTCATTAATTTTTTTTTGAATAAAATTATTTAAAATCATTCGACCAGAAATGATCGCAACCACAAGAATAAAAATGATACTGACAGCTATTATTATTTTTTTTGAAGTATCCATGAAGATGCATGTAATAACATGCTTTAATTGAAAAAAAAATTTCTTTGTTATTGAAATATACTTGATTCTAGAGGCTTATTTATTGACTAGCCCATTCAGTCCATGACCCATCATAAACCGAGAATTTTTTTCCATCTATAACTTCAAAGGCCTTAGCAAGAATGCAGGCGGTAACACCTGAGCCACAAGAAAATACAACGGTAGAATTTTTATTAATATTTATTTGTTCAAATTTTTTTTGAAGTTCATCTTTAGATAAGAAGCATTTGGTAACAGGATCAATGCATTCTACCCAAGGCATATTGCAGCTTTTAGGGATAGATCCACTTTTTATATCTGGCCTTGGTTCATTTTCAATTCCATCAAACCTACCTTTGCTTCTAGCATCAACTAATTCAAATTTTTTATTCTTAATATTTTCTTTAACATGATCAATTAACACAAGCATTTCATGTTTTGTGATACATTTAAAATTACTTTTTAAAAAGTTTTGCCCAGGTCCATTTTCTATTTTTTTATTTTCATTTTTCCATTTAACCAAACCACCATCTAATATGGATATTTTATTATGACTAAAATAATTAAACATCCACCAAACTCTAGGAGCACTAAAAATACCAAGACTATCGTAAACTATAATATGATCTGAGTTCTTAATTCCAAGTTCAGAGGTAAGTTTTTCAAATAGATTTGCAGAAGGAATTGTGTGAGGAAATTTTGCTAAAGGGTCTGAAAATTTATCTATATCAAAAAAAATTGATCCTGGGATATGTTCTTTTAAGAATTCATCTTTACCAATTCTTTTAGTATTTGGCATATGCCAAGAACAGTCTAGTATTTTAATATCTTCTTTATAAATATTTTTTTCTAACCATTCTGTTGTAACTAACGACATTAATATTTTCCAAGTTTTTTTAGATACTTCTGATGATATTCTTCTGCCAAATAGAATTCATTAAATTTAGTAATTTCTGTGACAATGTTATTATCAAACATACTTTCATTCATTGCTTTTTTAGATTCTTCAGCTTCAAGTTTTTGTTTATTATCTAAATAAAATATCGCTGAACGATATTGTTTGCCAATATCGGGTCCTTGTCTATTTAAAGTAGTTGGATTGTGACAAGACCAAAAAACATTCAATAGTTCTTTGTAAGTTATAATATTTTCGTCAAAATTGACTCTTACCACTTCAGCATGACCCGTTTCTTCATAGCAAACTTGCTCATAAGTTGGGTTTTTAGTTTCTCCTCCAGTGTAACCCACCTCAACTTTTGTAACACCCTTTGTAAGATCAAATTTTTTTTCAATACCCCAAAAACACCCAGCTGCAAAAATAGCAATACTCATAAAAAATTTATATTAAGTTAAATTTATATTAAAGTTATTTTTATATGTTATGAAAAGATTTAGGTAAAATATATTGATGCTATCATCTAATAGAACAGGTTCTTTTTATATGCTGTTAAGCGTTATCTGTTTTTCTGTGATGGATATTCTAGTTAAATTAACAACAAGTAATTATCCAATCGGTGAGATTGCTTTTTTTAGAGGGTTATTTGGATTAATTCCTATTTTTTTCTTAATCCCTAAAGATAAAGCATTTACTTTTTTTAAAACTAAAAAACCCACATTGCATTTTATAAGAGCTTTTGCTGGAACATTTGCAATGATCTCAACGTTTATTGGTGTAAAATATATGAAATTAGCGGACGTGGTTTCTATTGCTCAAGCAACACCAGTGTTTGTAACAATTTTTTCAATAATTTTTTTAAAAGAAGTTGTTGGTTATAGAAGATGGTTTTCGGTTATAGCGGGGCTGATTGGTGTTCTGTTTATTACTAAACCAGGAACTAGTCTTTTTAATATATATTGTATTTTCCCAATTTTTTTCTGCATCGGATTTAGCATTGTTGCAGTTTCAATTAAAAGATTATCAAAAACTGAACCAGATTATTTAATAGCTTTTTATTTTACAGCTTTGTTAATAATTATTAGCTCTACAGCATTTTTTTTTGAAGAATGGAAGATGCCAAGTATTTTGGACTTTTTTTATTTATTCATGATAGGAATTTGTGGATCTATTGCAAACTTATTTATGACAACAGCATATAGAAGAGCTGATGCATCATTAATAACACCGCTTAAGTACCTAAGCGTGTTATCTGCAATTTTTTTCGGTTATTATATTTTTTCTGAGATTCCTTCAGTTTCAACAATTATTGGTGCAATAATAATTATTATTAGTTCTTTTATAATATTTAAGCGTGAACAAGTAAAAAATAAGAAGCGTTAGTTTGTAATGAAAAAAATTAAACCACCACATTATTGGCATGAGGCAAAGAAATTTTTATCTAAAAAAGATAAGAAATTAGCAAAAATTATTAATCAATACGATGGTCATTTAGTTACAAGAAATGATCCGTTCTATTCATTGTGTAGAGCCATTATAGGTCAGCAAATTTCGGTAAAGGCCGCAGATTCAATATGGTTAAAATTTGAAAAAGTTATTAAAAAAATTACACCAATAAATTTAATAAAGTTAACACGAGCAAAACTTGTCTCTATTGGCCTGTCACGTCAAAAAATTTTGTATTTGAGAACGATTGCAAAAGAATTTTTTGATAAAAAACTAGATATAAAAAATTTACAAAAAATGTCAGATGAAGAGGCTATAAAGCACTTAGTTAGAATTAAAGGCATAGGAATTTGGACTGCGCAAATGTTTCTTATTTTTAATCTTAATCGGTCAAATATTTTTCCATTTTCAGATATTGGCTTAATCAAAGCAATTTCTATAAATTATAAAAAGGAATATCCTTTAAAAAAAGATCAGTTAGATTTTTTTAAAAATAAATGGCATCCATACACAACGGTTGCCACTTGGTATATGTGGAGAAGTATAGATCCTGTGCCAGTTGAGTATTAAATTCCTTCAACAATCATAAGGTCTCTAACAACAGTATTTTTGGCTATAGACCACGCTTCTTGATAATTTTTTGATTTGTAACAATTTAATGCAGCGTTATAATCACTGAATTCCCAAATGACAGTTCGAATAAATTCTTCGCCTTCAAGAGTAATATATTTTCCTCCTCTCACTAAAGGCTTTCCCCCAAAATCAGTAATAGCTTTCAAAGCTTTTTCTGCATAACTGCCTAATTTTTTTACATCTTCCGCTTTTTTATATTTTGCAATCCAATAACCTTTCATGAATTTCTCCTATTTTAGTTTGATTAAATGAATATATATTTTTTTTATTACATTAAAATAAAACAATGTCAGTTGAATTTGAAGGCTCTAGGGAATAAATTAGATCAATTCAAAAAATAAATTAGATATTAAATTGCAAAACATCGATAACAAACAACAGTTAATAGAATATTTTTTAAAAGGTTCTAAAACTAAAGATAGTTGGAGAATTGGAACTGAGCATGAAAAGTTTTTATTTGATTTAAAAAATAAAAACCCAATTCCTTATGATGGCGATATTAGTATTGTAAAAATTTTTTCTGAACTTATAAAAAATAATTGGGTACCAATTAAAGAAGGAAAAAATATTTTAGGTTTAGTTAAGGATAAAAAAAATATTACTTTGGAGCCAGGTTTACAATTTGAATTATCAGGAGACGCTGTTGAAAATATTCATCAAACTTGCAATGAAATCAATTCTTATTTGAAAGAATTAAAGATTGTCTGCGCTAAATTAGGAATAGGTTTGTTAGGAAATGGATTTGCCCCCATTGTAAAGTTAAGTGACGTTTTTAAATCTCCAAAAAGAAGATATGAAATTATGAGAAAGTATATGCCAAGCGTTGGTCGAAATGGACTAGATATGATGCATAGAACTTGCGCAACACAGGTTAATTTAGATTATTTAAATGAGAATGATTACAAAAAAAAATCAAAATTAATAGCGGCCATCACTCCTGTAGCTGTATCTTTGTTTTCTAATTCTCCATTTAAAGAAAAAGAGTTGAATGGTTATTTATCTTATAGAACTCATATTTGGCAAAATACCGACAAAAATAGATCTGGAATTCCAGAATTTTTCTTACAAGATGAAAATAGTTTTGAACGTTATGTAGATTTTGCTCTTAAAGTTCCTATGTATTTTATAATTAAGGATGGTGAATATATTGATTGTGCAGGTGAAAGTTTTAATGATTTCATTTCTGGAAAATTAAAAAACTATCCAAATAAAAAACCGACCATTCAAGATTGGGAAAATCATATATCAACTATTTTTACTGAATTAAGATTAAAAAAATATTTAGAAATTAGATCCGCAGATTCTTGCTCATCTGCAGGTATATGTTCAATACCCGCATTTTGGACGGGACTTCTTTATGATGAGGATTCATTAAATCAGGCTTTGGAGTATGTAGAAAATTGGAATTACCAAGATATTCATAATGCATATTTAGAAGTTCCAAAAAAAGGTTTTGATACTGAAATTAAAAATAAAAAAATATTTGATCATGCTAAGAAGTTAGTGGCCTTTTCAGCATTAGGATTGAAGAATAGAAATCAGACTAATAGTAAAGGGGTAGATGAGAATATTTTTCTTAAAGATATTCATAATTTTATTAATGATAAAAAATCACCCGCTCAGTCGCTTATAGAAAAGTATAATACTAGATGGAAACAGGATATATTTAAGATCTTTGATGAAGAAGCATTTTAAAATAGCCATTCAAATGGACCCTCTGGAGTCCATTAATATTAAATCAGACAGCACATATATTTTAGCTCTAGAGGCACAAAAAAGAGGGCATAGTCTTTTCCATTACCTACCAGAGAATTTGATTTATGAAAATGGACGAGTATCTGCCTCGGGTAATGTTTTTAAATTATTTCCAAATAAAAAAATTTTCTTCAAAAAATCTAAAACTCAAAAAATATTTCTTGATGATTGTGACGTTGTTTTAGTTAGGCAGGATCCACCATTTAATATGAGTTATATTACAGCAACTTATTTGCTTGAAATGGTTTCTGATAAAACTCTTATTTTGAATGATCCTAAATCAATCAGAGATAATCCTGAAAAATTATCAATGTTTAATTTTAAAAATATTATTCCGCCAACTCTTATTTCTAAAAATATTGAACAATGTTTTAATTTTCAAAAAAAATATAAAAAAACAATTATTAAACCGCTTTACGGCAATGGAGGTGAAGGCATTTCAAAATTAGAAGGAACCAATGCTTTATTAAAGAGAAAGATTTTGAAATTAATTAGCAGATATAAACAGCCAATAGTAATACAAAAATATTTAAAGGAAATTAAAGAAGGGGATAGAAGAATTATTTTAATAGATGGAGAATATGTAGGTTCTGTTGCTAGAATCCCAAAAAAAGGTAGCGTTACCGCTAATTTTCATACAGGAGGAAGTGCTAAGAAAGTTGGCTTAGTGAGAAGAGATAAAAAAATATGTAGTATTTTAAAACCTTTTTTAAAGAAAAAGAAATTATTTTTTACAGGAATTGATGTTATTGGAAATTATTTAACTGAGATTAATGTAACCTCGCCAACTGGAATTCAAGAAATTAACAAATTAAATAGAGTGAAATTGGAAGAATTTTTCTGGGATAGAGTTGAAAAAAAATTAAGATAGTATTTTGCAAATTTTTAAAACAAAGCCATATTCCATTGCTATTTCTTTAAGATAATCAAATCTTCCACTAGCACCACTGTGTCCTGCCGTCATATTCATATGAAGGAGCAATAAATTATTGTCTGTTTTATTTTCTCTTAATTTTGCAACCCACTTTGTCATTTCCCAATACGTAACTCTAGGATCAGAAATTCCACCGGTAACTAACATATGGGGGTAGTTTTGTTTTTTTACATTGTCGTAAGGTGAATAGCTTTTTACATATAGAAAAGATTTTTTATCATTTTTAATATCTCCCCATTCTGGAATTTCTGTGACAGTTAATGGTAAATCCTCATCAAGCATAGTGTTACAGATATCAACAAAAGGTACCTGCGCAATTATTCCAAGAAATAAATCTGGACGTTCATTTGCAATATAGCCCATTAATAATCCACCAGCTGAGCCTCCTTGAGCAACAATTTTTTTAGGAGAAGTATATTTATCCTCACATAACTTTTCAGCGCAACTTATAAAATCTAAAAAAGTATTTTTTTTATTTAGTAGTTTTCCGTTTTCATACCATTCATATCCTTTTTCTTTGCCACCGCGTATATGGGCTATCGCATAAACAATCCCCCTATCAACCAAGCTTAATCTGTTGGTAGAGAAATTGCTTGGTATAGATATTCCATAAGATCCATATCCATAAAGTAATAAGTAATTATTAGAATCCAATTTAACATCTTTTTTATAAAGGATTGTGATTGGAATTTTTTCATTGTCGTGTGAAGTAGCAAATATTTTTTTACAAATATAATCATCTTTATTATGACCAGAGGGAACTTCTTGAGTTTTTTTTAATTCTTGTTTTTTTGATTTACAGTCATAATCAAAAATACTTTTTGGTGTTGTCGGAGATGAGTATGAATATCTAAATGTATCTGTTTCATACTCGTATCCATGATCTAATGAAAGATTATATGCTTCTTCATTAAAACTAATTTTATGTTGATTTTTATTGTTAAGATTTAAGATAATTATATTTTCAGAACCCTCAGTTCTTTCTAGCCTAACGAGCCAGTCTTTTAATAAAATAAAATCTAAAATTAAATTTACTTTTTCATAAGGAATAAATTCTTTCCATTTTTGATAAGATTCTTCATGACTGATCATTATTTTAAAATTTTTTGCATTATCGATGTTGGTGCTTATCAAAAAAAATTTTTCATGATGCTCTAAATCATACTCAATTTTTTTTACTCTTTTTTTAAAAAGTGTTGGTGTTATTTCATTTAATTTTAGATTGATAAAAAGATATTCTGAAGTCTCGTGATCTGCTGTCCTAATAAATAAATAATTTTTAGTTTTTGATAAATTTATAGAACAAAAGAAAGACGGATCTTTTTCCTCATAAATTAATAAATCTTTTTCACTATTAGAACCGATTTTGTGTTTAAAAACTTTTGTAGGTCGATGATTTTGATCTAGTCTAACGTAGAAAATATAATTATTGTCTAAAGACCAAACAATATCTCCAGTAGTATTTTTTATTTCAGGACTTAATAACTCTTGTTTTTGGATATCCTCAATAAATATAGAAAAGTATTCAGAGCCATTAGTATCAATATTATAAGCCACATGCCTATGATCGTGACTATGGGATATTGAAGCTACATTAAAATAAGTATGTGTTTTAGATTTTTTTTCACAATCTAAAATAATTTCTTCAGAATTGTTTGTGGTATTTTTTCTATAATAAATTGGATACTCGCTATTTTTATTATATTTATAGCCATAAAGATAATTACCGTCTTTTTTTGGGACAGAATTATCTTCATTTTTGATTTTTGACTTTAATTCTTCAAAAAGTTTTTTTTCTATATCGTTAATATCTTTAAGCTGATTTTCCTTAAACAAATTTTCTTCATCCAAATATTTTTTAACTTGAGTATTTAGTTTATTAGGATTTAATATTACTTCTTTCCAATCTTTTTGTTTAATCCATGAATAATTATCAATCAATTCTTCATTATGAATTTTTACTGTGCTTAAAATTTTATTTATCTTTGGTACGGATGCATTCATTGAAATGTATATTGCTAAAATTTTAATTTTATATATTGATATATATAAATGGTCATTAAAGATTTTTTAGAAGTATTAAAATATTTTTTTGTTAAAAATAAATTAATAGGCTTTGTTTTATTGTTTCCCATAATTGTTATGATCTTATTTTTTACTATATGAATAAAAAAAAAATCATTATTCTTTCAGTAGTTTTTTTAAGCATAGTATTCTTAATTCTAGATTTTTTAAGTTATCGAGTAGACAAAATAGTAAAAAATTTAATTATTGACCAAGGAAATCAAGCTTTAGGACAACAAGTGTCCGTAGGGAAAATAGATACTAGTATATTGGGCTCTTCCATTAAAATTAACAATATTGAAATTAAAAATTTAGATGGCTTTAAAAATAAAAATATTATTCAGATCAAAAATATTAATGCAAACTTTGTATTAACTAGTCTCTTCAAGGATACTATTGTTATTAAGGATATTAACATTGATGGAGCAACTTTGTATTATGAAGTGCTAATAAATAATAAAGAAGTCAAAGACAATGTTAGCTCGTTTAAACCTGCTTTAAAGAATCCTGCCGGTTCCTCAGCTAAAGAAATTGAGGTATCCAAAGAATTAGAATCTAAGAATCAATCTAAGAAAAAAAATAAAGATTTTTTAATTAATCAACTGACCATTAACAACGCTAAGATAAATGCTTCTTCAGAATTTTTAGATATAAATAAAGACATTACTTTAAACAAAATGTCTTTTAATAATGTAGGAACTGCTGAAAAATCTACTAAATTTAAAGAAGTTCTACAAATGGTTTTTGCAAATGTTTTATTAAATATTAATAATGAAGTTATTCAAGGTGATTTAAAAAATAAGATAAAAGATAAAGTAAAAAATTTAAAAAATAAAATTTCTCCTGAATCTTTAAAAAAATTAGAAAAAACTTTTAGATAAATTTTTTTACCTCATTGAATACCTGATCAACCGTTATTTTGTTCATGGCCATAGAGTTATGTCCTACAGTTTTAAAATTTTCAGGAATAATAGGTAAAATATTTTTAGTATAATTTGCATAAGATAAAGGTGTGTCACCAAAAAGACCGATAGCTGGGATATTTAGGCCAGCGCTCAAATGCATGAAGCCAGTATCGTTGCCGATGTATAATTTGCTAGAGTTAATAATTGGCATAATTTCCTCAATACTTAAAGAGCATAAAGATTCTACTCTATTTTCTTTTACTTCATTAATAATTTTGTTTGCGATTTGATTTTCAATCTCATTGTTTCCACCGGCTAAATAGAATGTAATATTTTTGTTACCAATTCTTTTTATGAGTTCAATATAATTTTCCGTTGGCCATTTCTTAGTTGGACCAGAAGATCCAATTCCAATAATAACTTGATTATTACTTTTGTTATTATTTTGAAGGTAAGTTATTTTTGTTTGACTAGATAGATTAGTATTTTGAAGCCATCTCTTATTTTGTTCTAAAGCATTTAGATAAATATCTACATTTTTTTTTAATATTCCATATTTATAAATATTTTTAATACCTGATATTTTTGCTACTAAAAACCAGAATAAACTGAAATGCATAATATAAATTTTTGAAAAATTATTTCTTTTTATAAAATTTAATATTTTAAAAAAATTATTAATTTTAGATTTTGTTATTTCTAAGATTTCATCTTCTAAATAAACAATTTGATTAATCGAGGGTTCGTACTTTAATATCTGTTTTGCTGCTGTTCTTTTTTTAGTAATCAAAGTAAATTGAAAATTTTTATTATGATCTTTGATTTGCTGAATATAAGGAAGAAACATACATAAATCTCCAACACCAGGTCTTGTTTGAATTATTAGTCCTTTATCCATTAATTTTTTATAGATGGTCGCTTGTTGATATTTATTTTAAATTATTGTTTTTTTACAGATAATATCTAAAACCTAAGTAATTAAAAAATAAATCATGGAAAAAGCAGTTTATTCAGCAGTTTTAACTCCTTTTAAAAAGGACTTAACTATAGATACAAAATTATTTATTTCACATTGTGAATTTTTATTAAAAAATAATATTAGTTTAGCTCCTCTGGGAACAACTGGTGAGGCAAATTCAATTTCAATATCTGAAAAGTTAGATTTAATTAAAACAATAGCCAATAGCGATCTGCCAAAAGAGAAAATAATTATAGGAACCGGTAATACTTCTTTTGTAGATGCTGCTTTACTTACTAAAACTGCAGTAGAAAATAAAATATATTCAGTTTTATTACTTCCGCCGTTTTATTATAAAAATGTTTCGGATGAAGGTGTTTACCAATATTACAAAGAAATTATCAATACAGTTAAATCAACGAATCTTCGTATTTTTTTATATAATATTCCACAAGTAAGTGGCGTTACTATTTCCATAGATCTTGTTAATAGACTTAAAAAAGAATTTTCAGATACTATTACAGGAATAAAAGATAGCTCAGGTAATTTCGAAAATACTAAAAAATATAAAGAGATAAAAAATTTTATTGTTTATCCAGGTAGTGAAAAATTTCTTTATGACGGACTGCATATTGGTTGTTCAGGATGCATTAGCGCAACTACTAACGTGAATATTGAGGCTGCAAAATTAATAAATTCTTTCGACAAATCAGAAGGAGAATCAATTAATAAAAAGATAAAATCTGTTAGAGATATTTTTGAAAAATATCCTGTTATTCCAGCATTAAAAGCTACAAAAATTAAAGAAGATAGTAATTGGTCAAATATTAGACCACCTTTAGTTGCTTTGAGTGATCAGCAAAGATCTAATTTAGCAAAAGATCTTAAAGATATAAATTTTTCTTAGATAATTAATTATCTATTAATTTTTCAATTTAATGTTAGTTATAATTTATCCTTATTTGACATAATATTTTTGTTTATTAGTGATGAAAACGAAGAAAAAAAATAAAAAAAAGTCATCTAAAAAAATCAAAAGAATTATTAAGAATAAAGTAGTCAAAAAAAAAATATTTAAAAAAAGATTAAATAAAAAAAATAAAACTTCTTTAAAAAAGAAAGTAAAAAAAAAAATTAAATCAAAAAAAAGAATCAAAAAATCTTTTAAAAAAAAAAATATTTCTAAGAAGAAAATAAAAAAGTTAAGTAAGAAAAAAAATATTAAAAAAACTTATATAAAAAAATATAAGACTAAAATAAAGAAAATTAAAAAATCATTAAAAAAAGGAAAAAAAATAAGAATTAGGAAAAAGAAGTTAAAGATTAGAAAAATATCAAAATATAAAACTAATATTTTAGATAAATTTAGTAGCTATATTAAAGATCAGTTTACTAATTTTTTTGGTTTAAAATCATATTTTCAAAATCGAATTATTTCTTGGAAAGAAAATAGAAATAAAAAACAAATTAAGATTTTAAAACAGCAGGCTATTCAAAAAAAACGTGAATTTGAATTATTAAAAAAACAGAATTTACGTGAGATTAATGAGCTTAAAAAACAGAAATTTCAGTTTAATAAGCAATTACTTAAATCAAAGCAAATAGAGTTACGTAATTTAGAAAGAGAACAAAAAGCTTTAGAAAAAAGAATTGTTATTGAACAAAAAGCACTTGAAAGAAGACTAAATTTACAACTCAAAGATCATAAACGACAAGAGAAAGAAAAAATATATCAATTAAGAAGCCAGATAAGAGCTATTGAAGATCGTCTAAAAATTTTTAGAGAAAAAATACAAGAGATTAAACTTAAAAAAAGAGAAGCAAAATTACTTGAACTTGAAGCTCACAGAACAACAAGAGAAGAGGCTAGAGCAATATTAGATGCACAAAAGAGAGAAAATGAAATTAAACAACAAGTCGTTGATAGATTAGAAAAGTATTCTAGAAATATGAAATCTATCGTATTCCAAGTTAACAAAAGATACTTAACAAAAAAAAGAGCCCCGTTAGCTTTTATTGATAATATTGCTGAGAATGGTGAGTGCTTTATAAAGAACCAAGACACTCCTGATAACGACTATTTATTTTTACTTTATATTAAAGGAGAAAACGCATCAGAACGTTTAGTTAATGATATTTCATTAGAGGATAAAATAGATTCTACTGAAACTAAAATGTTTAACCCAAAAAATGTTTTTGAAGCATCTGATTATATGATTGATCGTTTAGCCTTATTATTTGAAAGAGAAAGACAAGATCTCAAAAAAGCTAGTTAATTTTAATATTTAATGAAAATTTTTTTTTCAAGTTTAAGCAATGAGACCAAAGGTTTTGTTTTTGGTCTTATTGGTATAATTATTTTTTCTATTACACCAGTAGCTACTAAGATTGCACTAGGAAATAGCAATAGTCAGCTTTCTCCAGAATTTATTACTTTTGGTAGATCTGCTCTCGCTGGAATTCTTTCTCTTCTTTATTTGTTATTTTTTAGAAAAAAAATACCAAAAGTAAAATATTTATTTAATTTTTCAATAATAGCTTTGTGTATAACGGTAGTGTTCCCATTATCTCTTTCTTTAGGTTTAATTTATTCTACATCAATACATGCTGGAGTAATTTTAGCTTTTTTACCATTAGCTACAGCAATTTTAGCTTCATTTTATTTTAAACAAAAAGCATCATTGGGGTTTTGGGTGTGTGCTTTTATTGGCTGTATATTGATAGTTATTTATATTTTAATTCACGGGCATGAAGAAAATAAAAAATTAGAATTATCATATTCTGATATTTTATTTTGTATTGCAGTTATTGTTGCTGCAATTGGCTATAATTTTGGAGCCAAACTTACCAAAATTATGGTTTCCGCAGATGTTATTTCATGGGCGCTTGTTCTTGCTTTGCCGGTTCATTTTACTTTGGCGATTTATTATTTTCCAAAAAATGAAATTAATGTCATTTCATGGCTTGCATTTTTATATGTTGCAATATTTTCACAATGGATAGGTTTCTTTGCTTGGTATAAAGGATTGGATATAGGGGGTGCTGTGCGCGTAAGTCAGGTTCAATTGCTTATGCCTTTTTTTACTTTTGCATTTTCAATTTATTTACTTGGAGAAACATTAGATTTTCTTACAATTATTTTCTCAATTGCAATTATTCTTTTAATTTATCTTTCACGAAAAATGGGAATTACTAAAAAGTAGTTTAGCTTATTTTTAAAGATACGCTTCCAAGACCTTTAACGCTTCCAGAAAAGAGATCGCCTTTTTTAATAGGAATAATTGGAGTTGATGAACCTGTTGTTACCCAGAAATCAAAACTTAATATCATATTATTTTTTCTTATTTCATTAAGAAGCCAAATCAATGAATTAATTGGATTACCTAGAACAATTTTGGTATTTCCAGGATAATTTTTTTTAGCAGTTTTGTTAGTTAAAACTGTTGGAATAGAAGTAATTTTCTTTAAACTATATTTTGTTAATTTTCCTGTAACAAAACCAACATTTAATCCAAAATCTGAAATCATTCTTCCAAGACAATCAATTACTTTTAATTTTTGTCTAAACCCAACAACCTCTATTGCAGGTGCTATACCTATAATAAATTTACTAACATTTGATTTAGTAATTCTTTTATTAAAATTAAAAATCTCATTTTTAATCTTAAAAGCAACTTCAAGCTCAGCACCTATTAAGTTACTTTGAAAAGGCATTTTACCTTTATTTTTGTATGTGCTTTCTTCATATAAATAAGAAAAAAAAGGTTTTTTAGCTTTTAATTTCTTCCACATGCTTTTATTTGTGGCGCCAGCTTTAAAGCCAATGGGGTTCCATAATAATTCCATTTCAGCATGTCTGCAAATTTGTGCTGCGATATTAGGGTTACTAATTAGAGATTTTGAAATTTTTGGTAAAAATTTTTTCTTAAATCTAGCTTCAGCTATTTTATCTCCTAAAATTTTAATTTTATTATTCAATTAATTATCTTTGTTTAAGAACTACAGGAGTCTGTGGACCCATTAAATAATCAGGTAGTGTTGTGGAGATTTTTGGAAAGTAAGTGATAATTCCAAGAAACACTACTAAAATAGACATCCAAGGAAGAGCGCCTTTTAATACCTCTACAATAGACATTCCGGTAATTCCGCTAGTAACAAATAAATTTAAACCGACAGGAGGGGTCACCATTCCGATCTCCATGTTTACAACCATAATAATTCCTAAATGAATAGGATCTATCCCAAGCTGAATTGCAATTGGGAAAAATATAGGAGTTAAAATTAATAAAATTGCAGTCGGTTCCATGAAATCGCCTGCGATTATAAGAATTATGTTAACAATTAATAAAAACATTAAAGGGGATAGACCTGCGTTTAATATTTGCTCAGATATTACTTGAGGAATTCTTTCTGTAGTAAGAACGTGAGCAAATAAAATTGCATTTGCGATAATAAACATTACCATTACGGTTGTTTTTGATGCATCGACAAATACTCTTGGTAAATCATTAATTGTAATATCCTGATAAATAAACAGAGATACTAGAACCGCATAAATTGCAGCAACAGCTGCAGCCTCTGTTGGAGTAAAAATTCCTCCATAAATTCCGCCCATTATAATGATTAAAAGAAAAAAACCAGGAATTGCATCTTTAGCACTTATAAGCACTTCTTTAAAACTTGCTTTTTGCAATGAGGGCAATCCTTTTATTCTTGCATAAATATATATTGCAACCATCATCATAATCGAAAGTAGTAAGCCAGGCACAATTCCAGCTAAAAATATTCTGCCAACTGATTGTTCTGTAACAGCACAATATACGACCATTACAATTGATGGAGGAACTAAAATTCCAAGTGTTCCAGCATTACATAATATACCTGCTGCAAATTTTTTTGGATAACCAGCATTAACCATGCCCGCAATCATAATTGTACCAACAGCAACAACTGTTGCAGGAGATGATCCTGAAACTGCAGCAAAAAAAGTGCAAGCTAAAACTGATGCAATGGCAAGTCCTCCTTTAATATGACCTACGCAAGCAACCGCAAATCTAATTAATCTTTTTGCTACTCCGCCGGTTGACATAATTGTTCCACCTAAAATGAAGAACGGAATTGCCATTAAAGTATAATGTTCTGATGTTTCGAATAATTTTAAAGATAAAGACGCTAATGACTCACTGCCAAAGAAATAAAGAGAAAACATGCCCGCCAGACCTAGACAAATAGATATGGGTATGCCCATGAACAAAAATACAAAAAGAGAAGAGAATAAAAACCAGGATGTCATTTATTTTTTATTAGGTATATTGAAGGTTTCAATGGCATCCTTTGCTTCATTAGCCAAACCTAAGTTAACTTTCTGACCCTTTAATATTTTCCATAATGCTTCTGTAAATCTATAAATCATTAAACCATAGCTTACAGGCATTACCATTCGCGGAACCCATTGAGGCAACCATTTGATATCTTGAGATAAAATGCCAACAGAATATATTTTGTGAACGTAATTATAGCTGCCAATAAGAATAAATATGCAGTAGGTAATACATAGTATTGCTGCAAAAGTTGAAATAATTCTTTTATTTTTATCAGAAAAAAGATTTAAAACTGTATCAACACCGATATGAGCCCCAGATTTAATTCCCCACGCAGCTCCTAAAAATATTATCCACGCAAATGAGATAACTGTAAATTCTAATGCCCAAGGTAAATTAGATTTTAATACGTATCTGACAAAAACATTTGCGAAATTAACAACTGTCATTGCAGCCATTAAAAATGCAATAAAATATTCCTCAAATCTTGAAAAAAATTTACTCAAATTTAGAATTCCCCCTGATGCATTTTATATATGCATCAGGGTAAAATTAGAACTTATTATTTTTTAGTTGCGGGCTTTTC
>Ga0208226_1000116_pt1 | contig 25769 bp, 25 predicted proteins | sample LakMenE18May11ns_FD_150713 | JGI IMG/M metagenome (GOLD analysis project Ga0208226, IMG submission 150713) | Freshwater microbial communities from Lake Mendota, WI - 18MAY2011 deep hole epilimnion ns (SPAdes) | ecosystem: Environmental > Aquatic > Freshwater > Lake > Epilimnion/Euphotic zone ... | reverse complement strand
ACGTTGTTCAGTGGTTGCTGCGCGGTCAGTGTGGAGCCGCCGGTTTGCGTGTGGAAGCGCATCAGTTTGCTTGCTTCCTTCTTCGCGCCAAAGCGGTTAGTCATGATGTCGTGCCACATGCGGCGGCTTGCACGGAACTTTGCAATCTCTTCGAAGAAGTTGTTGTGTCCGTTCCAAAAGAAACTGAGGCGCGATGCAATGTCGTCTACATCCAGCCCCGCATCAATCGCTGCTTGCACGTAGGCAATGGCGTTGGACAACGTAAAGGCAAGTTCCTGCACCGCGGTAGAGCCGGCTTCGCGAATGTGATAACCGGAAATGGAAATGGTGTTCCACTTGGGAACGTTTTGCGCGCAGTACTCAAAGATGTTGGTGATGATGCGCATCGAGGGCTTTGGCGGATACACGTATGTGCCGCGTGCAATGTATTCCTTCAGCAAATCGTTTTGAATGGTGCCGCTGATGGCGGTGCTTGGTACGCCGCGCTCTTCTGCAACCAACTCGTACATCAACAACAAAATTGCTGCTGTGGAGTTGATGGTCATGGATGTGGTGACTTTGTCCAGCGGCAAGTCGGCAAGCAACGTACGCATGTCGTCGAGCGAGTCGATTGCTACGCCAACTTTTCCAACTTCACCTGCAGCGCGAGGATGATCGCTGTCGTAACCCATTTGCGTTGGCAAGTCGAACGCACAACTGAGGCCTGTCTGGCCAGCCTCGAGCAGAAACTTGAATCGTTGATTGGTGTCGGCTGCGCTGCCGAAGCCCGCATACTGGCGCATTGTCCAGAGGCGATCGCGGTGCATTGTTGGATAAATGCCGCGGGTGTATGGCGCCTTGCCGGGGGCACCCAGCTGGCTTTGGGTATCGAAGCCGGCCAACGATTGGTCGTTGTACAGCGGCTCGACGGTGATCCCAGAGTCGGTTTGGCGGGGTGAGGGTGTTTCGGCCATTGGTACAGGCTACGAGATATGGGCCGCTTGGACGCATGGCTAGCCTTGCCATATGGCCATCACCGAACAGCACACCAAGATGATTGACGGCGTTGAACTGACGCCAAAAGCCGTTGCCGCAATTGGCAGGCCCACCTACGACAACGTTGAAGACGAGCGAAGGGCGCGCAAGGTTGGCCTTGCAGCTGCACTGCGCGTGTTTGGACGACTGGGATACGGCGAAGGCGTGGCCGGGCACATCACGGCGCGCGACCCGGAATTTACCGATCACTTTTGGGTGAACCCATTCGGCAAAAGTTTCCGCCACATGAAGACAAGCGACTTGATCTTGGTTAATCACGCAGGCGAAGTGGTGTACGGCAGCCAACCGGTGAACCGCGCAGCATTTGTTTTGCACGCGGCAATCCACAAGGCGCGCCCCGACGTGATTGGTGCGGCACACGCTCACTCCACCTACGGCAAAGCGTGGTCCACGCTTGGGCGCAAGCTCGACCCAATTACGCAAGACTCGTGCATCTTTTATGACGACCACGTGCTGATTGCCGAGCAAGGTGGCGCAGTGGTATTCGAGGAAACCGCGGCAGAGGAAATCATCTCCAAGTTCCCAACAGGCAAAGCAGCCATTCACCAAAACCACGGGTTGTTTACTGTTGGCACAACGGTGGAGGCTGCAGCGTTTTGGTTCATCACGATGGACCGCAGCTGCCAAGCACAACTGTTGGCTGAGGCCGCTGGCACGCCGAAACTGATCCCCCACGACATGGCGCTGTACACGCAGCAACTGACGGGCTTCGCCGACGCAGGTTGGTTTCAGTTTCAACCACTGTTCCAAGAAATTTGTGCGTCAGACCCCGACTTGTTCGAGTGAGTAACGCAACAACAAATAATTCCGCCAAAAAACAGATTGGCAATTTGCCGCCGGAAGTCTTTTTCATCTTCTCGGCGTCCGCGCAATACCTTGGCGCGATCATCGCCGTTAATTTGTTCGATCAATTGGCGCCAGCCAGCGTGGCGTGGTTGCGAGTCATTGCTGCAGCGCTCATTTTGTTGGTGTTTTCCGCACCGCGCCTGCTCAAACACGGCAGATGGACGCGCGCAGAGTTGTTGTCGGCCGCAACGTTTGGCATTGCCGTTGCATTCATGAACCTCACCTTTTATCTTGCGATCGACAGGCTGGATTTAGGTAAGGGCGTAGCAATCGAGTTCATTGGCCCAATCTGCATTGCCGCATGGCAAACAAAAACGCGGCGCAACGCCGCCGCGCTTGGCCTTGCAACGTTGGGCGTTGTGGTGTTGTCGGGGCTCGAGCTTGGAAGCGAACCACTTGGGCTTCTCTACATATTCCTGGCATCGGCTTGTTGGGCCGCGTACATCGTGATTGGCTCCAAAGTTGCGCAGCTCGACCGCGGTGTTGCCGGGCTTGGCGTTGGCCTTGCAATTGGCGCAGTAGTCATCGCGCCTTTCGGCGCCGCACAAAGCGGCCCTGCATGGTCGTCGCCTTCAATTCTTGGTTGGTGTTTACTTGTCGGGCTTTTTTCCAATGCGCTTGGTTACGGCATCGAGCAATCGATCATGCGCAAAATACCTGTGCGACGATTTTCTGTTTTGCTTGCGTTACTGCCCGTAACTGCAGTGGTGTTCGGTTTCTTTTTTCTTGATCAAAAACCAACTCTCATCGAATACATGGGGATTTCCCTCGTGCTACTTGGCGTTGTCGTGCAACAACGTGATGTGTTACCAAGCGTGAGCGAGACGGCCTAAAGCCTGCCCTCTTCCTGCTGATTGTTATCGGTAGACTGTTATTTAAGCGGGCGAGGAGACCAACTTCAGCATGCGCATACCCCCCAAAATTTCTGCCGCTATTGGCATTGTCGTCATCAGCATGGTGGCGGCGCTTGTGCCAAGTGCGGTGGTGCGCGCAGACGACGGAATGTTGCCGAACGCCATTGTGGTGAACGGTCGTGGTTACGGCCACGGCCGCGGCATGAGCCAATACGGTTCGTACGGGTGGGCAACCACCTACGGATGGTCGTGGCAACAAATACTCGACTTTTATTACGGCGGCCCAACCGGCAACGTCATTGCCCCACTGTCTAACCCCGGCCAAGAAATGACGGTGTGGTTGAGCGCCATGAACAACGCGCAGACGGCGGTTGTTGCCGACGCGGGCAACGCAATTTTTGTGCAAGACCCAGCGCCAGGCCGTACCTGGGTGTCGCTTGTTGCACGCGAGATTTCACAGCGCGTGTATCGCGTGTGGGGCTCGATGGAACGCAAATGCCCAACCAGCACAACCGACCCAGGCAGTGAAGGTTTCACTGTTGTTGCCGACGTGGCAACTGTTGCATCGTTCACCACTACCACCGGTACCGACCCGGCCTCTGCGGCTTCAACTGCAATTGGTTTGTGCGAACCGCGATCCAACGGACGAAACAAAATTAGGTATTACCGCGGCGAAGTGCGAGCAGTAAACAACACCAAGGGCGAAAACCGAACCATCAATGCCCTGCCGATCGAAACGTATTTGCGTGGCGTTGTGCCGCGCGAATCGCCGGCCGAATGGGGTGCTGCTGCGGGCGGCGCCGGCATGAACGCACTTCGAGCACAGGCGGTTGCGGCTCGTTCGTATTCGGCAACAGAAAACCGTTACACGGGCCTTGCGCGCACGTGCGACTCGCAGGACTGCCAGGTGTACGGCGGCGCAATGCTGCGCGAGTCGCTTAATTCCACACCTATTTCGCTCGAGCACCCATATACCGATCAGGCAATTGCAGAGACCGCCGGTTTCGTGATGATGACACCGAAGGGAACGCCTTCGCGAACCGAATTCACCAGCAGCAATGGCGGCCGAACAGCGGGCGGAACGTTCCCCGCGCAAGTTGATGCAGGCGACTTGGCAAGCGACCCCGTCAACTCGTTGATGGTATGGACACGAGTAATTTCAGCCGCGCAGTTCATGGCCAAATACCCGCAAATTGGCACGCTCACTTCGGTTGTCACCACGCACGACGGCCTTGGTTCCGACTGGAATGGATATGCAACCAGCGTTGCAATCAATGGCACCGCATCCACAGTGAATATCAGCGGCTGGACATTTAAAACAACGTTCGACATCCCGGCACCGTGGTTTGAAACAACCGGCGTGTCGGGCGCGCCATACGACGCAGCACCAGTGGGTTCGTTCCTGTTTATAGGCGACTCGGTTGGCGAAAGCATTGCCAGCGCATTTGCTGCTGTGATTACGCCTGCATACCCCACCATGAATTATCAGGCGCTATCGAACCGCTGCATGGTTGGCCCAAGCTGTGTTGCGACATCGGTTGGCCAGCCCGACGCGCTTGGCGTTATCAATGCGCTTACTCCCGACAAGTACCCGAATATTGCCATCGTGCAACTTGGCTACAACGACGACCCAAACACGCTGCAGCAAGACGTAGACCAGGTGGTGAACGCACTGAACGCGCGAGGTGTGCAACGCATCGTGTTTATCAACCTCTCTACTCGCCGCACTTCGCGCGACTACAGCCTGTCCAATGCCGTTTTGGCAAACGCCGCCAACGTGTACCCCAACGTGACAGTGCTCGACTGGAACACTGCAAGTTCGGCACCAACACAATCGCGCTGGTTCAGCGATGACGTGCACCTCACCAACACCGGCAAAGCTGAATTTACGTTGTTCATTCGCGCACAGCTAGATGCATTGCGCGCGCAAGGCATTATCACTAACGGCGTCGCAACCATTTTGCCGCTTGGCACCCCAATGGCCCCGGGAGACCGAGGCGACAACGTGAAAGCGCTGCAAACTGCGCTCAACACTTACCTCAACTTGCCAAAGAAGAAGCGCATTGCGGTTGACGGCATGTATGGCAAGGGCACAGTGAGGGCAGTGCAAACCGTTGAGACTAATAATGCTCTTGCGATAGACGGCGCGGCAGACGATGTGGTGCTTTCATTGCTGGGCATCAACAGCTCGACCATCGTGCTGAAGCAAGGCGCAAGGCACGCAAGCGTCAAGACCGCACAAACCGCACTTGGCCGCGTGATGAACGTGAAACTGCGGGCCGATGGCGACTATGGCCCTGCCACAACCAGGCTGGTGAAGCGCTTCCAGAAATCAGTTGGTTTCAAACAAACTGGCGCAATTAACTACCAAACGTGGATTGCGCTACTTAGCGCTTCAGCGCAGCGCTAAACCGCTCTTCCCACGCCGCATCACTGACCATCAGCGGATACGCCGCGCGGTACTCGCGCTTCAAACGGTTGTACGACGTTGCGATGCGCACGATCGAGCCCGCCACTTCGCCAAGCAGCTTCCAGAATCGTTTGGTGTCGCGCTGCACCACGTAACCATCGGCAATGCGGTCGTGGCGGTACAAAATGCTGTTGCGCAAGGTGGCAACGCCCACCGCACGTGCATCGATTGGGCCAATGCCGTGACGACGCAGGCGCAGCGGCCGAGGAATGATGTAGCCGCCAACAAGCAACAGCGCAAACAAGAACCCAAACGCGCGCAGCACTTTGTGGCGCGGTTGGCGTGGCGCAATGTTCAGCAAGTCGCCCGTTAAAGGTTGCGGGCGCTCCTCTGCGCACACGCGCAGCTCGTCGTGCAATGCGGCGTGATCGATCTTCATCCACACTTCGGGGCCGGCAAGAAACGCGTTCAGCCCTTTCAGCATGTATTCGGTTGAGGCATAACGCATGGAGAACAAGTTGCGGAAACCGAACGACGCGAAGCGGTAGGCCAGGTTCCACCAATGATGTTTGTCGAACACCAGCGTGTCAACAAGTGCCAAGTTGCGCGACTCGTAATACAACGAAGACGGGTTGTTCTTCAAGCCGAAATCGGCATGCCAAACAATGACTCCGTTCAGTGTGATGGAGTGTTTGCCGGTGTGCATCAAGCCGAAGCCAACGTCGTCGCCGCGCACAAACACGGGCAGCGGGTTGTCTTTGGTGATGTTGATCGGAAACGCGGTGTACCACCACGCTGTGTAATCAAACGGAATTTCGGGCGCGTCAGTGATGGCAAGCTCGCGCGTGCGCAAGTCGTCTTCGCGGCCAAGGGCCTGCAGCGGGTAGATAGACCTAAACGAATACTCGGAGCCGGCCTCGAACTGCAGCCATGGGCGCTCTTCGCTCAGCATTGCGCCGTGCACGCACAGTTTCGGGTCGCGCGCAAATGCAAACAGCGCCATAGTCCGAACCAGCGCCTCGGGCTCGAGTGTGATGTCATCGTCCATGAACAACACGTGCGTTGCCCAACCTTGCTTGCGCAGTTCCATCAGGCCGCGGGCGAAACCGCCAGCGCCGCCCAAGTTGCCGTTTGGCACCACTTGCAGCGGTGCGTTTGGCGCGGCATCGAATGTGACGTTCTGTGCGTTGTCCACCACGAACACGCGCAAGCGCCCAGTGAGCGCGGCAAGTTCGGACTCGAGCTGCAGCACGTTGTGCACAGTTTTTCGCACGTACTCCTGCCTGTTGAACGTGGTGATGGAGAGCGACAGTCGAACATCGTGCGCAGGCGCATCGCTGGTGATCCACTGCCCGCCCGTCATGCACACCTCGCCGCCATCGGCCCGAACGCGAACAAAGTAGGTGCCGTGTTTGGATGTTTGCAGCGGCTCTAGCGGCAGCACAACGCTTGTTGGTGCGCCCTCGCCACGCGGCAGCGACGCATGCGCCACCACTTCCTCGCGCGCGCCGGTTACCGCAACCACTTCAACAACGCCGATGCCCGACGCACGAACCTCTACCGACAGTTGATTAACCGTTGAGATGCGGCGCCAGCGGCCGGCAGCAAACACACCGAACGAGGTGTCGAACGAAACCTGTGCGCCGCTTGCCAGCACCACGCCGTCGGCAACAACGCGCGATTCGCCAACCAGGCGCGCGTACAACAGCGGCTCTGCGGTTTCTGGCTTGGGCAACGTAAGCCGTTGCAACATTTGCGTCATGCCACGCCAATTGGGTCGGTGAAGAACGAAGGGATCTCGCTGCCGTCGGCCATTGCCGAAAGCATGCCGCTCGCTGCCTGTAGCGCCTCGTGAATAGTGACGTCCATGTCGAGATAACGATAGGTGCCAAGCCTGCCCAGGAACGTGACATTGCGTTCGTCACGTGCCCGCTGCACGTAGTTGAGCAACTGATCTTTTTCTTTCACCAACCGAATGGGGTAATACGGCGTGTCGTTTTCTTCGCACAACCGCGAATACTCCCGGTACGTCACGGTTTGTTCGTGTGTTTCCCACGGAGCGAAATGTTTGTGCTCGGTAATCCGTGTGTACGGAACATCCACGTCGCAATAGTTCAGCACTGGGCAACCTTGGAAGTCGCCATCGTGCACTTCCTTCACGAAATCAAGCGTGCGGTAACCCAAACGACCATGCTCGTAGTTGAAATACGCATCGATTGGGCCAGTCCAGACCACGTGATCGAACGAACCAGATTGCGATTTGTTGAAACGCGTGTTCAGGTGCACCGTGATGTTGGGGTGATCCAGAATTGCTTGCACGATTGGCGTGTAACCGTTGCGCGGTATTGCCTGAAACGGATGATTGAAATACGAATCGTCTGCAGTGAAGCGCAGTGGCAACCGGGCCAAGATGCTGGCCGGCAATTCGGTTGGGTCGACCCCCCACTGCTTCTTTGTGTAGCCGGCAAAAAATGCTTCGTACAATTCGCGGCCAACAAAACGCAGCGCCTGATCCTCAAACGAAACAGGGTTCGTGATTGTTGCGTCGGCCTTTGAGGTAACAAACGCTTCAGCCTCTTCGGGGGTGAACTGGGTGCCGAAAAAATCGTTGATCAGCGTGAGGTTCATGGGCATCCGGTACATGGTGTCGCCCACCATTGCGCGAACCGTGTGGCGGTACGGCATCATTTCGCCAAAGCGGTTGATGTAGTCCCACACGTGTTGGTGCTGCGTGTGGAAAATGTGCGGGCCGTACACGTGCACCATCACATCGGTTTCATCGCGGGCGGTGAAGCAGTTGCCGGCCACATGGGGCCTGGTGTCGTACACGGTTGCGGTATGCCCCGCCTCGGCCATCTGGCGGGCCACCACAGCGCCTGAAAATCCTGCGCCAACGATGGCAAACGACCGTGACACCACGGCTAAATACTAGTTACTTAGTGGGAAAGCCAAGGGGCGCAGGCACCCTCAAGATCACGTACTTCGATGCGGTCTCTGTTGGCATACGTCACGTGATTGTTTGGATCCGGACGCAATTTGAAGGTGCGGAACGTCATTTCCGTGGTGTCGATGGCAAGAATTCGGCCACTGAGTGAATCGCCAAGACCCAACAACACCTTGATGGTTTCGAGCGCCTGAATCGACCCAACGATTCCTGGCAGCACGCCCAACACGCCGGCTTCTGCACAGCTTGGTGCAAGCTCTGCTGGCGGCGGCTCGGGCACCATGTCGCGATAGGTGGGGCCCGACTTTGGATCGAACACCGTCACCATTCCTTCAAAGCGGAAGATGGAACCGTGCACTACAGGAATGCCAAGTTTGATACTTGCATCATTCAGCAAGTAACGGCTTGGGAAGTTGTCGGCGCCGTCGACGATGACGTCGTAGCCCTTAATGATCTCCATGATGTTGCTGGCATCCAAACGCGTGTCGTACGTAATCACTTTGACGTCGGGGTTCAGCAAGTTGAGCGTCTTTTTTGCTGAATCAACTTTGCGGTCGCCAATGCGATCGATGTTGTGCAAAATCTGGCGCTGCAAGTTTGATGCATCCACTTCGTCCATGTCGACAATGCCAATCGTGCCAACGCCTGCTGCAGCCAAGTACATCGCCGATGGCGAACCAAGGCCGCCCGCGCCAAGCATCAACACTTTGCTTCCCAACAATTTGGCTTGGCCCTCTACCCCAACTTCGGGCAACAAGATGTGTCGCTGATAACGATTGCGTTGTTCGGCGCTCAGCAATGTTGGTGTGCGCCACTCGCGGCCTTCGTCTTTCCATTTGCCGAAACCGCCGGCCATGGACAACACGTTGGTGTAACCAAGTTCTTGCAAAGTCTTTGCTGCAAATGCGCTTCGCACGCCGCCCGCGCAATACACAATGACTGGCGCATTCTTGTCGACGATCTTGCCCTCAATCTGGGCTTCAAGGTGTCCGCGCGGAATGTGCAGTGCGCCAACAAGTGCGCCCTGTTCGTGTTCGTCTGGCTCACGAACGTCGAGCATGATGACCCCGCCCGAGGCAACGCGCGCGGCCGAATCGTTGGTGTCGATCTCGGTGATTTGTGCTTTTGCTTGTGCAAGCAAGTCGCGAAAACTAGCCATGTTGGGGGGACCTCCGGCTAATACCCTACCGTTTAAGTCGGGATTATCCGCCTACCCAATAACGGCAGGCAACACGTCGCCAATCTTGCCCACGAGCAACACGTCGGCGTACTGATCCATCTTGGTTGGCTCACCATTAATGATGATCACCCGCGCGCCAGCGGCCTTGGCCCGCGGCACCACGTTGGCAGCAGGAAACACCGACAAGCTCGAGCCAACGGCAAGCAACACATCGCAGTTCTCACTCGCCCACATGGCACGTTCAATTACTTCTGGCACTAAAGACTGACCGAAGCTGATGGTGTCGCTTTTCAAAATGCCAGAACACAACAAACACGCGGGATCTATTTCGCCGTCGCGCACGCGTTGCAATGTTTCTTGCATTGGTCGTCGGTCGGCGCAACTCCAGCACCGCGAATAACGCATGGTGCCGTGCACCTCCACAACATTGTTCGGTTGGTGCCCCGCTTGCTGATGCAACTCGTCAATATTTTGCGTCACCAACGCAACCAACACGCCGCGCTCCTCCAACTTCACCAGTGCGCGATGCCCGTCATTGGGTTGCGCACCCCATGCCGGCGAACGCACGCGGTTTTGCCACGCCAACTGACGCACTTCCGGATCTTCCAAGTAGTGGCTAAGCGACGACATCTTTTCGGCCTTCGGGTTACGTGTCCACAAACCATTAGGCCCGCGATAATCGGGAATTCCCGAATCGGTAGAAATACCCGCGCCGGTAAACACGGTGACGCGCCGAGATTGCGCCAACAACGTGCGCGCTTCGTCTAGCGCTTGCGACGACACATCTTCCACCGAACCATCTTCGCGCACACATCACGGGTATGGACGAACCGAACCAACAATCTGTGCACGAGCCTTACTTGGCGCGACACATGCCAAGAGCGCGCGAGCTGCTGATTGAACAAACTTTGGTAGTGGTGCCCTGGCACGACCCGGTGGTGGACACCAACGGCCATTGCGTGTTGTCCAGGTATGTCGAGCACTTTTGGTTGCCCGTGCTTGGCCCAAGCGCGCTTTGGATCTTGCGGCGCATCGTCATCGGGTTTGAGGAGTTTCCCGGCGGGTTCGAAATCGACGTGCCCTACATGGCTTCGGCCGTTGGGCTCAGCTTCAATGCCGGCGCCAACAGTTCGTTTACTCGCTCGCTGCAACGCTGCACCATGTTTGGCGCGGCTCAAGCGTTGCAAGGCGGCTTAGCGGTGCGTCAGTTTCTTCCAACCCTCAGCAACCGGCAATTGCAGCGGCTTCCCCTCACGCTGCGCCAGGCGCACCCGACAGCCATGGCACAAAGTTCTCCATAAACGCCCACGACGTGCGATGAATGGCGGAAGGACCGTACCCCTGTAACGCCAACCGATGTTTCGCGCACGGGTAGCCCTTGTTGGTGTCGAAACTCCAGAACGAATAATCCTTGGCGTAGTCACGCATCAATCGATCTCGGCTTACCTTGGCCAACACCGAGGCCGCAGAAACGGAAAGGCACGATGCGTCGGCCTTCACTTCGGTCATCACGTTTGCGATATGCGGCGAGACAAAATCCCACTTGCCGTCGATGACCGCACATGCATTTTGCAAGTCAATACTTTCGCCAAGCTGCGCAAGAGCACGTTTCGTAGCCAGCCTTTGTGCAGCATTCATGCCCAACTCATCGCACTCTGCGTGCGATGCGGCACCAATGGCCCACCCCGCGCACGTTGCCGCAACGTGATCAAACATTGCTTCGCGTTTTGTTTCCGACAATTGTTTCGAGTCGCGCGCGCCGCCCATCAGCGCGCCTGGGTCTTTCGATTGGATGACGTCGTTCGTGAGCACCGCAACGCCAATGACGAGTGGTCCGGCCCATGCGCCTTTGCCCACCTCGTCTATGCCCACAACATAGTGGTGCCCTCTAGACAGCAACCTTTGCTCGGTTGCCGTGGTGGGCAGGGTTGTCACGGCAAAAACCCAGCCAACAATGTTTCTCCGCTGGTGGCCGTGCTCGACCATGTTGGGTCGGTTGCCCCAGCATCGAGTGCGATACTTGCGCCTTTCACTTCCCACAACAACGCGGGGCGCTCTGCGTGCCAGCGCACGCCATACGAAACCGCCTGATTGTGAGAGACAACAATGTCGTGACATTCGAAGTTGACACCAAGCCACATGCGCGGAATGCCGTAACGCAACAACGCCACAGTTCCATCGCGTCGGGCCGAAACCAACTGTTCGTCTAGCCAACCAATAACACGAATGTCGGTAGGCGCCTCGTTGGGCAATGCACCAACATCTGCCAAGCGCGTACGCGACAACAGCACATCGCTTGCAGCACGAGTTTCGCCCATTGCGCCGAACACACACTGTGCGGCAAACAACGCGCGCTCTGCATCCCACGCAACGCTTGCTGCCTTGCGTTGCGCCTTCAACACATTTTCTACCGCTTGCACGACAGCAAAGATGTGCTGCTCTACGCGCTCGCCCATTCGCACCAACTCGTGCACGGAGAGCAAGAACGCGATGTCGTCGGCCTCGATGTTGTCGCCCCATTGTGAGACGGGGTGTGCGCTCAACACCAGCGCATCGCTGCGCAATCGGTTGATAATCGGCGAAAGCGACTTATCGGGAACAATCGACCAGCCAGCCTTTTCAACGCTGGTGAGCCAACCGCGCTGCAGTTGTTCGGCGTTGGGCAACCTGTCCAGATTGATTACTGGCTGCGAGCCGTCAGCGCACAACGCAACGCGCAATGTCGAGCCGTGCGCAACTGGAAAGACCACGCTTCCCTCAGGCAACTCGATGCCTTGCGGGCCAACCGGGCTTGGTGAGCGCATCGAAATGATGTCTGGTCGGGTGAGTGCGATAGCAATTGGCAATGTGGATTCGTTACTGAACTCCATGACGAAAAGCCCGCCATGATCGGGCACTGCATACACGCGCTGCACCGCGTCGCCACCCGGAATGCGAACGCGGGTTTCTACAACCGGCACGCCCGCACGTCGTTGCTGGCGAACACCTGGCTCTTTTGCTGGGTCGTGCCAACGGTCGTCGGCTGCAACGTGCCACAGCAACGTGGGCGAACCGTCGTCGAGCGTTACCGAACCGCGCTCGTTTACAACCGCGCTCCATCCGCCGCCGCGCACACCCAACACGTGTCTTGCCTTGCGCACACTTGCGCTTAAGGAGATGGATGAAATGACGCCGGGCGAATTACTCACCGCTTCAGTATTGCCGATGGGGCAATGCTGCGTTCAGTCGAATTCGCTGCGCGAGGAACGGCTCATCAACGAACGCAATGCCTTCTCGGCTGTTTGCGAACCGTCACACACGGCAGCCACCTGCTCGGCAATTGGCATCTCAACTCCGCAGGATCGGGCCAATTGCACAACCGACGACGAGCTCTTTACGCCTTCGGCAACCATGTTCATCGATTGCACGATGTCGGCAATCAATTCACCTTTGCCAAGGCGCATACCCACCTGCGTGTTGCGGCTCTGTGCAGAGGCGCACGTGGCCATGATGTCGCCCATTCCGGCCAGGCCAGCAAACGTGAGGGCGTTTGCACCAAGTGCCACGCCCAATCGGCTCATCTCGGCAAGGCCGCGTGTCACCAGCGTTGCTTTGGTGTTGTCACCAAATCCAAAACCCTGCGCGATTCCTGCCGCAATCGCAATCACGTTCTTTACTACGCCACCAATTTCGCAACCAACGATGTCGGTGTTGGTATACAAACGAAACGTTGGTCGCGCAATGAGGTCTGCAATTTCTCGCGCAACTGCCTCGTCGGCGCACGCAACAACGCTTGCCGCGGGCTGCCCCACCAAAATTTCTCGTGCCAAGTTTGGCCCGCTCAGCGCGGCAATTGGGCTGCCAGGTATAGCTTCTTGCAGCACTTCGCTCATGCGCAAAAACGATGTGCTCTCCAAACCTTTCGACAGGCTGATAATTGGCACCCCGGCGCGAACATGTCGCTGCACTTCGGTTGCCACTGCGCGAAACCCTTGCGACGGCACCGCCATTGCAACGATGTCGGCCTCGCCAATCAACTTGCCCATGTCGTGCGATGCATGCAACGAACTTGGCAACAGATGATCGCCGAGGTAAGCCGAGTTGGTGTGTCGATCGTTTATTTCATCTGCCAACGCTTGGCGTCGCGCCCACAACGTTGTGCTGGTGTTCTGCGCAATCAGCGCGGCAACAGTTGTGCCCCACGAGCCCGCGCCAACCACACAAACCGTTGTCCCCACACGTCTCACGCTACGAGATTTGATCGCCCGTAGGCTACGGCCGTGGCTTCTCCCGTTTCCTCATTGCACGGTGGCGCGGTGGTGTTGCCGATTAAGGGCTTCACCGATGCAAAGGCCAGGCTGGAGTCGGTGCTGTCAAAAGAGAACCGGGCATCACTTGCCGAGTTCACTGCAGGCGGGCTGTTGGAAGCGGCGCTTGGTGTCGACACGTTTGTGGTGTGCGACAACGACGACATTGCGCAGTGGGCGCGTCAACGCGGCGCTCTTGTAGTTCGCCAAACCGCTCCTGGGCTTAACGCCGCGGTTGCGTGCGGTGTGGACGCAGCACAATTCAAACGCGACTGGGTTTTAGTTGCGCACAGCGACTTGCCCTTCGCCGAACAGCTGCTTTCTGTTGTCGATAGCCAGTTGGCCACCACAACCGTGACCATCGTTCCCGATCGCCACGAGGACGGCACCAACGTGCTCGTGATCCCCGCCCGCAGCGGGTTTACGTTTCATTACGGGCCAGGCAGTTTTGCCGCCCATCAGGCGGAGGCATCTCGGCTGGGCCTACCTGTGCGCATTGTGCGCAACGAACAACTGGCTCTCGACATTGACACCCCGGACGACTTGGCGCAATTGCCCGCAAGCTGGCTCAACGGAGACTTCGCTTAATCAAACGTTGTTGAACATAAAAAAATCGGGGGGCCGAAGCCCCCCGATTTACAGTGTTCCGAACCGAATTATTTTCGGCTAAGGCCTTATTTCTTTTTTGCAGCCTTCTTGCGACGCTTCTTGGCAGGAGCTTTCTTCGCTGCCTTCTTCGTTGCCTTCTTAGCTGTCTTCTTTGCTGCCTTACGCTTCTTTGCTGGGGCCTTCTTAGCGGCCTTCTTGCGCTTTTTTGCTGCCATGATATTTCTCCTTGATAGGTATTACTTACGGTTTGGGTTTAATTCACTCTTCAGCGTTGAGCTTGAAGTGAACTTCATTGCTGTAGATGCTGGTACCTGAACCGGTGCACCCGTTTGTGGGTTACGGCCGGTACGAGCTTTGCGGTTTGAAGTGCTGAACGAACCGAAGCCCGGCCATGCAACTTTCTCACCTTTAATCGCTGAGGCTACGACCAGTTCAAAGAAGCTTGCGATAGTGCGTTCGGCATCTGCCTTCGACACTCCGGACTTCTGAGCAACTGCATCTATGAGCTCTGCTTTTGTCATTTGCTTACCTAACTTTCTCGGAATCGGAAACTGATTCATTCACTATCTGAATGGGTCTGAAATCAAATTGCAAGCATTGAAAACGTTTTGCACCCACTTTGCAAAGTTTGCGATGACCGTCGTCACTGATTTTCTTCGCCGATTTTTTGTTCCTAAAAAGAAGAATTTTGAGCAAACTTTTGATGAAAAAATGTTGTGTTGTTTTGAGTGTTTTTCCCGGGCGAAAATCGGGCAAAAACCCAATGAATTTGCGAAAACCCATACTGGTATTGGGTTTTATGGGGCCTCATTTTTGGCATTTTGGGCCAATTCCTTATCCAGTAAGGGCTTCAAGCATGCGAAAATCCGCTCCAATACGGGTAAGGATTTGCGCCTCGCCACCCCCGTAAACAGTGGGTTTGAGAGGGTCGAAAACCGGTCAAAAAGACCCAAAAAATATTTTTAAAATATTTCCCAAAATTGCCCTTTTTGACCCTCCGAAACCAGAAATTTACAAAAAACTTGCTCGGTATCCACCACTGCAATTTTTCGTTCGGCAACACTAAGCACTGTTGCGTACTCACGACTCATCATCTGACCAGCACACAGACATCGCTGGCGAAACACTCGCTTCAAACGTCGACGCAACACCAACACTTCGCCCCACTCGCGTCGTTCTCGATACATCGGTATTGGTTGCCGACCCGGCCTGCTTGTTTACCTACGTCGGTTGCGACGTAGTCATCCCGCTCACTGTTGTTGAAGAGCTCGACGGATTGAAAACACGAATGGATGATGTTGGTCGTTCGGCTCGCACAGCATTGCGAACGATTGAAGAGTTGCGACGCAAAGCAGGCGGCTCGCTTGCAACGCCTGTTGCAGTGCACGACACCCCCGAGGGCGGAACGGTGCAAATAGAAGTGAACGGCATTCAGCGCCATTTGCTGATCGAGCACGGGCTGGATCCAGAGATTCCCGACAACCGCATCATTGGCGCAGCACTTGGCCAAATGCGCACGTCGCCCACACGCATGATTTCTAACGATGCGGCGCTGCGCATCAAGGCAGCCCACATGGGCCTCATCGCGGAAGAGCACCAGCCAGTGGGTGCGGCAGTTGCTAGCCGACCAATGGGCTGGACTTCTATCGACACCACTGTCGAGCACATCGACTCGCTGTACAAAAGTGGCGGCGTCGAAATGGTTTCGGTTGTAGGCACAACCGCATTGGTCGACAACAACTTTGCAGTCTTGCGTTCCGGTTCGCAGTCGGCACTCACCCGCTGCAACGACAACGAACTGAAACTGCTTTCACAAGCGCCACCCGAGGCCTGGGGCTTGCGTGCACGAAGCAAGGAACAGCGCTTTGCACTCGAACTATTGCTCGATCCAGAAATCACCGTGATCGCTCTCGACGGCCGCGCGGGCACAGGCAAGACGCTGATGGCAATTGCATGCGGGCTTGAACAAGTGGTGGAACAACGCCGCTACGAACGGCTGGCCGTGTACCGACCACTCGTGCCGGTTGGCCGAGCCGACGTTGGTTTCCTGCCGGGCAACTTGGACGAAAAACTCGACCCATGGATGTCGGCAATTCATGATGCGATTGTTGCGCTCACCGATCAGCGCTCCAGTCGCGATGCGCGCGGTTTGATCGACGACCTCACCGACCGCGGTCAACTGACACTGGAGTCGGTGACGTTCCTTCGCGGACGATCGTTGCAACAGCAATTTGTTGTGGTGGACGAAGCCCAAAACTTGGAGCCCACCACGCTGAAGACCATCCTCACCCGCATCGGCGAAGGCACCAAGGTGGTCTTCACCGGCGACACCAGCCAGATCGACGCCCCTTACATGGGCGAGTCGAACAACGCCCTCGCGGTGCTGATCCATGCCTTTGCAGGCCAGCGCTGCTTTGGGCACATCACGCTGGCCGCCTGCGAGCGCAGCGAGGTAGCCAGCCTGGCTGCCGAACTGCTGTAACCGAGAGCCACACGCCACACCCCAACTTCCTTGCATTTTCAGCTTTCCACGACTTAGTGTTAAATACACCCAGTAGTGAAAGGCACCGCAAATGTCGCTCAACTCGTCCATCAAAATGGTCACCGCCGAGCATCGCTTCGACGTCTCCGATTCGGTTGATTTGCTCACGCCCATTACTCAGGAATCCGACTGGACTCGCGAAGCAAACTGCAAGGGCAAAATGAAATTGTTCTTCGCACCAAAAGCAGAACGCCCTCAGGCACGCGATCGTCGCGAAGCAAAAGCGCGTTCGTTGTGCGACGCATGCACCGTGCAGTCAATTTGCAAAGAGTACGCACGAAACAATCACGAGTACGGTTTTTGGGGTGGCGAAAACGAAGAGCAGCGGCACATGGCCGGCTACACCGTTGCTGCACCGATTGGCATTCGTGCCCGCGTTGCACATTCTGCCTAATTAGGTTGGCCACACACACTCGATAAGCGCAATTGCGCGTGGTGCGCCTGTCAAACTAGAGACATGGCATCAGCAAGCATCAGCACCATTACCGATCCGGGCGAATTCGTCACACGGTTCATCGAGAACATCGAACAAAGCCACTTCACTGCGGCAATGGACATGGTTAGTGACGACTGCGAATACGACAACGTGCCCATCACCAAGGTGTTTGGCAAAGATGCAATGATCGCAATTTTGAGCGAGTTCATGGCCGAAGCAACCAAGATCGAATGGCTCATTCACCATCAAGTAAGCAGCGGCGACATGGAACACGGCGTGGTCATGAACGAACGCACCGACCGCTTCGAAATGGATGGCCGCTGGATCGAGCTAGATATTGCGGGCCTTTTTGTGGTCAGCGAAGGCAAGATTGCGCTGTGGCGCGACTACTTCGACCGCGAAAGCTTTACGAAGGCACTCGCCTCCAAATAACTATTTGCCATAGCGCCGCAAAACGCTTTGCGCCGTGCGCTGGCCCAAGTCGGCGTAGTTGGCGGGCTCTACAACCTGCACATCGCTTCCAGCCCGCAATAGCAACCTGCTCAGCCAGTGCTCGCTGCTGACTGCCATCTGCACCACGCTGCTGCCATCGGCTTCCTGCACACGCGACACGTAGGGGTACGACTCCACAACCCACCGTGCTCGTGGGGCAACGCGCAGTGTTACATGCTGCACTGCGTCGCCAAACCATTCGGGGCCGTCGCTGTCCGTTTCGTCGGGTTCGCCAAACTTTGGTGCCAACACACCGGTGCGAGTGAGCGCCTCGATGCGATCGACACGAAACACGCGGCGCTCGCCAGACAAGTTGTCGTCGGCCGATACATACCAATTACCCGCGTCTTCAAACACCGCGCGCGGCGTGATGGTGCGCTCGGTGCGCGTGGCGGTAGACGGCGCAAAGTAAGTAATCGTCACTTGCTCGGCGGGGCTCAGTGCTTGGCGCAACTCGGGCAGAAACTTGATGTTGGCAATATCCACCACCACCATCGAGTCGTCGGGCAACAGCGGCCGAACTTTGGCTAGTGCGGTTGCAAGTGGGCCCGATGTGTCGGCGCCGGCCAATTTCATTGCAGCCTGGCCCATGGTGACAAGAGCAAACACTTCTGCCGTGTTCAGTTGCAGCGGCCGAGAAAATACGGAAGGAACTTCGGCCACTACTTCGTCTTCGTCCACAAACACATCGATCAACGCATCTGGCGAATACGGAGGCACGCCGCACATTGCGGCCATCATGATGTCGGCCATCAATTCGGCCTCGGTCAATTTGAATTGTTTGGCCATGTCGGCAAGCTTCACTCGCTTACGCTCGAGCACCCACGGCAACATCACGAGCAAACCAGACACGCGCTCTGCCGCGCTGCGGGGGCCGCGGCGCGCTTTGCGCCCAGACAACAAATTGGCCACTCCCTTGCGCACAACTTTTCGCGAAGCCATCAGTTGCCCCGCGCCTGTTGTGTAAGCCACTCGATGACTTTGGCCCTAATTGCCGGCGGCGACAGCACTTCGGCCCGGTCGACCATGGCGAACAACCACAACCGAAAAGCGTCCAGGTTGGCGCACGGAATAACAAACTCGATCGAACCATCTGCGCGTTCTTTGGCTACCGAACCATCGCCAAACTCGCGGCGCACTCGGCTGGCAAGTGTTTTGTCTACCAACACCACGGCCGTTGGGCTTTGGCTGTCGCCTTCTGCCAACATCTCTTGCTCGGTTGGCACGGCCTTCGCCAAATCGAAACCGTCGGGGCGCTGAAACGAACCCTTGTCGCCCGCTTCCAGTTTTCCTTCGATGCGATCGACACGGAACACTCGTTGCGCACCGCGCAGGTGATCGAAGCCAACGATGTACCAAAAACCATTTCTCGCCAACAACCCATATGGGTCTACGCGTCGAACCTCACCTTTATATGTGAAGTTAAATGTGCGGTGCTCCACCACGCCCGCGGCAAGCGCCGGCAAAATGCTGTCGTCCAGTTGCACGTTCACGCTGGTGGAGGGCGTATTCAGTGCGCGCTCGCCACCCAACTTCCACAGCGCTTCGTCGCCGTGACTTGCGCCCAAACGAATGGTTGCAACCGCCATCTGCAGCGCTTCCCTCTCGCTGTCGGTGAGGCGCAAATCGCTTAACTCAAACTTGCGTCGATCTACTTTGTATGCGCCTTCGCCCGCCGCATCGCCGCCCAGCGTGATCATCTCGATGGGTATTCCCATCTGTCGCAAATCATTCTTGTCGCGCTCGAATGCGGCCCTGGCTGCGGTGTCGCTTGGCGAATACTGGTTACCCAGTTCTTGGCGAATCTGTTTAAGCGTGAGGGGTTGCGAGCGTTGCACCAGCAACGCCAACAAATTCATCATCCGTTCTGCTTGCGAAATCTGCACGGCCACGCCGAAAGACTACGTGGCTTAACGGTGCTTCAAGTACCAATCAAGCAGCGATTTTGTTGAAGAATCGTGGCTGGCACTTGCCGTACCTTCGGCAATATCTGCAGCCACCGTGGCGGCGAGTTGTTTGCCGTGTTCCACGCCCCACTGATCGAACGAGTTGATATCCCAAATACAGCCCTGCACAAACGTGCTGTGTTCGTAGAGGGCAATCAGTGCCCCAAGGGTTGCAGCCGACAGTTGGCTGGCAATGATGGTGGTGCTTGGGCGGTTACCTGGCATTGCACGATGGTCGGACAAAGCCGCATCCGCGCCATCTGCTGCGCGCCCGAATGCAAGTGCTTGCGACTGCGCCAACATATTTGCAACCAACGCGTCGTGTTCTTCCGATCCCTGCGCAAGCACTTTGGCAAAGCCAATGAAATCCACAGGGATCACGGAGGTTCCCTGATGCAGCAACTGCATGTAGGCGTGCTGCGAGTTGGTGCCCACGCCGCCCCAAATGACCGGAGCAGTTTCAACCGAAACGGGGGCGCCGTCTATGCGCACTCGCTTGCCGTTGCTTTCCATCTCTAGCTGCTGCACGTACGGCGCAAACGAGGCCAGCGCGTCGGAGTACGAAATGAGCGCATGCGTTGCGCGGCCAAGCACCGACCTGTTCCAAACACCTATGGCACCCAACACCATTGGGATGTTTTGTTGCAACGGCGCAGACACGAAATGCTCGTCGATGGCACGCATGCCGTCCAACATTTGGTCGTGCACTTCGGGCCCGAAGGCAACCACGTTGCATAAATTGACGGCCGAAGAAACCGAATACCGCCCGCCAACCCACTGCCACATTGCAAACGAGTGAGCAAACGCGATGTTCTGTGCGCGCGCCTTCTGCGCATCCACTGCAACTACCGCGCAATGCTGTGCAACTGCGTCGGCACCCAACGCGCTCTCCAACCATGCGGCAATCGCGCGGCTGTTAGCAAGCGTCTCGCTTGTCGAAAACGTCTTGGAGCACATCACCACCAACGTGCGCTCGGCATCCAGGCCCTGCAGCGCTTGTTGCACGCCGAGCGGGTCGATGTTGGATACGAAACGACACTGCAAGCTGGCTTTCACCACTGGGTTCAGCGCCTCCCACACCAAGCGTGGCCCCAAGTCGCTTCCACCAATGCCCACGTTGACAACATGCGTGAACGTTTTGCCGGTTGCACCACAAATCGTGCCGTTGCGTACGCCGTTGGCAAATTCGGTCATCTTCTTTCGCTCGGCCGCAACCGCCGCCGACACGTCTGAGGCTGCCTTCGAGCGCAATGCCACATGCAAAGCGGGCTGCTGCTCGGTGTTGTTCACTATTGCGCCACTAAACATCGCGTCGCGTCGTTGCTCCACGCCTGCCTCGCGCACAACATCAAGGAGCGCGCTCAGTATTTCGAAAGAAATGTTCTGCTTCGAAACATCCACAAGCAGCGATTGTGCGCCAACATTCGCCTGCATCGTCATTGTGCTTGCACGCTTGGCGTCGGCGGCAAACATCTGAGCAAGGGTGTGCTGTTGGCTAGATGCCGCGAGCGAAAGCACTTGCTTCCACGGAGTCGAGGTGGTGATATCCACTTGTTTCAGGCTATCGGCACACGGCAAGTAGCGTGAACCGTTGTGATGACGCAATGAGTACAACACCCAGCGAAGTGTCAAACACCGACGCAGAAAATGCACGCTTTCGCGTAGGCGTCACGCTTGGTTTTTCGGCCTACTTCACTTGGGGCCTGCTCACGTTGTATTGGAAAGCACTCAAAGAATTTGACGCGTTCGAGCTGATCGGTTGGCGCATCGTTACCTCCACCATCATTCTCGTTGCCACAACATTGGCAACTCAGCGTTTTTGGCCACTTGTTCGAACACTGCGCAACATTCGCCTTGTCGCCCGCATTGGCCTTGCAAGCGTGTTGCTCACCATCAACTGGACAACATACGTGTGGGCCGTTGTCAACAAACACGTTCTGGAAGTAGCGCTCGGCTATTTCATTGCGCCCGTGTTCACCATCGTTGTTGGCGTTTTTGTTCTGCGCGAAAAGCTGAGCGTGCGCCAACGCATCGCCGTTGGCTTCGCGGTCAGCGGTATTGCGGTGCTCACCATTGCCTACGGCCGCGTGCCTTGGATTGCCCTCGTCATTTCATCGTCCTGGACAACGTACGGATACTTGAAGAAGCAAATTTCTCTGCCACCGCTCGAGAGCCTCACCGCCGAAGTGCTGCTGTTATTTGTGCCCGCCGCATTATTTGTTGCCTACACGTGGTCGGGCGCGGGCAGCGTGCCCACCACTGCAGGCGCATTGTCAATTGTGCTTGTGTTGTTCACCGGCGTCATCACGGCCGTGCCGCTGCTCATGTTTGCTGGCGCCTCGCAACGCACCCCGCTCACCATCATCGGGCCAATGCAGTACGTCGTACCAACCACCAACTTCTTACTTGGCTGGCTGTTGTTCAACGAAGAAGTGACAAAAGCGAAACTATCTGGTTTCGTTCTGATCTGGATTTGCCTAGCCGTGGTGTTGTTCGACTTGTTTAGCGTGCAGTGGCGGGCACAGCGGCCCCAGCAACAATCCGCTTCAAGCCTGCAATAACCGCCAAGTCTCGTTGTTGGTCGTTGACCACGGTGGAGAACCTCGACAAACCCGACATCACCACGTTGATGAGGTCGTGCAGAACAGTTGCGTCAATGCCTTCCACGATCTCGCCGCGTTCAATTGCATCAGTGCACATCTTGTGCAGAAACTCCGAACGGGCAAAGCGCAACGACTTAATCGCATCAGACAAATCGGGGTGACGCTGGGCCTCGGAGGAAACACCGACAACAAAACTTGCAAGCGATGGGTCTTTCGCGCCTAGTTCGGCAATGGCGTCAAGAATTGCCGAAAACTTGGCGGCAAAGGTTTCGTGTTTTGCAGCAGCGGTTTCAAATGCGTCGTGCACTAAATCCTGCACTTCTGCAAAGGCCGCCACATACATTTCAAGCTTCGAAGGAAAGTAGTGATAGATGGCGCCGGTGGTGATGCCCGCGGCTTCGGCAATCGAACGATTGGTGGTTGCTTCAAACCCAACGGTTGCAAACGAGCGGCGAGCTTCGGCAAGCAGGCGCTTACGCGTCTCGCCAGCATCGACCGCACAAGGCCGACCGAGCTTCTTGCCTACTGCCAACTTGACCATATATTGAGGCTAATTGGGTGGTAGCGCCCTATACGAAGCGGCGCAGCAGCCCTGCCATCTCAATTGGCCTGTCACCCTGCACGCTGTGCCCAGCGCCTTCCACCACCACTACCTCGGCTGTCGGGTTGCGTTTCTTCAACTCTTCTATGTCGTCGTCGTCCACCACGGGCGACGTTCCGCCACGCACCATCAGCAACGGGCAGTGCAGCTGCGAGACAACGTCCCACAGCGGCGAAGCAGGCGGGCCACCATGCGGTGTGTCGCTTTGTTCGTTGCTGGAATGACCGCGTCGGTCGTAACGCCACGCCCACGACAAGTCGTCAAGTTGCCGAGCATTGTGCAGGATGCCCCGGCGCAAGCTGCTTTCAGATCGGGTTGGGTTGTGTTCCTTCGTGCGCGCCAACAACTCGTCAAAACTTGGAAAGCTTTGCGGCCCATTAATGAAGTCGAGCACCGCTTTTGCCTTTTTCGATGTCACGCCGGGCGTGATGTCAACAAGCACAAGATGACGCACCAGTTGCGGGTGCGTACTTGCAAGCGTGAGGCACGTGAGGCCGCCAAGCGACATGCCAACAATGGCTCGTGCGTTTGGCGCAAGTTGCTGCACTAACTGGGCCAAGTCGGCAGCCAAAATCGCGGGCGGGTAGGTGGCGTCATCGCGCCAGCTGGAATGCCCGTGCCCCGGTAAATCAACCGCAATCAGCGAACCACCAAGCGACAACGCAACGGTGTCCCATGTGTGCGCATTCTGCGCACTCCCATGCACCAACACCATGGTTGGTTCGCCTGTTCCCCACTGCAACGCGCTCATTGTTCGGCCATCCGACAACTGCGCTTCAACGCGCTTCACCACTGGCGTGGGCGATGCATCGATCGAGTACTCCGAAATGTTTTCGCCAAACAGTGAAAACTCGTCGTACTGCACGCGATCACTCATTGGGAAGCTTCCGATCTTGTTATCAATTGGTTGTGGATGCCGGAACAACCGTTGTTGTACCCGCAGGTTTCACGGTAGTCGTGCCACCAGGCGGGATGGTTGTCGTTGGCACATAGTTGGGGTCTGGCTTATCGAACGGCGGCACCGGCGAGCCATAGTCCTCTGGTTCCTTGATGCCATCAAATACATAGATGCGATCGCCGTAGGCAACGAGGGCCGGGAAGTAACGCGCAACCGACATGGGTATGCGGATGCAACCGTGCGATGCGGGCTCGAGCGGAACCAAGATGGCGCCGTGAATAGCAATGTTGTAGTTGAAATACACGGGGTTGTACATCGTTCCCAATTTGGATTCGCGCATGCCAACACGACGGTTATAAAAATAGAAAATGCCTGGAGGCGTGATTGCCTCGCCGCAAATGCCCTGCTTTATTTGCGCATTGGTGTTATTGCCGTCTTCGCCCGGGTCGATCGTTACTTCTTCACACCAATTTTCATTCGAGCCACTCGACATGTGGGTGATCAGCCTTGGCGCACCGTCTGCGAACACAATCATTACTTGCTCCGGCAAGTACACCTCAACATGTGTTGCCGTGTCGGCTTTGCGTCGTGGCGAAATGCGCAAGTCGGATTGCATGATTGCCCACGTGGATGCCGTCACTTTCCCGGTTGCCCTGTCCCGAGGCGTGGCCATCACTAATTTCTCGAATGCCCACACTGCTTGCACTGTGTTCTGCCCAAACGCTCCGTCTTGCGGGCCAGGGTCGAAACCCAATGCAGCAAGGCGTTGCTGCACGCGCAGTACATCGTCGCCCTTCATCCCCGTCTTCAGTGTGCGAGTAAGCGGCACCGTCACCAGTGGAACGTTGGTGCTCTCCACAACAACATCGGGGTTCGACAACTCGGTGCTCGATTCGTTGTCGCCGTTACCAACAACTGCCACCGCGATGACGGTAAGCAGCACTGCGAATGCAATGAGTGCAGGGCGCCAGCGATCGTACGCGCTTTGGTGAAAGTCGCCGTACTCGTCGTGCAGTTCACGATCTTCGGGTTCGAAGTCGTCAAACTCATCAAATTCGTTGTATGGAGTGTCGTCGTTCATTTGCCTTTAGGTGCAAGTGCATTCAGATGTGAACGCAAGGCCCATGCCTCTTTCAAAATCTTGACAATGACCGAAGGCGAACTGAGCGTTGACACACCACGCGTGCGCGGAAAGTAGTCAACGCCAAATTGCACAACATTCATGCCCAACTTGCGCGCACTCACCATCAGTTCGGCATCGATGAACGAACCCTCGCTGGTCAGTTCTACTTTTTGAAGCACACTGCGACGAACCAACTTGAACGCAAAGTTGACATCGCGAAAGCGGCAGCCAAACAGCGCACGCACCAACAAGTTGTAGAAGAACGAATACACCACGCGCACATAACCCTCACCCGTTCGGTCGAAGCGATACGCGGCAACAATGTCGGCCTCGTACTGATTCATCAGGCGCATTGCCTTATGCACTTCACGAAAATCGAATGGCAAGTCGGCGTCGGTGTACAGCACCACGTCGCCAGTTGCAGCCGCAAAGCCAGACTTGATCGACCCACCCAGTTTGCGGTTTACAGGGTGATGCACCACCACAACCCGGCTATTCGCTGTCGCTGCCTCGTCGGCAAGCTTGGCCGTTGTATCGGTCGAAGCATCATTAACAATGATCATCTCGTAGTCGGCAACGGTATTTTGCGCGATCAACTCGTCGCCAAGCTCGGTTGCGGCGTTCAACGCACGTTGCAGGTATTCCTCTTCATTCCACATGGGGAAAAAGACGGAAAACTTCTCAAAACGTGGGCCCGACATCCCTCATCAGGCTAACTGCGAGCCCCGAGTTGTACTCTTCACGTAGTGCAGACGCCCCCAGCCTTCCCCGCACCGCAGGCCAAGCCCACGGTTGCAATTAGCCCTGCTTGGCGCCGCGCAATGGTGTTGTCGTGGCTGCTCGTTGCCGCAGCGCTCATCGTGGTCGCTGTCACAGGGCGCAATGTTGGCAAACCTGCGTGGTGGATTGGCCCCGTGTCCGATCCCACGCTGTTCATCGTGTGGGCCCTGCCGTTCATTGGCCC
>Ga0208226_1000113_pt1 | contig 25883 bp, 27 predicted proteins | sample LakMenE18May11ns_FD_150713 | JGI IMG/M metagenome (GOLD analysis project Ga0208226, IMG submission 150713) | Freshwater microbial communities from Lake Mendota, WI - 18MAY2011 deep hole epilimnion ns (SPAdes) | ecosystem: Environmental > Aquatic > Freshwater > Lake > Epilimnion/Euphotic zone ... | reverse complement strand
CGACACGATTGAGATCACAGCAGAGAACATAGACGAGATCATCTCAGGGAACGACGTAGTGTTGCTGGACTTTTGGGCGTCGTGGTGCGGTCCTTGTCGTGCGTTTGAACCCGTGTTTGAGTCAGTGGCCGAGGCACATCCTGACGTCACCTTCGGCAAGGTAGACACCGAGGAACAAGAGAGCCTCGCGCTGCGTTTTGAGATTAGATCCATACCAATGCTCGTCGCATATAAAGCAGGGAATATTGTTTACGCACAAGCGGGAGCTCTCTCACAGACAGCTCTCACTGAACTGGTCAAGAAGGTCAAAGAGATCAACACTCTAGAGCTCTCCTGAGCTTGGGTTTTTCTACACCACATCGCTGTAAGCACAAGGTACGATACTAGCAGCATGCCGTCTGCCAGTAACATCGCTTTTATCGTTGCAGCAGGCGTTGCGATGCTCTGGTGGATCCCACAGTGCCGACGTGTGTTGCAAGCTGGCGACGCAGGCGTTTCGGCGGTGACGTGGGCGTCTTACGCTGCGTCTGGGAGCATATGGGTTGTCTGGGCTGCGGTTTCAGCCCAGTGGGGGATAGTGGCGGTAAACACCATCGAGGCGCTTGGCGTGCTGTCCGTTGTAGCGCTCCTACGAGCGTGGAGACAGCTCGTCATACTTGGAGTCTTCATCGGGAGCGCGTTCGCGATTGCTGCTGCAGTATCGCCAACAGCAGTAGCAATCGCTGGTCTGTTCGTGACGACAGGATGCCGCGTGCCGCAGATTGTCGCAGCAGTACGAGAACCACAGATCACCGGTGTGTCATGGCGTTCTTGGATGATTAGCGCTATTGGTAACGGAGCTTGGGTTGTGTGGGCGTTCATCGAAGGCGTGTGGTGGTTCTTCGCTACAACGATCGCAGCAGTAACGATGTCCATAGTCGTTGCGCTCATTGTCTCTATACGCCAGCGCGCGATGAGCGTTCAAGAGCCTATACGCGGTGTTGGTGCTACATCAGGATACGGCCCCAATACGTGAGGTGTGTTCCCGGACGGGATCGAACCGCCGACTTTCTGTTCCGGAAACAGACGCTCTATCCACTGAGCTACGGGAACCTACTATAACTACTGTGCTGGGCGCGTCCTGAACAGACACACACCGCGTCTTTGTGTTTTAACAAGAAGCTTTGATAGTTGGTGGTATGAAAAAGATCCTCACTTCCATCCTAGTAATTGCGTCCATGTCCTTTCTTCCAGCAACCGGCGCAGCTGCTGCGTCTGTCTCGCAACCAGCAGTGACTGCTAAGTGTGCAACTGCTACGTACAAGGCGACGCTGGCGTTTGGGAAGCTCAACGCAGCCAAAGCGCAGTACCAGGTAGCTAAAGCAGCTCGGGCGCTCGCAGTTAAGCAGAAAAACCCAAAAGGAATCGCCACTGCTGACGCCCAGATGAAGCGCATCGCGGCCGAAATCGTGGTCCTTGATGCCGCCTACCGAAATGCTGAGAAAGTTGCTAAAGACGCCTGCAAATAGCGTCTAAAGACCCCTGCCACGTGCGGGTTTGCCCTAGCCAGGCACATTACTTGCTATGAGAGCTACCTTGATTCTTGCTGACTATGCCGCTGTGATGGACGGAAAACTCACCGTCGTAGGAGGCGGTTGGCGCAACTGCAGTCCCAACACAACACCCTCGGCCATAGGTGTCGTCATCCACGCTCCGTGGAGCTACGAGAGCCGCACTATTGAGGTGCTCTTAGAGCTCATGGACGCAGACGGACACCCGTTCATTGTGGGAGATGTTCCAGCTCAAGTACGCGCCACTATAGATGTAATCCCTGAAGCAGGTGAGGTGAAGGGCGCAGACTTGAACATACCCTTCGCGTGCCAGTTCGGACCTCTGCCTTTAAACCCTAATACGCAGTATGAGTGGCGTTTGAGCTTGAATGGCGTAGTCGGCGACGACTGGCGCTTAACTTTCAACACGAGAAACGCGTAATGAAACTAGATCTCGAACAAACACCCTCTAACAAGCCCGTGCTAATCACTGTGCTGTCTTCTTTCCTAGCCGTACAAGGAGTGATCGCTAGTTTCTACTACGCACTCTTGCTTAGTGGAAGCATCTTGATGCTCGTGTTTGGCGATGGAGACAATGCTTCACGTACTGCGTGGGCTTTGTACGCTCTTGCCGGGGTTGTCGCGTCCGCGGCTTTGCTGTATGCCTGCCTGCACGTCCCGCGCCGAAACATGAAATCCCTCAACATGGCGATTTTTGGACAAGTAGTACTCCTCTGTGGTCTAGTTACAGGGAACAAAGTGCTGCCAGTAACTGGCGCTATAGCTTTGCTGATGCTCACGCGCCCTAGCGTTCGCCGCTACATAACAGATGAGCAAAACTCTGACATCTCAGCTCCTGTGCATCCTGCGCTGTGACGCTCTCTGTTACCATGCAACTTGTGTTGAGTGCAGGTGGTGTCCTGCTGAGCGTATTATCTAGAAATCCTGTGCTAATGGCACTGGCGGTTACCGGATTTTTGCTACTCAACGCTACAGCAGTCCCGGAAAAGTCTCGATGGGCTGCCCTATGTTGCACTGCTGGTGCTTTGTTTGGCGGGTCATGGGGTTCGTTAGTTGCTTTATCTATGGTGCCTGGAATCTTGCATACACGCGGCACACTCGTCACACGAAGCAGTGGTCGGCGTCTTTACTTACTGTGCGCTGTCGCACAGGGCGTCCTAGTGTGGTGGGCGAGACACGACGAGATATCTTTAATGCTGGGTGCGACTGTTTTGTCGTACATGTTGATCTCTTCTATATATCAGACAAGTCGAGAAGTACGTGCAGTGATGGCGGCTGTGTGCTTATCTCAAGTGGCGTTCATGTACGGTCAGGGTGTCGTTACTGTACTGCTCATCAGTTGGGTGGCGGTTCTGTTACTCCCGCTGCGTCTATCCTCGCGTCGCCGTAACCATCGTTAAACTCCAACACCTAGCAGAGCAGCTTTACTGCGGCGGTTACCAATAAAAACGAGTTATGACTACGTTTAAAGTTGAGTTACAGTCGAGCAACGCTGGCGATAAAAACCGCGAGCGTTGCTCCGATCACAATTATGGGCGCTATAAAGCGCTTAAGAGATCCCGTGGCTGACTAAATACTAGTAGGCACGGCGACGTAGCCACAGACCAGCAAAGCCACCCATAGCAGAGAGCAAGAGCATAGGCAGGGCTGCTTCTGGACCAGTGAATGGCAACGAGGTGTCACCGACTGCTTTCTTAGGAGCTGTCGTTGAGCCTAGTACTTTCACTCCGTATGCAATTGCTTTATCCACACCGGCCGCGTTCGTTCCTTCAACTTGAAGCGTATGGACACCGTCGCCAAGATCAGTAGGGAATGTGAATGTGGTGTCCAAAACTCCGTTTGCACCAATAGGGGCGGTACCGAGAAGCTTTGGCGTGGAGAAAGCCCAGATCTCAACTGTGGAAGAGGCCTTGAACCCGACTCCTCGAACAGTTACGCTCTTACCGGCTGTGATGGTCACTACACCGTCGGACGCCACTGTTACGTCTGTGCTGAGTGGCAGAGCCATGCAGAAGGCGTCAGCAGGGATCGTGGAACTCACAGGGACAACCGTCGTTGCGGTAGTGGAGGAAGTAGTAGTCGCAGGAGTCGAACTTGACGCACACACACCAACGACTTTGGTTGTTGTGTTGTTCGTTACAACAGCTGACACAGAAGTTCCGTCTGTCGAGACAATACGACCCGCGCCCGCGCCTAATGCTGGTGTCGCAGTTGGCGTGGTGATCGGAGTTGCTGCAGGCTTTGTAGTGGTCGGACCTGTTGTAGATACCGTAGTGGAGCTTGATGGAGCGGTCGTTGCGACAGTAGTCGATGTAGTAGTCGCAACAGTAGTCGATGTAGTAGTGGATGTAGTAGTCGCTGGTGTGACGTCTATCAGGACACTCGAGAGCTTACGTACCACGTTGTTGTTAGTGTCAACCACAAAGATGTCACCATTTGCTGTGACGGCTATGCCATTTATAAAACCAAACAAAGTCGAAGCGGAGTTGCCGTCAGCGTATCCTGTCGCTGCAGAGGTTCCTGCGATAGAGAACAGCTCTGGTGAGGCACCTGTAGTGAGTCCCAGGATCTTCCCAGGGGTTCCAATGAGCATCACGGAATGTACTGCGTCGTAAGCAATGCTTGCGGTCTGAAGCGGTGCTGAGGCGTCACAGACTGTACAAGACGCACCTGAACCAGCGATCAGAGCAGAGCTCCCAGCTGGTCCAACGATCGTGGATACCGTTGAGCCATCCGATGAGATCTTTCGTACCATGTGATTCCCGTAGACTGAACTCGGGTTTTGCACTACGTAGATAGAACCATCAGGAGCTACAGCAACATCAGTTGGTGAGCTAAATGTAGCACTCAAGATTGCACCATCTGCTGTACCGGCTGTTGAACCAGCCATGGTCGTGACAACGCCTGCTTGTGTCACTCTGCGCAGACGATGGTTGCCTCCGTCTGCTACGACCAGATCTCCATTAGCGAGCACTGCTACACCAGCTGGGCTACTGAAAGAAGCAGCTGGTCCTGTACCGTCAGCAAAACCTGAGGTACCAGAGCCCGCCAGAGTCGTAACATCCCCGGCGGATGTGATCTTACGAACTGCGTTGCCGTCAGTGACGTAAGCATTGCCTGAAGAGTCGGTCGCGATAGACGACAAGTCCGCAAACCCTGCAGTAGCAGCTGGGCCGTCCGCGATGGTGCCATTTGTGGTCGCGTCGGTACCAACGATTGTTGTCACGTCTCCTGCAGGTGTCACTTGACGGATGCTGTTATTACCGTAGTCAGCTACCCAGAGGTTCCCTGCCGGAGTCGTTGCGATGTCGTACGGGTAGTAAAAGCGTCCGAGAGACCCTGTGCCGTTCGAGTCCAGTGGGCGGCCCGACACCGTTGTGACAACACCGCTTGCGATCACGATCTTGCGGACTGCGTTGTTCAGAGCGTCGGTAACGTACAGATTGGTGCCAGTCGCGTCTGGTGCTACGTCAGCGGTTACAAAGAAAGAGGCCGCTGCTCCTGTGCCGTCTGCAAAACCTGCGGCTGCGCCTCCTGCGAGAGTCGTGACGGCTGTTGTGACTAGATCAGCTACACGTACTTTTGAGTAGTCAGCTATGTAGAGCTGTCCGGCTGCTACAGCAACGCCAATTGGGTTGAAGAACGACGCTGCGACACCAGTGCCGTCAGTCTGCGCGGCAGAGCCAGAACCCATGACTGTTGAGACAGTGAGCGAGTCAAGGTCAATAAGTCGAATTTTACGGTTACCCGTGTCTGCTACGTACAGCTTACCGGCAGTACCACTAGGTGCCCATGCTAGGTCTGTGGGAGTGTTGAAAGTCGCGGTGTTAGTAGGACCGTCTGCCGAGCCAGAGGCACCACCGGCAACAACTGTAGTGACAGAACCAGCTGGTGTGATTCTACGTATAGCGTCCGTGAAGATATCAGAGACGTACAGGTTGTCTGATGCGTCAATCGTGATTCCAGCTGGCTGCGTGAAAGACGCAGCTACCCCGATGCCATCATCAGAACCCTCTGCACCGCTTCCTGCAAACACACTAACGACTCCGGCGGACGTGATTTTCCTGATCAGGGAGTTGTCTCGGTCTGCAACAAACATGTTGCCAGAACTATCTTGAACCATGCGCGCTGGACTGGAGAACCTGGCTGTGCTCCCAGTACCGTCAACCGCGCCTGGAACGCCGTTAGCGCCAGCAAAAGCGGTTGACGAACCGTCGGCGGCGATCTTTCGAATAACATGCTGCTGGAGGTCGCTGACAATGAGGTTGTCTGAAGAGTCAACAACAACACCAACTGGGGCTCCCCAGCTCGCCGAAGCACCAGGGCCGTTGTTGCTCAAAGGCACGCCCGCGACGGTAGACGAGGTGGCAGACCCTGTGGCAGCTAAAGTGAGTTGCGCAAAGCCCAGTAATCCGACGAGGCTTGATACAGCCATGATTTTGGTGGAACGACGAGTACCTTGCAACATGAATCCTCCTACAGTGTGTTTTGTTAGTTTCGGAACAAGACCCGAACAGCAGGAAGCTCTATATACAGAAACCCCCTGAGCTTCTGGCCCAGGGGGTTTCTGTCGAGGTTACAGTTGAGTACTAGATCGCGCGGCGGCGGATGTACAGACCAAAGAAGCCAGTGACTGTAGCTAGCAGTAGCAGCGGCAGAGCGGTGCTTGGGCCTGTGAATGGCAGCGGTGTTGTCTTTGGTGCATTTGCACTCGAACCTGTGATAGTCACAGCAAATGAGATAGCCTTGTCAGGACCGGCTGCTGTTAGACCCTCGACTTGGATCGTGTGAGTGCCGTTCCCGATTGTTGCGGGGATAGTGACGTTACCGTCTAGGATACCGCTCGCGTCAGTGGTGAATGTCTTGAGAAGCGTTGGAGTGGAGAAAGCCCACACTTCTACAGAGGTGCTCGGCTTGAATCCTGATGCCAACACTCTCACTGCAGTTCCTGCCTGAACAGTTGCTTTGCCTGCGTCAATTGTTACGTTCGTGCTTGATGGCAACACCATGCACAACGCGCCTGGGACGAAAGGACTCGCGATGGTGGTTGGAGTGACGACCGTTGAAGCAACGACTGTTGAGGTCGTGGTAGTTGCGGCTGGGGCGCTAGAGCACACCTGAACACCTTGTGGAGTTGAAGCTACGATGGCCTCGACAGAGGTTCCGTCTGCGGAAGTAACGCGGCCCTTACCTGACTCTGCTGCAGGAGCGGTCGGAGAGGTGATCGGGGCGTTTGTTTTAGCTGCAGTTGTTGTAGCTCCAGGGTTTGTCGTAGTAGTGGTGACTGCGGTAGTCGAGGACGTTGTAGTAGTCGCTGCTGTAGTTGTAGGTGCGGTAGTCGAGGACGTTGTGGTAGTCGAGGACGTTGTGGTAGTCGCTGCTGTAGTTGTAGGTGCAGTAGTTGATGACGTTGTAGTGGTCGCAGCTGTAGTTGTAGGTGCGGTAGTCGAGGACGTTGTAGTAGTCGCAGCTGTAGTTGTCGTTTCCGCAACTGTGGTTGCTGGTAGTACAGTAGAGGCTTGTGCGATGCCTAGTTGTGCAAAGCCTGCGATGCCGATGGCACCTGCTAGGAGGAGAACCTTGGTGGCGCGAGTAGTTGAGTGTGTCATGTTATATTCCTTTCGTCGCTTACAGGTTCGGACCACAAAAGAGTGGCACGACCTGAAGAGTCAAGGGCTATCGGCCCAGGCCGGTGCGGGTGCCGGCAGGGGAGTTTGACCCTCAACGCACGACGTTTGGGACTGACCTAGCCGACAGAGCCTTCCATTTGGAGCTCGATGAGGCGGCTCCACTCGACCGCATACTCCATCGGGAGCGTGCGGGTTACTGGCTCGATAAATCCGTTCACGATCATACCCATCGCCTGCTCCTGGTTGAGGCCGCGGCTCATGAGATAAAACAGCTGCTCGTCGGCGACCTTTGAGACAGTTGCCTCGTGACCGACCTGTGCGTCACGCTCACCTACCTCCATGTACGGAAAGGTCTTGCTCTCTGACTGTTCGTCTAAAATGAGAGCATCGCACTGCACGTGACTCTTACAGTTTGTCGCGCCCTCTTCGATACGCACGAGACCACGGTAGGTGGTGATGCCTCCATCTTTCGAGATTGATTTTGAAACAATCTTTGAAGATGTCTCTGGGGCAGCGTGGATCATCTTCGCACCAGCGTCTTGATGCTGACCTGCGCCTGCGTATGCGACTGACAACACTTCTCCTGTTGCTTTTGGTCCCATCAAGTACACGCTCGGGTATTTCATTGTCAGCTTTGACCCTATGTTGCCGTCGATCCACTCCATATGGCCTTCGGTTTCAACGCGAGCTCGCTTAGTCACCAAGTTATAAACATTAGGTGACCAGTTTTGAATAGTGGTGTAAGTGACGTGAGCGCTCGGCTTGACGATTATCTCAACAACCGCAGAGTGCAGCGCGTTGTTTGTGTATACCGGAGCAGAGCAACCTTCGATGTAGTGAACTTTCGAACCTTCATCTGCAATAATCAGTGTGCGCTCGAACTGCCCAGCAGAGTCACTGTTGATGCGGAAGTAAGCCTGCAGCGGCATCTCGCACTCAACGCCTGGTGGTACATAAATAAATGAACCTCCAGACCACACTGACGTGTTGAGTGCTGCAAACTTGTTATCACCCATCGGGATGACAGAACCGAAATACTGCTTCACTAGATCTGGGTATTCGCGCAGCGCTGTATCCATGTCGCAGAACAAAATGCCCTGCTCTTCTAACTCAATACGGTTGCGGTGGTACACGACTTCGCTGTCGTACTGCGAAGTGACGCCTGCTAGATACTTGCGCTCTGCTTCAGGGATGCCAAGCTTCTCGTAGGTTGCTTTCATCTGTTCTGGCAGATCATCCCATTCGTCAGTTTGTGCGGCGGCAGGCTTGAGGTAATAAAAAATGTCTTGAAAATCAAGATCCGGCATATTGACATTAAACCAAGGAGCCATTGGCTTTTTTTCAAACGTTGTGAGTGAGCGCAGACGGAGATCACGCATCCACTTCGGCTCGCCTTTCCACCACGAGATCTGCTCAATGACCGACTCGTTGAGGCCTTTTTCGGGGGCAAAGGCGTACTCGGCTTCGTCGCTCCACCCGAGAGCGTACTTGGTGAGATCAAGTTCAAAAGACGATGACATACCAATCACCGTGCATCGCGCTGTCAGCCTGTCGCGGCGATTGATGCAGCTTCCCAGATAAAATTAGCAAAAGCCTCATTACCTGCAGGTGTGTAATGAACGTCGTCACTACTCAACCAATCTTTGTGTGACTCGAGTACAGATACCCAGTCGGCCACCGACAGCCTTGGGTAGTACAACTGCGCCTCACGCAAAGCACGAGCCAGATTATCGAGCGGCTTTTTACGATAAGACGTGAGCCACACAACCGGACTCCCAGGTGGGACTGCCGCCATCAGTTCGTCAATGGTGGCCCTATAGTTCGGCGAGTCATTCGAGTCATTGGTCCCGAGAGCAACGACGACCGTAGCACCGGGTGGGATTTCAAGCTTCTTGAGTGCGCTAATACCAGCACTTGTTTTACGCCCAGAGACTGCGTCTATCTGTATCTCGTAACCAGACTTTTCAGCTAGTAGCTGGAGGTACTTTCTGGATGTGACAGTCAACGAGTCTCCTAAAACGACTACGTGACCGGTTCTTACCGCGGCTGTGTTTCCCGGGAGATCTATCAGAACACGATTTGTTGAAGTGCTATCAATAGTAGCGCTATCAAGCGTATCAAAGGGCAAGAAGTCTGGTGGTGGAACAGACAAGACCGTGACGGCCTGAGTGCGAGCCAAAGACGGGTCCTCTACTAAACCCTGCCCAGTCGTCGGCTGAGCTGCGCATCCTGCCAGGCATGCGAGAGCTATCAGACGTTTGCGCACCAGAGATATTGTCGGGAAGCGGGACCACTCGTCCCGTAGCTGTTTTCCTTTAAGAGAAAGACTTCTGGCAACCGCAAGTGCGATTTGCGTTGGGGTTTTCGATCTTGAAACCCGCCTCGTTAAGAGTGTCAGCATAGTCTAAAACAGCACCAGACAAGAGCGGCGCAGAGGTTGCGTCAATAGCTACACGGACTCCGTAGGACTCTGTGACAGAGTCGGACTCTGCAAAGTCTGAGTCGAAGTACATTTCGTATCGGAATCCCGAACAGCCTCCAGGAGCTACAGACACGCGTAGCGCCATATCAGGTGTTCCTTCAGACAAAAGCAGGGCCGCTATCTTCTCAGCGGCTGTCTTTGTAACTTGCACGATCGGTGTTTCTTGTACCATGCCTATCACAGTCCCGCGAGTTGAGCTTTGCGCCATTGACGTCTGTCTGCACAGTTGCTGGTGTGGAGATCAACACCTCAGAGATAATCGCCGGGCTGACCGGAGACGACCACTCATCTACAGAGCTGGTTGCAAGAGCTCTGGCTATGGCGGCTGACGCACACGCTGGGCAGAGTCGTAAAAATGGCGACCCATACGTCACGCACCCTATTCAAGTAGCACAGATTGTGCGGTCTTGGGGTATGGACATAGATAGCGTGTGTGCTGCTTTGCTGCATGACGTTGTGGAGGACACTGAGGTCACTCTTTTTGAAGTTGAGGAACAATTCGGGGCCGTCATCGCCAAACTTGTTGATGGTCTCACCAAGTTAGACGGTGTGAAGTTAGTCGGAGAGGAGTCGCACGTAGACGCTAAAGCAGCAGCGAACTTGCAGAAGTTACTACTTGCTATTAGTGAAGACCCTCGAGTTCTGGTCGTGAAACTAGCGGACCGGCTACACAACATTAGGACACTAGATGCCTTGAGTCAGCATAAAGCGACACGCATTGCAAAAGAAACTATGGACGTACACGCTCCACTTGCGCAGAGACTCGGGATGACTCAAGTCGCTAACGAGCTCGAAGATCTGTGTTTCCAAGCGCTTTATCCGTTGCGTTATAAAGAGCTAAAACACCAGGTCGGCGAGAAGCTGCGGACTGGGGCGTTCGAGATCGATCAAGTATGTTCATCCATTGCAGAGTCGCTCTTAGCGCATGGCTTTAGAGCTCGCGTGCATGGCAGAACTAAACACCTATGGAGCGTGTACGAAAAGATGGTCACCAAGAATAGGGCCTTGGACGACATTTATGATCTAGCTGGTGTGAGAGTTGTTCTTGATGACACTAGTGATTGCTACTCAGCTCTGGGTGTGATTCATGCTCTTTACCCACCTGTGCCTGGCCGTTTTAAAGACTGGGTGGCTTCGCCGAAATTCAACATGTATCAGAGCATCCACACAACGGTGGTAGCTGACGGACGTGTGCTGGAAGTTCAGATCAGAACAAACGGCATGCATCAACGCGCAGAGTGGGGTGTCGCAGCACACTGGCGTTACAAGTCAGCAGAAGGCAGCTCAGAGACAGGCCTTCTTGCTAGGCTGCACAGCGTTGATGAACCAGGTCCTCTACAATACTTAGAACACATCAAAAGTGAGCTAGGCGGCAGCCAGGTGTATTGTTTTACACCTCGCGGAGATGTTCTAGCTCTTGAGTACGGCAGTACTTGCGTCGACTTTGCTTACGCTGTCCACACAGGCGTGGGTGATCGCTGTACCGGGGCCAGAGTCAACGGTCGGCTATCGAGTCTTGATACAGTCTTATCGCATGGCGACCGGGTGGAGATCATCACAGCTAAAGACGCAAAGCCGGCACTAGAATGGCTGTCCTTTGTTGTGTCAGCAAAAGCTCGGTCTCGTATTCGACGCGAAACTCTGGCTCATAAAGACCGAAATACCGCGGCAGAAGGTCGCGACTTTCTTTTCGAAGCGCTCGCGAAGATGGGTGTCCCGCAGCGTGTAATACGTCCAGACGGTCTGGATAGAGTTTCGAGAGTACTTGGCTTTGATGGACGTGAGAGCTTAATGAGAGGACTTGGGGACAAAACAGTAGAAGCATCAGTCGTAGCTAATCTGCTTGTCGGTGTGAGAGAACCATTGGCGCCCGTTGCACGCGATGAGCTGCAGATCGAGTATGAGCAGTATCTGTCCGTAGATAACGAGCCAGGCGCGCGTATCGTGCTTGGTAGGTGCTGCAACGTGGTTCACGGTGACGCTGTGGTTGGGTTTCGTACAAGCCAAGGAAACGTAATAGCACACCGGTCAGGTTGTGCTGGGGCTGGTAGCGACGCTCGAAAATACTCAAATGTTGAGCTCTCTTGGACTGGGGAGGTTAAGACAGTGCGCGTTGAGATCAGTGTTGAGGCGATAGACCGCGCGGGATTGCTCGCCGACGTTGCGCGAGTCATCACCGAGAACCAGATCCGTATTGTGGCTTCTAGCACAGATACAGGTTCAGATATGGTCGCCCGTGAAAAATTTCAGTTACAGCTCTCAGACCTGGCACAGCTAGCGACCTTACTCACGGCTTTACATGAGGTAGATGGTGTGTTCTCCGTCAAGCGCCAATAGCTAGGTCCGACTCTAATTGAGTATGCAGACGCCTCCTGGATGGTATCCAAACCCGAACGGGACCCAGACCAAACGCTGGTGGGATGGGGGAGCCTGGGCACCTGAGACCCAAGCATACGTCGCTGGTCCTTACGTCGGCCACGCAGAGCAGCCGCGAACCCGGCCGTTTGTGAAGTGGTGGGCTTTTTCCACTCTGCTTGTAGCGTCAGTAGGGGCATGTTTCATGTTTCTAGGACGCGATAATGGCGTTCGCGAAGAAGTCCCTCAGATCGTGACAGGCGTCAGAGCTGTCGTACTAGCCAAAATTGGACTTGTTGATCCGTCTATACACGTCAACTCAGTCACCTGTGTGGATTCTTCTGCTGAGGCAGAGGTTTGTACTGTCTTGCTGGGCGGCGCGAACTTACCTTGGACTGTAGATGTCTCTACTTCGTCAGGCGTCCTTAAAGCGGAACCTCGAGATCAGATCGTCACTGAGCTTGCGATACTTCACAACATGGACGTACAATGCGATTTAGGGTTTGACGTTTTAGTGCTGGCGCCCGGTGTGAAGTTTCAGTGCGATGGCGCGACTTACGAAGTTGACGTCTCTGGTGAGATCAGACAAGCCGTTTAAATAGCTGTGCTTAGTCTCAGATAGACGTTTGTGCAAGGCGTGCGGCCAGTAACATCACCAGTAAAATCGCACCGAGCTCTACGTACAAGTACGTAGTCAGCGACGGTGCATCTGACTCACCTGCGGCTGCTCTTTTGAGAGTGCGGTTGTGGTACGCACCAAGCGGAGCGACTATGACTAAGAACAAGATAACTTTAGCGAAAAGAAGTTTTCCCCACTGACCTGATGGTACACCGTCGCTGATGGCGATCGCCTGACGGGTGCCAGATATGATAAGAACTGCTATTGCTTTTGTAGCCAAGCTAGAGAAGCTCAGTAGTGCCTCTTTATACACCGACACAAAGCCTGGAAGTTTTGCTGGTGGGAACACGAATCGAAGAGCGCCAAGTGCGAGAAGCGGACCTACCCACAGCATCACAGCTGTGACATGGGCGGCTGAGAAAAGAACAGAGACTGGCATCCAGAACGTGTCGGCAGCGTGCGACGACATCGCTGTAGCTAGAACTGTGAGGACAACTGGCACTAACACAGTCGACGTTTGCGTAGATGCATACCATGCGCAGACCGCTACTAGCGCCCACATGAAGACACTAGAGGAAGTGATAATCGCGGCGTACCCTTGTGAGTCAGCAGCATCTGTCGCTGCGTAGCTCAAAAGCGGTATAGTCGCAGTAACTCCGGACACCACAGCCAGTATTCTAGTCGCAGTGCTTGATAGAGCTCGCCACTGAACACTGATCAACCGGTCAAGTAGTTTATGTACTTTTTGCTTTGACCAGAACCAGGCACCGAACAAAAACGAGGCCAAGATAACCGCGAGATAACGCGACAGTGTTTTAAGTAATGACCAGTCGGTTGGATTTTTCTTAGAACTCTCACTTGTTGTCGATGATGCGAGCGAAGTAGGGGTGGTGTTGTCTGGGTTGGGTGTGGTTGGTAAGGCGGTAGCACTAACGACGTAAGGTATGTATCCTCCCATGTTGTGTCCGTCTAACGAGAACGCTTTCCATGAGAGCATCACTTCACCTGGTGCTGGCTGTGTTGCCGAGGCAGGGAGAGAGAACTCGATAACAGAGCCAAAATTCTGAGTCACTCGATCGAGATCGGCGATGTCTGCTCCTGGCGCGATAGGGGTACCACTGATTATCTTGGCACTGACGGTGTAAGCGTCAACTTCTGCGTCGAAAGTGATAGAGAAAGTAGTTGGAAGTGCTGTCAAAGTAGAACCTGGGGCTGGAGAGGCGTCAACTACTGAAGCGTGTGCACCTGCGCTATCCGGGAACGCAAGGAACAGCACACAGAGTGCAGCAAGGAGCGAAGTTACTTTTCTCATACGTAGAACGGTGCTTGTAGGCACAGATTCGTCACCCTGCTTCAGACCCTGTCTCGGCGATGCTTTCGACCCACGGTGTTAGGAACACATCCCTAAAGAGCTTCAACTCCGCCTGGGTGCAGAAGTCATACGAGTTCGTTAGTAGCACCTTCATCTGCGCACGTACTTCCTCGGTGAGGGCTTCTGTGTGGCTCATAGCGTAGGCGCGTACTGGTTCGAGGGCTTCGTTACAGACTTTGGAGAGAACTGTTGCTTGAAACTCAGGCACCTGAGTGGTTGCTTTCGACGAACAACTAGCTAGAACTACCGCTAGTGCGATAATGGCGCAAACTTTTCTCATTTGAACTCTGGTGGAGTTTGGAGCAGGCCGTCTTGGCAAGCTGGGAGTCCCCACGGGAGCTGCAGCTTTGAGAACGACTCAAATGAGCGCCAAGGCCCATCTGGCCAGTTAGGATTACTCTCTCGCCACTTTGGGTAGAGCTCGTCTGCTAACTGTTCGATAACAAGCTCCACACCGTACTGACAGAAATGAATTCCGTCAGGGGAACGTGTTTGTCGGTAGCCACCGTCGACAGTTGCGTACAGTCTATACTCCCCGTCCTTGCTGTCTGCTCGACTGGATGCAGAGCTAGTGTAGAGAGATGGTTCTTCCTTCAGTAGTGATGCAGCAGCTTCGTTATGCCACTCAAGGACTTCTGCTTGCTGTTTTTTGAACTCGAGATTATCTGCGTAATCCAGACCGGTAGCTGCGTAATCTAACCACAGAACCTTCGCTCCGTTCGTCGAGAGCACTTTGATCATATCTTTTAGTAGATACTTATAGCCAGCTTGAAACCCTGCTATCACACACTCTCGCTTCTTGTCTGAACCTAACTCGCATTGAACCTCAGGGCTGTCTACGACAGTTTGTACCAAGACCAAAGTCGGGTTTTCCTTCTCGATAGACTCTCTGAACTCCTCGCGGAGATCCCAGAGTTTCGTCTTGTCGCCGTAGTTGTAATAGAGCGCGTGTGACTCGTCAATGACCTCAATCCCAGATGGCTCAAGAACGTCTTTTAGTGCAGCAGCGATGGCTCTCATCGCACTGTTACCCAGTACTAACACCTTGTCGCCTGGGGCGAGTTCGACTCCGGCGATGCGATTCCCGGCCACAGTGGTCTGCTTGCTGGCTCCTCCACACGCGCTGAGCGCTAGAAGGGAGAGGGCGCATAAAGAGAGCAGGCGGCGATTCATTGACTACACTGTCGGCCTTTTAGCTTTGTGCGCTATGATCTACGATGATCCGTAAGTTCCCGGCTCAAGCTGGCTTACTGTTAGGAACAGGTATGTTGCCAAACGCCTCTTCAGCGGCGGTCTCGGCTTTTTCGCACTCTGGTCTTGACGGGACGTCTAGAAGATCACAGAGCTCTGTCCATTCTTCTTTTGATTCTCCAGCCCATAGATCATTAGAACGGAAAGGGCGCGCTGCGCCAGAGACGCAGGCTCCGCGCTGATCGCCAGACGGTGCCGCACCACAGAGCTTCACTATCTCAGAAGACCTACCTTCCTCTGTTTCAGCTGTCGTAGTTGCGCGGAACAGCCACTCGCCGATACCGAACATGCACTCTTTGATGAAAGCGCCGGACTGTTTTTGACATCTAGCAACTAACAACTTAGTGTCTTTTTTAGCTTTGATGCCCCACATCGGTGGTACTCTGCGGAAACATTCCTCAGCGTAGGCACTGTCTAGTATAGTGCAGAGGTTCTCTACTGTAGCGTCATCTATTTTGGAAAGTGATGGCCCGTGCTGGGTGTCACCTACACCTGTTCCTAAGTTAGCGAGCATGTAAGAGTTGACGAACTCCATCAGCACGCCGCCCGCACAACCTTGCTTACTGCTTGCAGCCTCGAACACACCACACGTATCTACTGCTGCCTTCACGTCCGTTGGGTGGGCTACTGCTGCGGCGTGACCCACCGAGTGAAGGCACTCTCCGACCTCGAGACCCCGCTCTTGTTCGTTAAGTCCAGGCATGTCTTCGTAAACTTTACAGATAGTGCTAGCTAATCTGTCTACCCCAGCCGGCCCCTCTGCTCCTGCGAAAGCTTCGAATACACCATGTCGATAACCGTACTGACATTTACGATCGTCTTGAGCGAGGGCTTCCTCTGCGGACTTGAACCGATCGTAGGACGCTCGACCAATGCGGTGCGAGAGTTCGTGGCAGATGCTGCTCAGCTCAGGCACTGCGGTCTGCCACTCGTGTATAGACGAGAGAACCTTTGTGACGTCGTACTGGGCTGTGTATAAGTTGAACGCTTCTTCCCAACAAGTCCTGAAAGAAGTGTAGCTCTCCGCACCATTTTTCATATCTTTGGCACAAGGGAGAGTAGTCGGTATTCCTAAAGCCGTAGCACCTTCTGTGAGGGCTGTGATACTCGGAGACTGTTGTGCTGAATCCTGTCCCGGTGTCGTGCTAACTTGACCAAGTATGAGTGACGATGGTGTCGTGACCGAGGCGGACACAGATTCACGCGCGGCAGGCTGCGGGAAGAGCCACAGAGATCCGGCGAGGAGTAGCGTTATAGCCGCTACCTTTACGATGTGTCTTGGGTTTTCCATACTTTCCACTGTCACGTGAGGCTCAAACAGCGCACGAGATACAACTGGCGTGATTGACACCTGACTGAACAGTGTCTAGCATGATCTCGTTCGTTTTCCTTCTAGTGCTCCTAGTCGGAGCCTTGCTTTACCTCAATAACTGGCAGAGATTTGGTTGGGGTGTCGCGGTCGTTAGCGTTCTGGCTTCTATTATGTACCGCGGGGTTGGAGCCAGGGACTTTATGGTCCTGGCGTTAGCAGCGGCTAGCGTTTGGTTTTTGCTAAACAGAACAGTTCCTGCCACAAAACGCGTCACGGTGCTCATTGCGCCAGCGCTACTACTAATGCTTCCAGTCCAAGTAGACAAAGGAACGGAGATCAAGCCTGACTTGACCCCGTTGGCTTTGTGTAAAAATGCGCCATCAGCGCAGTGCTGGAACGATGCTTGGCTTCCTATAGCTAAAGAGATCGGCATCCCCGCAGCCGTGCAGTTAATCACCGCGGCAGCTTCCAGGAATCCTCAAGGAAACGAATCACTACACTGTCATGAGATACTTCACAATCTCGGATACCTTACTTACGACAGCGGCTACACAATGCGTACGGCGTTAGCTTGGGGGACGCCATACACGACAGACTGTAGCAACGGGTACATCCACGGCTCACTAGAGAGGTTCCTCTACAAACAAGAGGCTCAAGACTTAGAGTCGAAGCTCGGCACGTACTGCTCTGATTGGGGGATAGACCCAACAACCAATATGTCGGTAGCCTGCGTACACATCGTCGGGCATGCGATAGTCAAGAACGCTGAAGAAAAAGGCCTGGACTGGCTACAGGCTTTGGGAAACTGTATGAAGGTTCCAGAAGATCAGCGAGACATGTGCTGGGGCGGTGGCTTCATGCAGCACTTCATCAGTGCTGAACACATCAAGACAATTGAGAAAGGCTGGCCGCTAGAAAAAGCGTACTCGCCATGCGACGTACTGCCTGCTGAGTGGGGCGAGTTAGCAAAAAGGTACTGCGCCATGGAGGCTTCAACGCAGATCTACAAGACAGTAAAACAGGACGCAAAAATGGCGTTTGACGTGTGCGCGACCAAAGCCACAGAGACCCCTACTATATTAGAAGGCTGTAAGCTGGGCTTAGGAAAGGCCATTCTGGCACATGAGTCCATGAACATCGGACGCATGATAGAAAAATGCGCACCAGCAGGCGACGAATGTCTAAGAAGTGTCGCATGGATGTTTGCGAACAACACAAACAACCTCGAAAGTTCACTTTTGATATGCGCGCCATCATCCTCAGAAGAGACCCGGGCTCTCTGCGCCAAAAGCGTACAAGAGGGCTCAAACTCACTCACTGGCTCCCATAACTAAGGCTAGTAGACCTTTCGAGAGAGCTCCGGACAGTGACATCTATGTGGTGGATTCGGACAAGAGCAAAAATTATCATCCCAGTGCTACTCGTTGTTGTAGCTGTCGTTGCTGCGGCTTTTATACTACCGAGCATGCGTACCTCTTCTGATGTCGTAAACCCAGGCGACGACGCAACAGGTGTTCGCGTAACTACAGACAAAGACGGTAAGATTATCGTTACCGGAAGAGACCCATCTGAAGTAAAACTTTCGTTAGCGCTGCCTCAAAACTGCGCCCAGATCTCTGTGTTCATGAAAGAAGTATCTACTTTGTATCCTGATTCCGTAGGAGCTACTGATGACGTCAGGGTGCATGTGACTATCATGCAGCGTCTTGCGCAAGACCTCTGCTCTTTCCGAGAGTACAATGTACTTTCAAAAGATCAGTTCACAGCCTGGTACAGCGAATGGCAAACAGCGCCAGGTGGTGCCACTTCCACTAGCGTGCCTGGTGGCGATGCCAGCACAACTGACGGAGCTTTGCCAGCTGACACTTCCGTCGTGGATCCATCCAGCTCTTCCACAAACCCTACTGAAGCAACCAGCACCACTGTAACTGGAGGGTGATGTGCGGCGCTGGCCGCTAGCGGCGGCGCTTTTGCTCTCTGTATTCAGCGCCTGGACTCTCACGCCTGTTTCGTTCGAGAACGAAACTAAGTTGGCAATAGAGACTGATCCTTACGTAAAACAAGATCCAGCTACAGAGATCGGGGCTGTTATCTCAGCGCTAGCGCCGAACGTAACTGACCCGCAATGCCACCAACGTTGGCACGTAGCTGGAGCTAAACTAGGCTCTGCCGGGTATTCTCTTATTGAAGTATCTAATGTCCCAGATTTTGACGGCTGCAACTGGGGTCTCGTTCATGGTTTTGTAGAAGGAGCACTAGATTCTGCCACAAGAGAGTCCTTAACGGAAGACGTTGAGAGGGCGTGCTTACCTGCCGCGAACATTAATAGAGAAGTATACGGGAACTGTAGGCACGGCATCGGGCATGCAGTTTGGCGCATCTCTGTTCCCAACATCACGGAAGCATTAAAACTCTGCTCGTCGCTCGGCGAGAACGGCCCTGACTGCTCTGATGGTGTGTTCATGTCGTTCTCTGAGTCTGCCTCACGTAAAGACCCTGCTGTTCTTGCCGTTGCTTGGGACGTGTGCAAGGAGATACAAGACTCTGTGTTTCAGTCTAAATGCTACCGCTACGCAGGATACATGTGGTGGGAACTAGCGCAAGGCGACACAACTAAAATGCTCTCTAACTGCCCAGTGGGACCAAGTGAGTGCGGCCTCGGCGTCGGACGCGCGATTGGGACCCACAGACAGAGCGCTGGCGAGGCTATCACGGCTTGCGAGGACTCCACAGGTGAGGTGCGTAAAGGATGCGCGAGGGGCGTTGGTGAGTGGTTTGCGTTGCTTAGAAACACGCAACAGGCTGATGGCGACCCGAGCCTCGTGTGCGAGGAGATCGGGACTGCACTGTACGAAGTGTTCGGGAAAGACTGCGAGATCGGGGAGTTACAACAATGAAAAATAAACGCTTAATAGCACGCCTAGCACTTTGCGTGGCAGGTACGGTCCTTTTTGCGAGCTGCGCGTCTAGCGACTCCACACCCGCTGCGATCTCGTCAGAGCTTCCTGCTGGACCCACACTCCCGCCTGTAGAGCAAACGGATGCGAGTACGACCGTTGTCGTCTGGGACCCGAGCAAAGAGAGTCCTGTTCCTTCAGAAGCAGTTCTCGCAGCCCTCTCATCTGAAGATGAGATCGCCGCAGCCGCCACAGTTGAACAACTATTTGAGCGCTCTTTTCGTAAAGAGGCTCCGGAGCTCATCTTGAGGGACCTAGAGCGCAGCGACGAGTTCATAGCTGCTGCAAAAGCAATTCCTTTAGGAGTTGAGAACAAGCCTGGTATGCCAGAGCCTAGCAGCTTCACTGTGTCTATCGAAGACGTAGAGCGCCTTAACGACACAGCCTGCGCCGATGTTGCCGCACAGCCTTCATGCGTAGAAGTTCGTTTTTTTCTAGTCCATGACGGACAGCCTTATTCTCGCGAACTTAAAGCGCATGTTTACCAAAAAGACGGCACCTGGATATGGACAGCTTTCAGTTTCTGTAGGGTGATGTACAACATTGGACAGAAGTGCCTTATCGATGTACCGAAAGCTCCTTACGAATTAAAAAATCCAGCAGGAGGACCCGCCCTCTCGAGTACTACCGTGGTGAACGACTAACACTGCTCTTTACCGGGCGCTCCTTTTCATGAGTGTCATCTATAGCAGGTGCCTTACCTTGACTCTTTAGTGTTTTAATTCCTTTACCTGCTCTTACGTTCTGCGCTGTTTGTAGCACGTCTCAGGCGGCCTAGTAAATCTTTTGTGCTACGAATCAGTCAATTGCGCTTCGTTACGCTCAGGTTTTGTGATGGGTCTATCTGCCAGATAGCACCTACATGTTATGCATCTTGCCTGCGTAAACAAAAAACACCTGGTCCTTTACGCGAGGACCAGGTGTTTTTGCGTGTTGTATGTCTACGGTGTTCTACGTGACCGCGATTGTCTTAACCTTGCGGCTGGTCTTGCGGCTGGTCTTGCGGCTGGTCTTGCGGCTCACCTTGCGGCTCACCTTGCGGCTCACCTTGCGGCTGGTCTTGCGACGAACCATCAGGCACACCTGCCGGGGCGGAGGTTGGAGCGTTGTTTGCTGGCGTAGTGCTAGGTGGTGCTGTCACAGTCTGCATCCACGCTGACCACTCATTGGTGAAAAACAATTGGTAGTCGTCGTTAGTACAATTAGCAGACGCCTTTGCGTTCATAATAGTGGCCTTGCTTAGAGCAGCCTCGTCAGGCGTTGTGCCGTACTGCGCGATCAGAGCCTTAATGCCGTTCTTAGAACTAGCGCACGCGTCAGCTCTCGACTCGCCGCCATTGAAAACAAACACCGTCAATAGGGTCGCAACGCACATAAGTGCTGCGAGCACTGATAAGCCGTAACTCACCTTGTCGGTATCTTCCTTCATGAACGGTAGTTTGAAAGCTGGCGTGTTTGAATAGCTACGCGCCGACGACCTAGCGCTTGAGGTCTTGGTGTTCGTAGTCCTGGTGTTCGATGTCTTAGGGCGGGAAGTCTTAGCGCCTTTACCGGCATTATTGAGCATCGCCATCAACGAGGCCATGTCGTCATCGTCATCGACCGCTTTCCTGACTCGCGGCGCCTGCTTCTTTGGTGCCACTTTCTTGACAGGGGCCTTCTTTGCTGGTGTCTTAGCAGCAGCGGTTTTCTTCGCTACTGTTTTCTTCGCTACGACTTTCTTTACAGCGGTTTTCTTCACCGCTGTTTTCTTGCTGGTCGTTGCTTTTTTAGGTGTGTTTCGTGGTTCAGCCATGATGATTATTGTCCAGCCAGGAGCGGACCCGTCACGATGGTCGTCCTGTGTGCCGCTGGCGATGTCCCTGACACGATGAGAGTCATGTTCTCCGCCTCTTCAGGATCGCAGTTTGAATGGTTCCGCATGGCCTGCTGGGCCCTTGGGCTCATTGCTGCCTCCTTTTTATCCTATGTTTCTTTGGCTACATGGTTCAGGCCACAGTGGCGATGGGGACGCGAAAAAGCGAGACTAGCTGCTGGGCTGTTCTCTGTTACGGCGTTCTTAACAGCAGCAACTACCGGCTGGCACTATTTAGGGATAGTAGTCGTGCTACTCGCTTTTGCTTCAAGTTTTTGTAGCATCAACCAAGCTGCGAGTAGCTCTCTCTCACGTATCGCTTACTTAGCTGCTTCGTATTGTTCGATCTTCGCATGGGGAACTTGGTATGCGTTGGTAGCCGGTGGCGGCTTACACGATCCAAGTGTTGTAGTAGTAGGCGGTCTGATCGGGGTCGGGATGTCGCTGCTTGGGGCAGTCGTACTCTCCGTTTCGTCACTTCCAAACTCTCAACGTGCAAACGAAGAACTTGAGCTGCGGTCGCAAGGATGGCTCTTGTTGACTTTTATTAGTACAGTCGCAGGTCTCTCATGGCTTGGTTTGCGGAACTCCGAGCACGTCAAGATCGCAGGACTTGCTGTACTCTCTTGCGGAGTGCTGTACATACTATCTCGTATGGCGTTGGTTAAAGGTTCGCAAGTTGCGTTAGTCGCGCTAGCTTTGCTGTTTGGATCCCTTGGTGGTTTTGAGCTGTCTGCCACTGGCTCTGACGAGAGCGTGGATAAGGGAGCTAACACCATCGTAGAGCCGCCACTTGCGACGCTCATCCCAGGAGCTAGCGCAGCTAGTTCATACGGATCAGATTTTGATAAGTGCGCACAGCTCGCCTCACAATTCCTTAAACAAAAAGATTGCTACAGCTCGTATTTCGTAGGTCAAGCAAACGACTTAGGCGTAGACAAAGCTCTGGCATTAATGGTAGATATCCACAAGGACAACGTAAACGGTCGCGATTTTCGAAACCACTGCCACGAAGTGTTGCACGACGTTGCTAAAGATCAGGCTCAGAAACTAGGGGCAGAGAAGCTGTTTGGCTCTTGGGTCGTGAGTTGCACTGGTGGCTTCGCGCACGGAGTGCTAGTGGCGTACACACATGAACAAACTTGGGACCGTATTAAAACCGAGTTTCCTTCTTTCTGTGACACGATAACGAACAAAGTAGTTGATGCTCTAGTTGCGTCTGGCAAAGAGAAGCCAGAAAACACAGGATGGATTGAGTGGAACTGCAACCACATGATCGGTCACATCGCCTATGAGAACAGTCGCAACGACTTAGCAAGCGGGTCTGCGTTATGTCTTTCGTTTGAGAAGGACTCTGACAAATGGCGCAACTGCGGGGCAGGTTTCTTCATGGAGTACTTCCTTGACATGACGCGAAGCCTCAACGGCGTGACACTTCCAGCGAGTGCTGCGGAAGTTTATGCCCAGTGCGCGAAAGTTGATCCAGGTATACAAGAGCCGTGCTACAGCGAAGGCGGTGCAGCGATGTTTGCTTCTGCTAACGGGATCTCTCTTGGGGCATTCAAAAATTGTGCTGCCTATGCACCAATTGGTGAGATGCGTGAAGCGTGCTACGGCGGAGTGAGCAGACTTGTGACAGTTTCTAACGGTTTTGTTCCAAGCAAAATGCGACAGGGATGCGTCGAAGCAGGAGCTGTTGAAGCAGTTGCCAGAGACCTCTGTGGTAACGAGATAGCTGGTGCGTTAGTGATGGAGACATACGCCCCTGAGGAAGCTGAAAAGACCTGTCGCGAGGTAGTAGTAGACGTTGCGCTGCTGGAACGTTGCCTTACTAGGGTTGAGGGAGTCTCTGCACAGATAGAGGGGAGCAATCTCACTGGAGGCACTGGAGCGGTTCAAGAGTGAGTAAAAGAACTCTACCGGTTATCGCGTTTGCCCTCTCTCTATCTGCTTTTGTCTCCTTAGGACCAATGCGCGACAAGCCACAAGAACCTGTTGCTGCTTCAAGCGTTGCCGTGTCAGCACCGGTGACGTTACTACCTGGTGCTCCTTCAGTGATAAGAGCTGACGAGCAGTCTTTAGTGGCTTGCATCTCTTTACTAGATAGTTCCTGTACTAAAGAGTGGGCTACTGAGGGCCTTACGGTGTTGGGCCCTGAAGCCACAGTGAAGCTCGTCAACGAGTCACGCATAGATCTCATTGTGACGTCCTGTCATGAAGTCATGCACATATTAGGCACCCTTGCTCAACAGACGCTTAAAGGCGAGAGCCTCAGCGTTCTGTTATCCCACGGTAAGGAATCATGCCAGTATGGATACCAGCATGGTGTGATGATAGGTCTCGCTCTCGAAATACCAGATGATGATGAGTTCGTCAAAACTGTTTTCGACGCCTGCGCTGAGCTTCCACCTGATTCGTATGACGTAGGTGCGTGTCAGCATGGTATTGGCCACGCTGCAACTGTACGTGTTGAAGGAGACGTAGTGAAAGCAGCTGAAGTGCTGTGCTCGAAGATGCCAGAAAACGCAGGCACGTGCGTTACAGGGGCTGTGATGGAGTGGGTAACCAATTATGCGAGAGCACAATACCAAAAAGATCCAAGCGTGGCTGATCTATGCTCCAGACTACGTGAGGAATACCAAACGTCTTGCTGGCGAGAACTCCCTGGCTTGTGGATGTCTTTACGCGAAGCGAGATCCACTTCGCTTGCACGCTGTGCCGATCTAAAGGAAGATTACATGCGCGAGTGCGCTAAAGGTGTTGGGTACCGCACAGAAAACGACTCTATGTGTATTTATTCGAACGAGGAAGTAGCTGGTTACTGTCTAGCAGGACGGGCCATTGTGTTCTACGAGATGTACTACAAGACACGTACGGATGCTTCCGCAGTTGTGTGTTCATCAGGTGCGACAATTCGCGTGAGGGAGCTCTGTACCCGGGAACTATCTCCTACTTTGGAGACCTACCAAAAGATGGCTGAAGACAAAAAGAGTGTTTAAGGCTTAAGAAGTTGGATTGCGGTACGTAATGCGCCCTCGGGTGAGGTCGTATGTCGATAAAACCACCTGCACTCGATCTCCAGGTAGAACCTTGATGTGATTTTTACGCATCTTGCCTGACACATACGCGATAACTACATGATTGGGTGTGACTTGCACACTGAACATCGCGTTAGAGAGCGCTTCTAAAACAACTCCATCCATCGTGAGCTCGTCGTCTCTTTGCTGTTTAACCATTAAATCTGTACGGTTCTGGGCGAGATGGGGTTGTCTCGTAGCAGGACGCTGGGGCGATGCTAAGGCTGATGGACATACACCCCGACCTCGCAAAGCTCCGCTCTGAGTACGAGCGCATCATTGCGGACTTTGAGCACGGGCACATAGCCGAACCTGAGGCTACCGAGCTGCTAGCTAACATGCGTGTTTTTGACGCAAATGGGGCCGCCTGGGGTATCGACCTTTACGGTATGTTCACACGCCAAGCTGGTCCTGACTCACAAGTAGAAAATGCATCTCCGTCTCTGTACTCAAGCGCCCAGGCGTCCTCTTCCTGGAACAGGCAAGTAGAGACTGAGAGTTTCGACTCAGGACCAACACCTACGCGGGGTGATTCTACTGCTCAAGTAGGTGCGGCCGCCACCTACGTACAGACAGCCACGGAGGATACACGCGCAAAAAGTCTGCGTGTACAAAGCTTCTTGCAAAAACTGAGCGGGCGTTTTTCAGGCAGTGACGTACTCGCTAAGAACAAAACTACCTTGATCGTTGTTGCGGTTCTCGTGTTACTGCTTCTCACGTTTAATCTTGTTGGTGGCTCAGATAAAAAAACTCCCTCAGAGAGCTCTGCGACTCAACAGATCGTTGATCTATCCACTGTGGCGCCTGAACGAATTACCGCGATCCTTACAGCACTACAAGACCCCGCTCAAGTACAGAGTATCACTATCGAGCCCGTAGACGAACCACTAGCTACGCACGTGGCTGCCTACTGGAGAGGTATGTCGCAGGTAGCTTCCCCTGTGTCAGCTACGGCTGCTGGGATATCGGTGTCTAGCGCAGGTAAAGAGTTGTTCTTTGTCCCATGGAGTTTCGTTCTTGATGGAGACACAGTGAAGCTCTTTTCGGTACGCTCCTTGCTACCTTCTAGCTAGAAAGCCACGCCTGCTTATTGAGTACTGTGCAGGCATGCGACTTTGCTGACTTGAGCCTTGAGTAAATCCACACAATGACGTGTGTGATTTAAGGTCTGTATCACCAACAGGTCTACTCTCGATTCGTAAGACCCACTAAAAATCAAACGTTGCCCTGCGAGCAAACAGCTAGTTCAAGTTACTCTCGACTCGAGCAATCAGTAAGACAGCTTCTCGATGTCTAGCTATAAAGCAAAAGAACTGGCAACCTGAGCCCATTAGTTTTTGCTTTACCAAACCTGGTAACGATCCTCGCCCTTTATTACGGACCTGGGTAGTGGCCAGGGTAAGCGTACGGGCCGGGGTAAGGA
>Ga0208226_1000112_pt1 | contig 26051 bp, 14 predicted proteins | sample LakMenE18May11ns_FD_150713 | JGI IMG/M metagenome (GOLD analysis project Ga0208226, IMG submission 150713) | Freshwater microbial communities from Lake Mendota, WI - 18MAY2011 deep hole epilimnion ns (SPAdes) | ecosystem: Environmental > Aquatic > Freshwater > Lake > Epilimnion/Euphotic zone ... | reverse complement strand
TGAAGATTGGGAGTTTTGGGGTGAAAGGAGCGAATTTTTTTGACTGTTAACCCAAATTTTTATAACATTATCTTTACTTTAGGTAGTTTAGGGTGTTTGTTTGCCTTCTATCTTTAGGTTTATTCTCTCTTGAAAGGTATTTATAAATGAGTAATTTCTTACGCAGTCTTTTTGGTTCCAAAAAATCCAATCCTAAAATCAAACCCCGGATGCAGAGTAGAAGGCTCGAACTCATCGGCCTCGAAGAAAGGGTTACCCCTGCTGTTGTAGCCTCTTTCAGCGGCAATGCCCTTACCCTTTTAAGTGATAGCAATGATACTTTTTCTGTTTCATCTGATGCTAATGGTGTTATTTCCATTACAGGTACAACAGTGACTGCAGGTGATGCGAATGTCACCGTAGTGGCAGGTTCTACTAGCACCGTAACCGTAAATTCATTGGCGGGTGGTGCAGCAGCGGTGCAGGTGTTGGCATTAACCGGTGATATTGCAACCGAAATTCAGGACATTACCCTCATCAATATTAATAGCACAGCATTTAATACCAACTTTGGAATTTCGTTTGCATTAGATGCTGGCAATGACACTGTGAAATTGGGCGGTAGCATCAATTTGAATGGAACCGGAACATTGCTTATTACGGATCCCGCAAGTGGTGTGGATGCTGTTGTATAATGTCAGGGATCTGACCTTACTCTTACTTCGGTAAGCGGGGCAATCACCCTGACACCTGCAGGGACTGGAGCAACTAATGTCACAACCATGTCCAATAACGCAACCATTAACAGCACCTCGGGCAACATAACCCTAGGTAATAATGTTGTGGGAGCGGGCAAGAACCTTTCCATCAATTCCGGTACCGGTACTGTTACTGCAACAGGTACCCTTGGGTTGACCACTGCTTTAGGCAAGCTCACTATTACCAGTACCAATGCAACATCTTCAGCCATCAGTTTGGCAGCAGTAACCGCAGGCGATGTTATCCTGACCGGCACCGGTGATGTCAGTGTTTCTGGTGTGGTTGCTGTAACTAGCATTAATGCTAAGTCCACTGCTGGCGATGTTATCTTTGGGAACACGGTAACCACTTCTGCAGTTGGCGGTTTCGTTTCTGAAGCCACCCTTGCGACCAAGGCGACCAAGATTGCAAACGCAGTTACTGTTGGCGCAGGTGCTAATGCCCTTGTTACCGGAAATCTGATTTCCAACAATGCAACTTTAGCTGCAATTACCACTTCTGGGGTAGGTAACATTACCATCACTGGTAATGTTGATGCTTCTGTTGCTGGTAATGGTCTTACCCTTACCGCAGGCTCTGGTTTAGTTTCCATCATTGGAAATGTTGGTTCCAGTGCACCATCATTTGGCACTTTAACCGCTTCTGGTACTGGCACCTTCCTAGCTGCTGGCACAGTCACTGCTGGCTCGATTAAATTGGATCAATCTAATAAATTTGCAACATCCATCACATTTGCCAAGGCTGTTACTGTAAGTGATTCCCCTGGTGGACTTGAAGTTAATGCAGATGGTTCTGGCACAGTTACCTTCTCTGATACGATCACTGCTTTGGGCGCTACCTCCAATAATACGGACATCGAAATTACATCCGTAAATGGCGTTATCAATGTGGGTGGCGCTATCACTGGTTTGGATAAAGTGGCTATTATCTCTAGTGGCAGTGGTTCAATCACCCTGATTGGTAATGTCACCACTTCTGGTACCAGTACCACCCAAGATAATGGCAATATCATTATTCAAAGCACAACTGGAAATATTGTAACCTCTGGTTCAATATCTACTTCCGGTGCTAATGCTAACATCGAAATTGACACTGCAACCTCTGGTAATGTTACCATTGGTGGCAATGTTTCCACCTCTGGCGGTGGTGATATTCTACTCGGTGCAGATTTTGGGGGCGTAGCTACAGGCGCTGGAAATGTCACCATTAATGGCACGGTGACTACCACTGGTGCAGGTGCTGGCGATATTCTTATTGGGATTTCTGGCGGTACTGCCACAGTCAACCAAGCTCTTACTGCTGGCCCCACTGGTGATGTAGTTTTCCTCACCAATTTAGCAACCGATGCAATTACTGTTGTAAGTGGTGCAAACATCACCGCTGGCGATTCTGTTGGTGATTTTGGTTCTGGCATCTTGAACCTTGGTGCTAATATCACCTCAGGTACCACTGGTGTTGCAGCAACTTTAGGTATTTTTATTAATGATGTTTCAGTCAACCTGACGGGTGATGTTTCTTTGAATTCCATTGGGACTGGCGGTGGCGCTGGTATCTTCTTAAATAAAGTTAGCGGTGCCCAAAACCTGACTTTGGAAGCTGTTGATCAGATCACTCTCAATAACGTTGGTCAGACCACTCCATTGAACACCGTTACTATTACCAATTCGACTGGTGTAAATGCAGGCGCATTTAACGCTGCTAATGTGTTGCTTTCTAACTCTACAGGTACTATTGCATTCAATGGCAACACCAATATTACTCTCGGCCTGACCACTACTGCCAATGCTTACGATGTAACCTTCGCTGGCACCACGGTTCTTTCTGGCGCACCTGTGTTCCTTAACACCGGTGATGTAAGCTTTGCTGGTAATACAGCCTTGATCTCTGGTGCCACTATCACGGGTGCTGCTACAACCAATGTTTCCCTTAGTGGCAATATTACTACAGCCATTGGAGATATCAACATCGGGGCTTTACCTGTTACCACCATTGCTAATGGAACGAACATTATCTTTAATGGATCCGGCATAGATCAGGTTGGCACCTTTGCTGGGGTTGTTAATATGGTAATTGGTGATGAACTTTACCTGACAAATGGTGAATTGGTATTGTCGGGTGATTCCAGTGCTGCATTTTTAGGCGACATCTATTTGTACGATGCCACTGTAAATGTTACGGGCAAGATTGGCTCTGCAAGTAATATCTTTGGAAATTTGGGCCTCATCACCGGGCCTGGTGGAACGATAGGTAACGTAGTTGCTCAAACCATTACCATCGTTGATCCACAAGGCACCTTGAATACCGGAGTTGTAACTTTTAATGCTGCTACCACCTACATTGCAGATGTGTTGACTACCACTACCGCTTCCAACCTTACAGGTAATTCAGGCTTCAACCTTGGTGGTGCAAATCTGTTTGTGGAAACTGTGGCATCCGGCCTTGCTGTTGGTAACAGCTTTACCATCATCAATAACACTGCTGTATCTGGTGGCCTTACCGGACAGTTTTTCGCCCAACCTGAAGGCTCAAGCATTTCTGCTTTTGATGCCTCCGGTAACATCGTTACCTTTACCGTCAGCTACATTGGTGGTACTAATGCAAATGATGTGACCTTGACGGTTGCAAGCGTAACGCCACAAACTCCAACCCCAGCAGCAACTCCCCAACCTATGGTTGCTGGTCAACCCGCATTGAACAAGTTTACCGCAGTTGGCGCTGATGCTGGCGCTGGCCCGCTTGTTACCATCACCTTCCAGAATGGCACCTTTGTTTCCTTCTTCGCTTATGCACCCGCCTTTACGGGTGGTGTACGCGTCGCCCTCGGCGATGTTAATGGCGATGGATCAACAGATGTTATCACTGGAGCAGGCTCTAATGGTGGCCCTCAGGTAAATGTTTTCAATGTAGACAACATAACCGGAGCGGTTTCTCTTCAGACCAGTTTCTTTGCATTCGATGAACCTTTCTTTGCCGGTGGCGTTTATGTTGCAGCAGCCGATACCAATGATGATGGATTTGATGATGTTGTTGTTGGTGCTGGTGCAGGCGGTGGCCCACGCGTTCAAGTTTATGCTGGTAGCGCAACTGGCTTGGTAACTTCCTCCACACTCAACGATTTCTTCGCCTACTCCCTCGACTTTGCTGGTGGTGTTGTAGTAGCTGCTGGTGATCGTAATGCAGATGGCGATTCCGAAGTTATTACTGCTCCTGCAAGCAACGGTGGTTTCAACATTAAGTCTTTTGATGTAAACGGAAATGGCAACAGCCCAACGCTTGTTGACAACTTCTTTGCATTCAACGACACCACGAGTGTTGGTGGCCTTAGCTTAGCTGTTGGTTTCTTCGATTTCACCAATATTGCTGACTTGGTTGTTGGTACCACCAATAGCGCATTCGGTGTGTTCCTCGACTCCGACACATCAGGTATTGCCACTGTGCCTTTCGCAGGGTTCACGGGAGCAATCCGCGCTGGTGTTGCAGAAGATTCCTTCGGACAGGAATACGCAGTAGCATTGGCCGGCCCAACAGGTGGCCCACGCATCTCGGTATTCAGCGTTGGTGTAACCAGCCTGGACGAGACCGACAACTTGTTCGTCATGAACCCAGCGTTCACCGGCGGCTTGTTTGGTACGCCAACCTTGGGAGATTAATTTCTGCCTAAGGTGTTGGAAGCAGCACCTGCGATATTGCTACAACCTTTGTTAAAAATCTTAAGCCAGCCTGGTTCAACCCCTCAGGCTGGCTTTTTTATTTGCCTGCCCTTTATTAAACGCTATCGCCTAGCAAAACTTTGTCGCTTGCGAGCACTAGGAGACTAAAATCATCAGGGTACTTTCTGCCCCTTCTCAGAGATGGTTACCACTTCGAGATCTGCAAAATTGCCCGCACCGCCAGGCGCAGCGCCACCTACTAAGAGGGCGTTATTGCCAAATGGAACTAGGCGATGAACAATGCGTTTTGTGGTTGAGGTGCCAACCTTTTCCCAACCATCCCCCGATTCATTCAAACGAAACACCAAGCCTTCCGAGGTGCTGACGATGATTTTGTTTTGCACAATGTTGGCAGCGGGGCTAAAGCCTGTTTTGTCACCGGGAAGGGCAGGGGCCAGCGACCATTTTTTTGAAACCAGATCATAAACATCAACTTGATTAAACAATGCTCCGTTTTCATCCATTCCGCAAATTACATAAACCTTATTGCTTAAAGATGCAGCAGTTAATGCGCGCCTTTTAAATGGTTGTGGAATCGATTCCCATTTTGCATCCTTGGCTTTCAAATCCAAGACAAGCGAAGTTTCATGCCAGACGGGCATATTCCCTTTACCTCTACTTTCCCAACCCCCAACCACGATAAGCTTATCGCCTGCGACAACAAGATCGTGAGAGGATCTGCCTGCCGGCAGGGAAGCTATTGGAAGCCATTTATTTGTTTTGGGATCGAAGCATGAGCAATCAGAGATGGAGACATTATCAGTGGGTGAATCGGGGTCGTTTTTAGGTTGCAATCCACCGATGCGATAAATTTTTCCACCATGGGTTGCAAGGTTCATTCCCTGCACTTTGGGGCCACCAGGTAGAGATTCCCATTCTTTTCCCCCATCGAGTTTCAAACGCTGGAAGGTTCCGAGAACGGTTTCGGTATTGAATTTGTGGGTTTTGCCTGCATGGCCGCCATACACATAAAGGTAGCCATCAAGTTCCACAGCGCCGAGGCTGGAAGTGGCCTGGGTTAATGGCGGGAGTGCCAAGGAAAAAGGAACTAAAACAACTGCGAGAATCAAGCTAAGAATCTTATGCATCAGAATTATCCTTTCATGGTTGTTTGTAGATGGTACCAGATTTCATTACAAATTTAACTTTACGAACATCTTTTATTTCTTTTGAGGGGTTGCCCTCAAAGGCTGCAAGGTCTGCGATCATACCTTCTTTAACCATGCCCACTTTGTTTTCCAGGGCAAGTAATTTGGAAGCATCCGAAGTTGCACAGCGAAGGGCCTGCAGGGGAGTCATGCCATATTTTACCAGCATCTCAAGTTCTTGATAGCCCTGCCCATGGGGAAATACCCCAATGTCGCTGCCATTTCCTATTAACACGCCCGATTCCAATGCCGCCTTGAAACTTTCCTTTTTAGAGACAAGCGCTGCGGGCAACGGGGAGTTGGGCTTCCAGCCTTCATAACGGGCATAGGCTTCTGCAGTGGCGAGGGTGGGGCAGTAGCCTATTTTCTTTTGTGCCATCAAACGAAAAACTTCGATGTCGCCTGCATCGCCATGCTCGATGGTGGTAACGCCTGCGAGGGCGGCTCGTTTCATTCCCTCTTTCGATTGGGCATGTGCTGCAACTTTGACGCCTGCATCTGCAGCAGTTGCCACCACGAGTTTTAATTCTTCGATTGAGAAGGCTGGCTTTGGGTTTGGCCCTAGGCCGTGTGGTGTATCTGCGTAGATTTTAATCCAATCCGCACCTTCACGAATCTGCCTGCGAACTAGGGTGCGCAGATGATCGCCATCGGCTTCATCGGCACCTTGGGGGATGCGCCATTCTGGGGCGAAGTTTCTGGGGGCGTAGCTACCCGTTGCAACAATGGCACGGGTGGTCACTAATAATCTTGGGCCGGGAATAATTCCTTTTTCAATAGCAGATTTGATGCCTACATCTGCAAGCTGGGCGCCCTCGGTTCCAAGATCACGCAGCGTGGTAAAACCGCTTAGTAAGTTTGCACGGGCGTGGATGGTAGCCCTGCTGATGCGTTCTGCAACGGGTTCTTTCGATACCTGATCCTCCCACTTTGCCTCATCGTATGGGTGTAATAATAAGTGGGAATGAGCATCGATCAGCCCTGGTGTTAGCGTCGTGCCTGAAAGAAGAAGGATCTGGGCATTGGAGGGCGGTTTAAAGCTTATTTTTGGCCCTGCAAAGATGATTTTTTCGCCTTGTATTGCAACGACCCATCCTTCATGAATGGAAGAAACCCCATCAAAAACCCTGTCTGGTTGTAAAACGGTTACGGGGTCTGCATGCAGGGCGAGAATAGAGAAAAAAATTAAGTGAAGCATGAATGAAACCTTTTAAAAAACCACGGTATAATGTAACATAGTAATGTTATTCTGAGTTATGCAGTAAGTTACATCGCTGTTTAAATGGTAACCAATAATCCTAGGTTAATAAAGTTTTATAAAGGGTTGAACGAATGAGAATTCTCTTTGCGATTGTAAGCATGGTTGGTTTGGTGCTTGGTATGTCGGTTATTTTGGCACAGGAAAAGAAAGAGGAAAATGCCCCAGAACAAAACGGTTCTGATCAAACGCTTTCCGCCCTCATCAAGCTGAATAAAAAAATCGAGAACATTACTTTTGTTAGTGTTACAGGAGAGAAAAAAACAATCGAAGAGCTAAGGGGCGCCAATGCCACTATTGTTGCTTTTCTGAATTTTCAGTGTCCAATATCTAACAGGCAAACGCCTGAACTTATCGAGTTGGCGGAAAAATATAAAGAAAAGAAGGTTAACATCATTGGGGTATGCTGCGATGTGGAGTCGCCTAAGGAGTTGGCAAATCATATTCAAGAATTCAAAATCAACTTCCCCGTCTTTTATGATCCCGAGCATTTTGTATCCACTCTATTTCTTGCAGACATCACGCCACAAGTGTTTTTAATCGATAGCGCAATGACTCTTCGTTATTTTGGCAGGATCAATGATCAGCATGAAGATCGAGCAACTCGAAATTTGATTGTAAAAAACCATGACCTTAAAGATGCTTTAAGCAATGTACTTGCAAATAAAGAAGTATTAGTCCAATACACGGATTCAGTAGGTTGCCCGCTGGAAAGGGTTAAAAAACCTTTGGTTGAAGATGGCAAAGTTACTTTTTACCGTGATGTATTGCCTATCCTTCAGAAGAACTGTCAGGAATGCCACAGGCCGGGTGAAGCTGCCCCTTTCCCGTTGTTAACATTCAAGGACGCCTATAATTGGGCTGAATTAATCCAAGAGAATGTTGTTGCCGGGGTAATGCCGCCATGGAAACCAACAGTAAAAAGCGTACCTTTAAGGCATGACCCCCGCATGAACAAGCAGGAAATTGAAACCATCAACAAGTGGGTTGAAGGTGGTAGTGCTCGGGGTGATAAAAAAGATGTTCCGGCACCAGCCAAGTTTAGATCTTCCAAAGAATGGGATGATGAAAACCCGCCTGATATTATTCTCGAATCTCCAGGAGATTTTCATCTCGGGCCCTTGGGTGAGGATCATTATCGTACGATCGTAATGCCGCTAAATAACAAGGAAGAACTGTTTATAAGAAAATCACAGTTTATTCCTGGTAATCCGAAGATCGTTCATCACTCCTTGTACTTTTATGATGGCACGGGGATGTTGATGGAGGCGCAAAAAAAACTAGGCAATTCGACCCCGCCCGCAAACGGGATTGGCGATTGGGGCCCCGGATATAGTTCCGGCATGGGGCTTGGATTTATTCCGGATCCTTCGAAGGTGAAACGCAATCAGGATAATCCAGGTTCTGGCCTTGGTGGTTGGGTTCCCGCAGTTGATCCTATTACTGCCCCCCCAGATACTGCTTATATCCTGCCGCCCCAATGCGATGTCTTTATGCAGATGCATTTCCATCGTAATGGCAAGCAAGAGGTTGATCGTTCTAAACTAGGCCTGTGGTTGACAAAAAAACCGCCTACCAAATTCATTAAGAGTTATTTGGTAGATACCACCTTTACCATTATCCCTGCAGGGGTTAAAAAGTATAAAGCCACCGGCTCTAGGGTTCTTGAAGAAGATATCAAGCTTTTTACCTTTGCACCTCATGCCCATAGGCTTGCTACGGAATCACGACTTTACTATTCACTTCCCGGTTCCACGGAAAAGGTTCTTTTGTTTGAAATAAAGGACTGGGATTTTAATTGGCAGCAACGCTATTATCCAATTGATTACGTTTCGTTACCCAAGGGCACTACGATTCATAACGAATGGATTTTTGATAATTCATCCAGTAACCCCCAAAACCCCTTCCACCCTGCGAAAACTATTTTCCTTGGCGAGAATACCACCGATGAAATGGGTTTCTACATTATTGCAGGGGTAGTTGATGAAAGGAACAGAGTTGTTCCTACGCTAATGCTTAATTACTTCGAAAGGCTACTTAAAGCCGAGGCTCTGAAAAAGATATTCGGTGGTAAATAAGCACAACATTCTGATTCTTGTTTGATTCACTAGTTAGACTAGATCAAACAAGTTCGGGAAGGGCTTTCCATTCATCCACCAGATAATGCGGCCTGCCTGCATAATCATTGAGTGCGGTGGTATGAGGGTTGATGCCAAAGTGCTGATAAAGGCTGGCATGAACCTCGCCGAAATGAACAGGTCGGGAAGCAATGCTGCCCCCATCCCGATCGGTTGAACCAATCACCTGACCACTGCGGAAGCCGCCCCCTGCCAGTAGCGCACCACCAACCTGTGGCCAATGATCACGGCCAGCATCCTTGTTAATTCTTGGCGTTCTGCCAAATTCGCCCCAGGCAACAACAGCAACATCTTTATCCAACCCCCGTTGATGAAGATCAGTAATCAGGCAATGCATCGCATGGTCGAACATGGGGAAGTGGGTGTTTTTACATTCGCTGAAGTTGTTGCTATGGAAATCCCAACGGCCAAAATTAAGGGTCACCACCCGTGCGCCTGCTTCGATGAGCCTGCGTGCCATTAAAAAGTGTTCGAGATTTCGTGGTGCGCCATCGCCATAGTTTTTTGGATCGCCCTTGCCAAACTTTTCACGAACGGATGAGGGTTCCTTCGAAAGATCCAACGCATCCATCAGCTTGCTGGAAGTAAGTATTTCAAGTGCTTGAAGGCTGATGGAATCCATGGCATCGATGGAGCCACGGGAATCTAGATCTCTGCGCATTGCATCAAAACTTGAAAGCAACGATCGCCTGTCAGTAAGTTGCGAAGATTTAATGCTATCCAATACCATGTTATCTTTTACTGGGCCGGAGGGCCTGAATGCAGCGTTGGCAATGCCAAGGTATCCTGGATGACCGGGTGAACCATAAGGCGGATGGCCAGCAGTGGGGGCCAGCCCAATGAATGGAGGAACTGAATTATTACTGGAACCTAGTATTTTGGAAATCGACGAGCCAAGCGAAGGCCAGCCGCCTTGAGGTTGGTTTTTTACCGTACGACCGGTGTAACAAATAAAGGAATCATGATCACCACTCGGTGAACCATAGACCGAACGCAAGGGCACAAGCTTATCCATGATGGATGCAAGTTTAGGCAGATGTTCAGAAATTTGAATGCCAGGAACATTGGTGTTGATCGGTTTAAATTCACCACGAATATCAGCAGGCGCATTCATCTTAAGATCGTACATATCTTGATGCGGAGGCGCACCTGCCATGTAAATCATGATTACCGCTTTGTGGGATTTTTTTATGCCAGCGGCTTGTTCTGCTTGAAGCAGCGAGGGAAGGGAAAGTCCACCCATTCCGAGGGCGCCTATCTTTATGAATTCGCGACGACTTTTTGTCTCTGCTTTGCGAAAACTTGTGCAACCTTTTATTTCTGGCATGGTTTACGGTCCTAAATTCTTAGGCGGGATCACTACCTTTATAATTATAGTCGTTTTCAACTGTTTGATACAATTGAAAACTTGGATGCTAATGTTAATATCGGCATTTAAGGCAAGATTAATCAATACCATTGGAACTTGGGTTTTAATCAAAGCCCAACTTATAGGATTTTACGGACTCCGGGAATTGACCGAAGCAATGCGCTAGTTCCCCAACTTAGCCCCAGAGTTACGATAAATACAATCAATGCCTTGGAAATTGCGGGCATCGAGGAGCCGAGTAATGAGTATTGCGACCAGACGATAAATGGGTAATGAACCAAGTAGATGCCGTAAGCATTATCACACAGGTTATCAATAATTGAATATCGAGTGTTGGCGAATCGAAGGAACAAAGCAATGAAGGTAATACTTACGGTCGTACAATAAAGGGTCATAGAAAATCCTAGGTTTACCCATCCCTCAGGGGCAGCCCATTTCGCAGCTGGATCGAGGTGCACGCTCGCAAAAGTGATCAAAAAAAACAAGGCACTAAATATCGAAGCAATCAACCAAAAAAACCATTGCCTTGAAAGTGGCCCTTCCTGCGCAAGAATACTTTTGTCTAACCCAAAGGCGCCCACAGCAACGCCTGCAAAAAAATAAACCGGATACAAAATGAAACGGCATCCCTGGCCTATTAACAGTGGCCCAAAAGCAATCCAATGGAACGGTCCAAACACATACAGCAACGGAATAAAACCTGCCAATGATAATGTCGACAGGGTTAAAAAGAAAACCAGCGGTTTTGTGAATACGATTGCAGGAAGAGCGATTGTTGAGTTTGAGAAAATCCAAAAGCAGACAACTGCGAGCAGATTGAAAACGATTAGCATCGATATAAACCAGGCCGGTCCACTAAACCATGACCAACCCATCCAGTAAGAGAAAAAATCATTAGTGGCACCAGTCATTAAAAAAGAAGGATAGTATGCCAAGGGCATTATCACAGTAAGTGAAATTACAAAAGGAATACCTAGCCTTAGTCCTCGGTCTTTAAGGAAATGTACCGATCCTTTTTTTACTAGGCTTTTCCAGACAAAGAGTCCCGAGATAAAAAACATCAATGCCATGAAAAAAAGATTTAACAGCGGGGCAACAATGTCGAATCCCCCCCACTTGTTCGGGTCAATGATGGGTGCTGCGGAATGTTCAGCATAATCTGCTGGATCAAATTTTCCCCAAGTGGTGTAAGCCAGTGTATCATGCAAAAACAAAACAAAAATCGTCATCAATGCTCTAAGGTAATCAATAGCGGAACTGCGAACTATTGAGGGCTTTGGAACAGGGATTTCATTCTGCATATGTGTCATAATGAAATCATAAAATCATATGATTGATAACCTGTCAAAGGTTTTTATGAAAAATCAAAAGCTAAAAAAATAACCGATGTGGTTGAGGTTTAAAAAGGTGTAGCAGGCCGATGAGCATGGGCCAGATTCAAGGCTTCCTTGGGGGTCTTCTTGGTGATACAAAAGCTGTAATTCCAATGCGACGGCTAAGGCAACTTCATAATCGATGTTTTTTAAAGCAAAGGAAACTTTTGCTTCTTTGGGCTTATTGACTAACTCCCAATGAATGAAAGTTACTAAAAATTCTTTAAGCGAGCTCTTTATGCCACGCGCTTTATAAATGAACGGAAAGTTACCCTTGGAACTTTTAACATTTCCTATCAATTTGTTTGCCGGAATGTAGAAATCGTTCTGGTAATTTTCAGCAGATTCAAGGGTTGCATCAACAGATTGATTTTCACATTCTCTCTTTTTGAGCCAGATACTTGGCCCCTGCTGGATTACGGCTTAAAGCCAGGCGTTCGTATAAGCATGAAGCTTTTTGACGCTTAAGCTCGGGGACAGACCAGCTCTCATTGGTAGATTCGATCTCGTAGAACTGGCGCTCTGCAGTTTCTTTAATGGTGAGAAGCAGTATGTAATGGGACCAACTTAGGGTGAAAGGCAATTTCCGAGAAGGCTTCTCGGAAATTGGGTTTGAGGCAGATATGCGATGAATGGCAGTACTTTTAAAAGACCTTTAAATCTTCTGGGCAAACGATCATCCTAAACAGACATTAACAAATGTTTTAATGGAGTAAAGCGATAAATTAAATCTTTTAAAATTCTAATGGCCTACTGCTTCCATGCTGCACTCGCATGGTTATTGAAGTAGAGCCTCCCGCCTTACTTCACGAGCCATTTGCCTGCTTCGAGTTCCTGCTTGGAAGCATCTCCTGCAAAGAGATTAAACTTGGTTGCTGCTCCTGCCTTTGTGTAAATATCTGAAACAAATGCGGGAGTTTTGGTTTCTCCTGCAAGCCAGATTGCATGGGGAGCGTTAAGCGCCATCATGCCTGGAAGATCTAGATACTTGGAACCACCTGGAAGGAAACTTGGGTCGCGATAATCGAGAAGGTTCGAGAAGCGAAAACCCTTGGTATCAACCGCAGCACGGTCGATGGCATCGCCTGCGAGAGCCCTAGCAGCAATAACAACGGGGCCTATTTCCCCAAATCCAGCCACACCAATCAAGGTGGGTTGAGGATGGGAACCAATCTTTGCGGTCTTAAGAAAACGGGTGAGAGTAAGCACATCGTGGGTGCGTTGAGCAAAAAGGGTGTGGTTATAACCATAAGTGAAACCAGCAAACTCACGCGGGTTTGAAACAAGTCTGGTTTGCTTCATGGGCTTGCCATCTTTCAAGAATGCCCCTTGGAAGAGAAGGTCTGCACCCATGACGGTTGCCCCTGCATTCAAAAGTTCTTGAACGCCCGCTTTGACCGAGCCATCTGCATTGTAAAGGGAAGACTTACCCGCATCATCAAGCCAAACAACTGCCTGGCCTTTCCATTCCTTGGGGTAAAGCCAAGTAACGGGAAGTTCCTCTGCATGGGTTTTGTTGCGAATGATGCCAGTCATCTCAACGTACTTGCCTTTATCTTTTTTATCGTTGAGAATCCAATCAGAATCACCAGCTTGTGCATAGGATCTGCCAATAATGATTTCAACCGCTTTGCCAATACCATTGCGAAGCGCTGCAGCGGAAGTGGTGCTGGGTTGCAATAATTTTTCGGAATCATCCTTAAAGTATTTTAAAAGGTAGCGTTCGAAATCCGGTCCATTAGTTTTTGGTTCGGGGTGCTGGGCATCCCATACGGTGAGTTGCGCAGGGGTAAGAGGATCGAAATCATTTTCAATCACAGGCGATTTGTGGCCGAGTTTAAAGTGATGATTTAAAAAGGTGAAAAAAGCAGAGCGACTTAGAGAGTTGTAATTATGTGGATGATGCTCGCCCCGATGCAGCATCACATTCTCAGGTTTCCCTAGGGTTGAGTAAAGTTTCTTAAGATCTGGGAACCCTTTGGTTGCCATTTCTTTGGTCCAATCGTTTGCGGTGGTCATGCCTTGTGGTTTGGGCGCAAAGAGTGCAGCGAATTCAACATTGCCTGTGTTCACTCTAAGCATTGAGGAATTTTCGCAGGTGCAACCGCCTTGCATCGAGGTGCTGACCATGACTGCGGGGAAGGAAAGTTTTAGGCGGGGATCGATTGCAGCAAGCAGCATGGTCTGGGTGCCGCCACCACTAGCGCCAGTCATTGCAGTGCGTTCTGAATCCACTTCAGGAATACTAAGTAAGAAATCCATGGAGCGAATTGCGTTCCAGGTTTGTAGGCCCATGATGCTCTGAAGATTGGATTCAGCTTGTGGGCTATAGAGGCCCCAGTTTTCGGTTTTGTTCATTTCGGGTCGTTGTTTGCCGAAGGTGTGAACAACTTCGCGGGAAAACTGATGGGAATCAGAATCGCTGAGCATATCCCATTGCCAAACAACGCATCCCATGCGAGCGAGTTGGATGCACATTGCTTGAAATCTGCTAACACCACCTTTTTCGAATCGTTCTTCACCAGTTGCGATTTCGTGGCGAACTTTATTGGGTGCTTCCTCGCTGAGTCGAGCATCTTTCCAATGGCCGTGGGCGAACAAAACGCCTGGGACTTTGCCCTTCACATTTTTAGGTTTGTAGAGATTACCCGTGACAAAGAAACCGGGGCTACTTTCGAAATAGACTTTTTCGACGGTGTGATCGGGGCGATCTATTTTGCCATGAATCACAGCTTTAAGGGGAGTCTTGGTGGGCATGGGCCAAAGGCCTTGTGAAAGTAGGATTTGTGTTCGCACAAATTCTGCTCGGGTATCCCATTCGATTTTGGTTTTGGGCGGAGTGAAAGGGAAGTAGCCATTGAGATCTTTGGGTGGCGCCAATCGTTTATCCGAAGGGAGAATATCAGCCCCTGAAACAAACAGTGGAGCTAAGAGTAATCCAGAAATAAAAGCGGAAGCAAGTTTGAGTTTCATGGTTTATGTTTCCAGAAAAATACAGGCAGGGGTTCCAATAGCAAGAATAATAATAAGGCACAAATAGCGTTAATGCTAGCGAAAGCATGATTTTATAAATAATGAAGATATTTGATGAAGAAGCTTAAATGGGCAATCCTAAAATCAATTCTGTCAGAATGATCGAACCCTAATGCAGGGAAAATAGTAATTCTTTGGTAAAAAATGGGGATATCGAGAAGATTTTGATTAGTATGGAACTGTAATTACGGACTTGGTTAACCTACCATACTCAAGTGTAAATATGTCTCAAATTATTCGTTGCAAGATTAAATTTAGCAGTATGATTACTTTCCTGTTTTTAACGGTTGAGCTTCATGCTTCCCAACCTACTGCAATGGAGTCTGGTTTTCAAAAGCATGCAGCTCCATTCTTGAAACAATACTGCGTTCAATGCCATAACGCAGAGAAAATGAATTCAGGAATTCGAGTGGATCAGCTTACTGCTGGGTTTACAGATAACGAGATCCGCCTATGGGATGCCATCTTACATCAGGTCAAGGATGAAGAGATGCCCCCCAAAGGCAAAGCGCAACCCACAAATTTAGAGCGCCAGCAACTCATATCTTGGATCAAGAGTTCCACAGATATCGCTAGGCTTAGGCCAACGCCCAAGAATGGCGGAGCGAGAAGGCTAACGGTGGCGCAGTATAAAAACACTCTTCGAGAGTTGCTGAAGATCGAAGATAACTTTACGGATATCTTGCCACCCGATGCTGTTTCTCGTGATGGGTTTTTAAACAACCAAGCCACCTTGCAACTTTCTCCGTTGCTTTTGGAATCGTATTTCGAGATCGCAGAGAAGGCGCTTAAAGAATGTATCGTTGAAGAAAAATCAAAGCCCACCATCCAAAGCTTTCGTATGGATCTGGGTTTAGCCATTAATAATAATCCTTGCCCTGACCAACTTATCTTGGGCGCAAACAGCCTTCTGCTTAACAATAAAGATTTCAAGGTAACTCAAACCACTCCCATCAAAGGTTTTGATTTTGATCCTTTTATCATGCAAACGAAATTTCGTTTCATAGAAGGGTATGCGGGTAATGGTACCGTTCGTGGTTGGCGAGATTACGACAGTATCTACCATGCCGTTTATGCATGCATGCGTGGCACCACTGGCTATCCCAAGGGTTTGGCCTATAGTTCGGTACCCCAAGGATTATTATTACGGCCTGCGATTCCAAGTGCTGAAATCTTTGGCGTTGATAGCACCTATGGCCCGAGGGCAAACTTTAAAATTGCGCTTCGTGAGCTGCCCAATCAGGGCCGTTTTCGCATTACTGTCAATGCTGCAAAATATGATGATGGCCTGCTGTTAGATTCTGGTGCTACTGCCCAATCTTCCAATTCGGAAAATGTTGTTGTTTGTAGCAACCCATCAGATTCCGCTTCCATCATGATCAAGAAGGCAGGCATTTATCAGGTTGATGTTCATGCTGCAACTCGCGAGAAACCTGCCAAGCAGGATTCTTCTCGGTTAGATGATAAGTTGATCGGAAATTGGCTTTTGAATGGCAATGCGTTTAGTAATCCCGATACAAAAACTCTTGCAGGGCAACTTCAAGGCGATGCTAAGTTTATCAATTCGCCTTTTGGCAAAGCCCTCTCCCTCGATGGTAATGGCGATTCGGTTTTAATCCCCCGTAATGAATCGATGAATGTTAAGGATGGCGAGTTCACGGTTGCTGCTTGGATTCATCCAACTCAACTCAGGCAAGCCGGGATTGTTTGTCTTGGGAAGTACAGTTGGACCAATGGTTGGTATCTTGACATGCCCAATAACAAGGGCGTGCTTCGCATCGAAACGGCTGGCCCTGATAATCAATCTAATGGTACCGTTACTTCGCCCCCGGGTACGATTCGTGCCAACGCTTGGCAGCATGTTGCAGCGGTGGTGCGCCGTGGTAGTAACGAAACGCGTTTGTATGTTAATGGCTTCTTGGTGGGTAAGGGCACGATTGGTTCAGCAAATCTGGATAACCCGAAGGTTGATCTTTATCTGGGCCGTATTCAAGATGCGCAGCAATTCAAAGGTGAGTTGAGTCAGGTCAGAATTTATCAGCGGGCGTTGGATGAATCAGAAATACAAGCTCTAGTAGAGCCCGGTAGGAAATTTGTGCAGCAGCCCCGCGAGAAACCTTCGGAGTTGATATTATCCCTAGGCGAAAGGCAATTCTCAGGCACATTAAATCAGCCAGCCTTTGTTGTTGTTAGGTTGCCTGCAGGTGAAGTTAAAGTAATTGCCCAAACAACAGGCGCTAAAAGTTTTGATCGGATTGTTTTTACTCCCCTGCCCGAAACACATGAACTTTCGCAAAGGTTCATATCATTTGAAAAGCGCACGCTACAGCTTGGGGTCTCTATGGGTTTTCGGCGTGACTGCGGTAGTACACTTGCCCTGATAAGCACACCAAAACCAATTACTTCTAATAAGCCGACTGCGTTTGTGTTCGAGGGGGCTATTCGAAATTACCCGAACCCCGAAGTAGAAAAAGACAATGTTAATTATCTAGCTGGAGTTCGCGAAATAGGTGTTCATAGTGAATACACCGATGGCCGTGAAATGCCAAGAATGTTGATTAGTTCGGTGGAGTTTGAAGGGCCGTTTTATGAAACCTGGCCTCCTGCAACGCATAAGAATATCTTCATTGATTTTGATAAGAAAGATGATGTTGCTGCTTATGCCAGAAAGATTATCACGGAATTTGCTGCTCGAGCATTTCGTTCTCCGATTAATAAAGAAACAGAAGCAGCGTTGTTCGCTGTGTTTGAAAAGTCGATCAAATCGGGGAACAGCTTTCAGCAAAGTATTAAAGATGCACTTCAGGTGGTGCTTACATCGCCCCAGTTTTTATTCTTGATTGAGAACAGCCAGACACCCAATCCCGAGCCTTTGGACAATTATGAATTAGCTTCGAAGCTTTCGTATTTTTTGTGGAACGGCCCGCCCGATGAAAGGGCGTTGAAGCTTGCATCAACAGGCGAACTGCGTAGCAAGATTAATGCTGAAGTTCTGCGCTTGATTGCTGATAAACGATTTTCTGGGTTCATCGATGAATATGCATCGCAGTGGCTTGCACTTGAAAAGTTCCAGGTATTGGAGCCCGATCGAAAGCAGTTCCCAAAACTGACCAGAGATACGAGGGCGGAGCTACTCAAAGAGCCAGGCCAATACCTTCAATATATGATTCGAAATAATCTGCCCGTTAAGAATCTTGTTGAGTCCGACTTCATCCTTGCTAACGAGGTTGTTGCAAGTTATTACGACCTAGGTGATAAATCTCAAAGCGGCTTTGATTTCCTTCCGATCCAGCATGGCAGAAAAGAACTAGGTGGATTTCTGGGCCAGGCTGCAATCATGGCGGGGCTTTCAGATGGGCGCGAATCCAACCCTGTAAAGCGTGGCGCATGGCTTGCCCGAAGAATTATTGCAGAACCACCCGATGACCCACCACCCAATGTGCCCGCACTTGCTGAAGATTCAAAAAAGCTATCTCTTCGCGAAAGGCTTGAGCAGCATCGCAACCAAAAGGGCTGCACCCAGTGTCATGCGAAAATTGATCCTTGGGGAATCCCGCTTGAAGAATTCGATGCGGGCGGGAGATTAAAGTTGCAGAAGATCGATGCCCGTTCGGTACTTCCCGATAAAAAAGAAGTTCAAGGGTTTGATGATCTAAAACGCTATCTGACAAATGATCGGATCGACCAACTTGCTTTTAGTATGTTGAAACATCTTGCGATTTATGCCACCGGGAGAAATCTTTCCTTCAATGAGCTTGAGTTTCTCAAAAAAGAAGGGTTAAAATTGAAAGCGGATGGCTATCGAATGCAAGATATGATTCTTTTTGTCGTCAATAGTAGGATATTTACCGAAAAGTAGAGTATTATTACAATATTAGTGACCCCTAGAGCACACCAAGCAGAGAAACCAATGAGTTCAACCCAACAATTAGATCGCAGAGCTTTCCTTATGGGCATTGGTGGAATGGCGATGGCTTTGCCCGTTTTGGATGCCATGGGTGCGGAAGTTGCTGAACAAATACCAAAACGATTTTGCGCAATCTATACTGCTAATGGTATGTCGCTTCCCCGAGCGGAACATGGCATGGATGATTGGAGCTGGTTTCCCTCTGCTAAAAATGGCAACGATTTTGTTTTTGGTAAATCCACTGAACCATTTAGCCCTTACCGTAATCAACTGAGTTTCATGGGCGGATTGTATCACCCAAGTGGGCCCAAAGCCGATCCACATGTATGTTCTGATATGTGGCTTACGGGGGCCCCGCTTCATAATCCGAAACCCGGCAGTTATAATTCTGCGGGCTTGGATCAAGTGATCGCGCAGCATACCAAGCAATTCTGCAGGCAACCTTCGTTGGTGTTATCGATCGATGCAGGTACTGGATTTTTATCACGCACCGGTACGATCTCGTACAGCTTGGAAGGCAGGCCTATCCCTGCGGAAAATAACCCCAGACGAATATTCAACCGGTTGTTTCGAGTCGATCGTGATTCAATGAAAACAGAACGCGAAGATCTCAAGCGTCGCATTAAACTTGTTGATGCAGTGGTTGAAAGCACCAAGGCGCTGAATAATGTGCTGGGTAAATCTGATCGTGAAAGGTTGGAGCAGTATCTTACTTCCCTTAATGAAGTTGAATCCCGTTTGATCTCTTCCGAGAAATGGGTTGATGTACCATTAAAGAAACAAGATTATTCGCATTTGAACCTTAATGTAACTTCTGAGGGTGAGCCCGCGGATTATTATCGTAATATGTTCGATCTGATCGCATTGGCATTTGATGCTGATATCACCAGATCTGTAACTTTCATGCTGAATCGTGAAGATGGTATGGGCATCAGCGATACCTTCCCACTTAAACTTAAACTATCAAAAACCCACCATGGTCTTTCGCATGCAAACGACAAAGCGGGCCAGTTGGACTTTGCAAAGTATGATCTCTTCCTGAGTCAGCAGGTTGCACATTTCCTTGAAATGCTTAACAAGTACAAAGATAAGAATGGCTGCATACTTGATAACACGATTGTGCTGTTTGGTAGTGGTGCAAGCACCACGCATAATCCAAAGAATCTTCCAACCTTGATTGCAGGTGGCGCCAAGATGGGTTTAAAGCATGGCACCTATTGGAAAAACAACGATACCCGCATGTCGAATATGCACCTTAGCATTCTGCGATCTATCGGGGTCGAGAAGGAATCTTTTGCAGACAGCACGGGCACTTTGAATAGTCCGGTTTTCACCCGTGCTTAATGCTAGCTTAGGTCGAGCCGCTATCTGGTTTTTAGTTTTGCCAGAAAGATATCGTTGCTGCCTAGGTTTGTAAATTCATGTTTGCCAAACATTGCATTGCCACTGCAAGCCCCGGATAGATAAAGATTGCCTGAAGTATCTGCAACTATGCTGTAGGCGTGATCGGTACCCTTTCCAGGCACTTGGTTAAACCAGCGGGCCTTTCCAGCCCGATCAAAACTGATGACAAAAATATCTGCAGATGCTGAAGAGGTTTTCTCTTCGCCTTCAAACAAAACCTTTCCAGTAAATGAACCCGTAAGGAATGAATTACCCTGGTTATCGGTTGCTACACCCAGACCGTAATCGATGCCTGGCCCACCTGCAGTTTTAGTCCAAAGTTCTGATCCATCAGCTCCGAAACTCATTAGCAATAAATCGCTATCGCCATTGCTTTTCACCACCCTATCTTTAAGTTTGAGATCGCCCTTGAACATTCCAGAGGCCCAGACATTGCCATTTTTATCTGCGGTGATTTCATGAATCATAGCCCCGCTGCTACCATGCCCTTGAGCAATCCAATGCACCTTCCCAGAGGCATCAAGCTTTGCAACCAGAATATCTCTACCCATTGCGTTGGTGAGTTTGATATCGCCAAACGAACCTTCGCCACCGGTATGGCCACCCACAAAACAATTACCTTTACCATCAACTGCAATGCCATGGCCGCTACTGTTGCCTTTGCCCTCGGGAGTTTTAACCCAGAGAAGTTTGCCATCGGTGGTGTAGCGGGCACAAAAAACGCGTGATGATCCAGGCTCTGAAAGTTTAACTTCATCAAAGGTTCCTTCGCCTGTAAGGGCGCCTGTTACAAATAAGTTTCCGAGGGAATCCACTGCGATGCCATGGCCGTAATCGGAGCCTTTGCCACCAGCGGTTTTAATCCAAAGCATCTTTCCCGAAGAGTTATACTTTGCGACAAAAATATCGTAATCGCCTGAATTCGGAAGCGATACATCTTCAAACTTTGCATCGGTGCTTTCATAATGTCCAGTCACATAGGAATTTCCCAAATCATCGACTGTGATTGCATAACCACGATCTATTTTCGAACCGCCACCACTGCGTACCCATAGGAACTTTCCCTTGGGATCAACCTTGGCGATGAAGAAATCCATGAGCTTATTGCTGGTGAGCGTGAACTCGCCAAAAGTTGCGGTGCCTGTGAATTCGCCTGTAAGGTAGACATTGCCTTTGCCATCCACTGCTATGCCACGAGTTTTATCATGCAGTTTACCACCCGCCTGGATCACCCATTCAAATTGAGGTGGAGTCTCCTTTTCAGCAGCATGAATAGTATTACCCAAAAAGAGTCCAAGAATAACCAGCACATAATGTCTCATGAAAAATCCTCTTAATATTAGGCGTATTATAGTACTTTGCAAGCTTGCAGCAGAGTTTCCTGAACTGCAAAATCGTGATCATAGGAAAAATCGGAAGGCTTTTCTCCACGGATAATACGAACCATGTCTGCTGCATCTGCAACATAGCGGTTGAACCCTTGGAATTTAATTACTTGTGTGCCCTTCTTGTATTCACCCCGTGGTTTTGAAAGCGAAAGCTTCACAGATGGATTATCCAAAGGTTCGATCTCGAATGTTCCTTCGCTGCCACATACCACAAGATGCCTTCTGCTGCCTCCTTCAACTTCCATCGCAGATGTTTTGACACTCGCAATTGCTTTTGGATAGGTGAGCACTGCAAGCATATTGTCCATTAAACCATCATCAATTGTTGAGGCATGCTGGTTGAATCCTTCAACTTTGGTTGGTTTGCCCAGAACGCCAATGACAAGATCTGTGATATGGCAACCCAGTTCGAACATGATTCCACCCTTGAACTTTGCAAGCTGTTTTCGTTCAGAAGTTGAAACCACTTTGCTCATGACGGTATGCACTTCGAAGATATCGCCCAACCAGCCTTTTTTAAGGAAGTCACGAAGTAGAATAACAGCGGGATTGTAGCGATACATGAATCCCATCTGGGTGAGAAGGTTTTGCTTTTTCGCGTTGTCAAGAATGCGTTTGTACTGGATCAGGTTATCGCCTGCGGGTTTATCGAGGTGAATATGCTTGCCCGCAGCAATGCAAACCTCAGCAGTGTTTAATAGATCAGCAACCCGGGTTTCTACAAGAACTGCATCAAGATCTTTTATGTTCAATAGTTCATCGCGTGTCATCCATTTCAAATCGCTATACACGGGCTGTGCCATTGCGCTTTTCTTAAGCGCTTCATCGGGTTCAACGATGCCAACCACTTCGTAATCTGGGGAAGCCCGGTAGACAGAAAGCTTGCTTGCATGAGGATGCCCCACGCCTATCTGCCCAACTTTAATTCGCTTCTTAACCTGGCTTGCATCACTATTTTTAGGAAGAGTAGTAGCGAGAAGAAGGCCCGCTGCAGAATGTTTCAACCATTGGCGCCTAAGCATGATGTTGTTCCTTTGCTAAAGATATTAATCGAGAGGTTTCTTTTCGAAATCGGAAGGGTTGACCCAGCCAGCTTTCAATTTTTCGCCTTTCATGTAGCGATCATAAAAATTCACATGAGCTTTGTTGGAATGTAGGTATTCGTCAAAGAGATTGCCCTTGCCCTCCATGCGCGGATCGCCTTCTGCCTTCAATTTCGCAAACATCTGGTTTTTCAGGGAATCACAGAGTTCTGCATTGGCAGGATTCAAGGCGAGATTATTTAAACAATCAGGATCTTTCTCAAGGTTATAAAGTTCTGCACCAGGGCGCTTTGCAAAACACCAGTTCCAAAACTTATCCGTGGGGTTGCTTCGGTGATCTTCCAAAATCAAACTCTTGGTGGGGCTTGCGTCCACATTCAAATAACCTGTTTCCGGATTGCAGGCAGGCCAGCGCGAAGGTTCAAAGTTATGAAGATAGATTAAATTTGATTTGATGATCCCACGAATGGGATAACCAACATCGCCCGGTCTGCCAATGTCGTGTCTTTCCATTCCAATAAGAACATGATCCCGAACCGGATTGATTGAACCAGATTTTGCAGAAGCAAATAAATCTTGAAGACTTAATCCCGGAGTAGGCGCCATCCCTGCCTTCTTCCAATCAAGATTTGCAACACCAAGAAATGTGGGCGCTAGATCTATAAAACTCACATAATCATCCACCACTCTTCCCGGGTTGGTAATGCCTTTTTTCCACATAATCGCCAAGGGCACATGATTGGAATCGATGTAGGCACTGCCCTTGCAGCGAGGAAATGGCATACCGTGATCGGAAGTCACAACGATAAGGGTGTTGTGCAATAACCCTTGTTTTTCCAGTTCATCAAGCATCCTTCCCAAATGCTTATCAAAGTGTTCTACCTCGAATGCATAATCGAGCATATCATTTCGAACGGTATCATTATCGGGCCAATACCCGGGCACTTTGGGAATGTCAGTAAGCTTCTTACCGCCCTTGGCAACGCCCGAGCCAAATTCATAACCACGATGGGGTTCTAGTCCACCGTACCAGAAGGCCCAAGGTTTTTCATTCGAAGTGGTGCTGAGAAAATCTTTGAAGTTCGCAGCATAATCATTGTTGCTGATGCCGTTGGTCAAGGGTGGGCTTTTATGATCATTGAAAGGTTTCCCAGTCATTTGCCTGGGTTTGTTTTTGTCATCCAGTGCAACACCAGGGCCCCAACCCTTTGCAGTATGGCCTACTTGCCATTGATTTTCTGAAAGCGCTTCGCCCCATCCCTTAAATTCTTTGGGGAAGTAACAAAGATGGTTGGCAGCTTCTTTAAGTTGCCAAGAATTTCTACCTGTAAGAATGCATGCACGGGATGGAGCGCATTTGGCATTGGGTGTAAAAGCATTGCGAAAGAGAATCCCTTGTTTTGCTACACGATCGAAGTTTGGAGTTTTCACCCAAGGAGTGCCATAGGCGCTTGCGTGAACGCCCCAGTCGTCTGCAATTGCGAAAAGAATATTTGGCCTAATCGGAATGGTCGTATCTTGTGCTGCAATTGACAAGCAATTTAAAAAAAGAAGGGTTTGCAGAATCATGGTAGTTTTTCCCGGGTCTTTAGATCGAATTTCTCGCCTGCGTTTAAAAAGAAATAAAACTTCTCGCCCTCTGCGGGTGTACGATCAGGATCATAAATAGCCACTTTACTCGAACCTATGACTTCCAGATTATTTCCTTTTATGATCACTGCGGTATCTTCATCGATTCCAATACCAAGAAGGTGCCGGTGTTTTTGCACCACCTCTATAAGATCATCTTCTCGCTTGCGCTTGATAAGATGTTGATCAACTGCGCAATCCTTAAGGAAGCCTAAACCCGTTTCATAGCCTGGCGCCATCATGATGGTGTTGCCTTCCCGGGCCCCTCGCACCATGTACGAACTTTGGATGGAAGCGCCCGCAGAGCTGCCGCCAATCACTCCGCCACGATCTAGAAGATCAAACAAAGCTTTCTGGGTTTTGGTGTTGAGGTAGCTGTCTGCGTAGCGCCATTGCCTGCCGCCATCGAACCAAACCCCGGTCGCTTGTTTAAGCGCAGAAGCGAATTCATCAGAGTCTGCAACTTTTTTATCGCGGGTGTGAAGTACAAAAACCTTGGCAGCACCAGCCTTGCGTAAAGCAGGCGCGGGCCTTGAGTCATTATCAAATTTGTCTCCCTCAAGTGCGGTAGGCACTACTGCAATTACTGCCTTATCTCCACCAGAAAGCTCGAGAAATTTCTTCATGATTGCTGAATCTTTACCGCCACCACCCACGATGAGAAGAGTTCCCTTCGCAGGGCCTATGCTGCTAGGTTGGAAAGGAGTTGCAAGTTGTTTTTCAAGCCATGGGGCTACTTTTTCTACCCAGCGAGCTGCATGTTCTCTCTGACCTTTGCCATTGAAATGCACGCCTTTACCGTTGCCATCACGGTATTCACTTCCCAATTTATCCGAGTCTGGGCCTTCGAGGGCGATGGTGTTGTTCCACAGTGCTTTTTGGGCATTACGAATATCTTCAGATCCTTGGTCTGCAGGCGAATGATAACTAACCTGAGCGACAAACCAGGGGAAATCCCAACCCACTTCCCGACGGCTATCACGAATAAGTTGCTCTAAATATTTCTGATAGAGTTCGCCTTTCAAAGTGCGTTTTGGGTCTGCCTGGTTGGCATCAGATTCCCCTTGATGCCAAAGCACTGCTCTGAATCCTTGATTGCCAAGGGGTTGCAACTTCGATACCAAGCGCTGAAAGATAATACCTTTGCTTTCCCATTCACCGGAATCAAGTTTTGTTACATTCCCAAGAAGCGTTGGCGGGTTAGGGAAAGTTGTTTTTTCGGGAAGCCATTCGCGGATGCTACTAGCGCCTACACCTGTAGCTACGATACCAACAGGGACATTGAATTGTTCAGCGATTGCATCAGCGAATGGAGGGATGAAACTACCACCGCCACCACTTGCGCCGGGCTGGGGATCGTTTGCTACTTTCCAACTCTTGCCATCGTATGCAACAACCTTGTCAGATTTTGGGCTGAGTTTTTCTTCTGCGTGGTTGGCGGAGTTGGATTGACCTGCGATGACGAAAACTTCACCCACGCCCACATGGGCAACCGATGCCGAAATAAAAGGGATGTTTTGTTCAAGGGCCCGAACTTCAACTGCGTACCAAGCGCCAGTTGGCGCCTCTAGATTGCCCCTAAAAGATTCGCCTTTGGGGGTAGCAAGAAGTTTTTGCCAGTCTCCTTTTATTCCTTTGCCAATTAAACGAGCTTCGATTGCACCAACCTCTGCTTTGGTTGTTTCAAGTTTACCTGCAACGATGATTTTTCCTTTGTCCTTCGAACTGCGTTGAACGATCTGGTAGTCAAGGGGCGTGTTGATCGTAAGGGTGTCTGCCAATAGGTTGGAGCAGAGAAATATTACCGAAAGAATAGCAGATAAAGTTCGCATGGGATTTATTCCTGAGTCAATTTTGAATCTCGAGGCTTTAAGATAGCATAATGGCTTTTGAATGTGCATGAGAAATGTCTA
>Ga0208226_1000111_pt1 | contig 26129 bp, 17 predicted proteins | sample LakMenE18May11ns_FD_150713 | JGI IMG/M metagenome (GOLD analysis project Ga0208226, IMG submission 150713) | Freshwater microbial communities from Lake Mendota, WI - 18MAY2011 deep hole epilimnion ns (SPAdes) | ecosystem: Environmental > Aquatic > Freshwater > Lake > Epilimnion/Euphotic zone ... | reverse complement strand
ATTCCTACGGTGCATGTTGCCTTGCCTGACTTCGTGAAACGAAGTTCTGGCTCTTTCGTCACATTACCTGTGACCCTGATGTTGTTAGCCATTATTGCTCCTCTTGAGTTTGAACTGCTGTTTGCAGTTTGGCTTTTATTACTATGAAGGCATAGTGCCCCGCGCAAAGAGCAGAGCACGCACTGAGAAAGAACAGTCTTTCCTGCTTGAAATAGCAGTCAAGACTCATGACTAGGCTCTTGTCCAGCCTTGAGTATTTGGTCTTGAGTATCTGGCCGTGAGTACTTAGCGCAGGGTCAGCGGAGCGAGTGCGATCGACAATATGCGAGAGCGGTCAGCGAATTTCACTGTCACAGTGTCTGTGCCTGTAGCCAGAACGACCCTGTCACCAAACGATGTGTGCGATACGAGAGCATTCTTCGGGAGCTGCTCCTGGCTCAGCGCAGGGGTTGTGCTTTGGCGCGCTTGCACTGGAGGAGATGGGTTTTTAAACGGCGCACTCCACGAAGTAGCGGCTCGCGGGGCTGCTCTGTGACCCTGGCTCCAAGGAGACTTTCGATGCGGTGTCTCTACTATCTGAAGAGTTGTAGGAGGGAGATCTTTTAACGGTGCGAGGAACCTCGACGCACTGCGCGGGTGTGTCTTACCAAAGAGCATCCTTTGTCGGCAGTACGTCAAGTGGAGTTCTTTCTCCGCGCGTGAAGCCCCTACATAAAAGAGTCTCAGTTCCTCGTCTAAAGCTGCAGTGTCGTACAAGCTGCGTATGTGCGGCAGAAGCTCTTCTTCTAAACCGGGCAGGAACACAACAGGGAACTCTCGTCCTTTTGCACTGTGTATTGTTAAAAGCTGCACAGCACCTTGTTGGCGGTCGTCTGCAGAAGAGTACAGCGAGGTGTGCTCTAAAAAAGCCAGAGTAGGCGTGACCTCTGGGTCCTGGTTCTTAGTCTCAAACTCTGCCGCGGCAGCCAGTAGTTCATCAAGGTTCTCTAGACGAGATTCTGCGTCTTCTGATTTAGAAACAGCATCGCGCAGCCCTGACGACAAAATGAGCTTTAATGCAGCAGCTGGGGAATCTAATGCTGCTTTTGATACAGCTGAGAGGTACGCACCTAGCTCGTGTACTTGCGATGCTTTGGCTCCCTCGTAGCTAGTTAAAGCAACCAGCAGACCACCGAGCTCAATAGCGTTTTGGGCGATCGTTTCGAGAGTCTTTGGGCCAATTCCTCTGCGAGGTGAGGATGCGGCACGCTGCAAGGCGTTGATGTCCAGAGGGAAAACTGCTGCTTTAAGGTGCGCGAGGGCGTCTTTAATCTCGGCTCGCTCGTAGAAACGCAACCCGCCAACTACAACGTACGGAAGTGCTGCGTTCAATAGTCGCTCCTCAAATGAACGTGTCTGAGCGATCGTGCGCACCAAGATCGCGTACGACTCTGGAGGCATGGCTCCAGTTTTGATCTTTGACACCGCGTAATCTGACTCATCTCTGTCGTCATCAAACTCACACAGCACAACTGCCTTACCCGATGCGTTGCTAGTTTCAAGTGTGATGTGGAAAGGCGCAGTCGGGTCTTGATCTAAAATGGATTGACACACCTGCACGATCTCAGGAGTTGAGCGGTAGTTCTCTGTTAGCGTGATCACTTCAGCTGGCGCGAACAGCTCCGTGAATTTCTGCATGACGGCGTTGTCAGCTCCGCGCCAGGAGTAAATCCCCTGGGCCGCGTCACCAACGGCGCAGACATACGCTGTCCCTTTCAACGCCTCAAGTATCTTGAGTTGTACGGTGTTGGTGTCTTGGAACTCATCGACAAGCACATGGTCGAACTTCTGAACCCAACGAGCTCCCTCTGGAGTGTGGAGATGCTGGGCTGTTCGTACTAAAAGATCATCAAAATCGAAAGCGTTCATCTTTGCTAGGCGCTCTTGGTAACGACGACCAATATCTGGGTACTCTGATGACAATTGTTTCAAGGCGGGGTCTTGAAACTGATTCTTCATCAGCGAGATCTGTTCCTTGATGGCGCGTGCAGACGCTCTTGCTGTTTTTGTGTCTAGCTCTGCGTTCTTCTCTCTCAAAAGAGTGATCAGCACACGCTCAGAGTCGTCAGAGTCGAGGATCTGAAAGCTCTTATCTAACCCCATGTCCTGGGCGGAGTAACGCAGAATCTTGGCGCAAATAGAGTGGAATGTACCCGCCCATATCCATTGAGCTTCCTCGCCGATGGTCTTTTCCAACCTGGCTTTAATCTCACTAGCGGCTTTGTTCGTAAAAGTGACGGCAAGAATACGCGAGGCCTGTTCGCCGCCGGCGATGAGATGCGCAATTCTCTGCGTGAGGACCCTTGTCTTACCTGAACCGGGTCCTGCTACAACGAGTAGGTGAGACCCTCTGTGTTCAACAGCGCGGCGCTGAGCGTCGTTCAGGCCGGTCGCGCTGGAAGTGGTATCGGCGTTATTGCTCACTTTACATATAGTGCGTTATAAGTTTCTTAGCGCACGCGTGCTTTGGGAGCTATGAGAAGCACCTTGGAGGTGTCTGTTCTGCACCAACTGTGTTGAGAGCCGAACAGGCACTAAACAACAGGAGGAGAAATGGCGAACACAACACTCGAGCTCACGCTCGATGATCGTCGCGTAGCCCCGCAAGGCGGCTATGTCTCTAAACAGTGCGCACGACGCGCACATAACAACAACGACCCGTCATACGACGGTCTATCCGTACCTGATTCCGAAGCCGACTTGCAACGTATGCAAGACGGCGTCGCTTTTGAATCAGAGATCGGTGAGCGGATGCGGACTTTGCTTAGCATGGTCGACATTGACGCTTCTACTGATCTCGCGGAACTGACCGCAGTCGCTATCCCTGCTCGCGTAGCGGATAAGAACGGCAAAGAGACGGTTGAGTCGCGCACTTTGCGCGAGGAACTCACAATGGCGGCAATGAAAGCCGGCGTGAAGTTCATCTGGAATGCCAGATTGCAGACACTTGTGACAGAGTCCAAAGTAGGAGAGCCCGACGCGCTAGTTCGTATCGGGAAGAAGCCAACCGCCACAAACGGTTGGGCATACGCTCCCTTGGATGTCAAGCATCACAAGAGCCTTGAAGGATCAAGCCGTGAGAAAGCCGTCCGAGTCTCTGACTTAGGCGACCCTCTTTTTGAGAGCTCGACTAATCGCCTCATCGGTGATGGTAAGCCTCAAAAGCAGGACTCCATGCAGCTTGCCCACTATCACGAGATGCTCTCTGCACTTGGCCACGGTCAAGTCGGCGAGATGATCTGGGGTGGAATCATTGGTAAAGAAGCTGTAGTCGTTTGGCGAGATCTTGCTGAAAAGACACACAAGCATTTCTATCAAGAGACCACTCAATCTCTACGTGATCAAAGCATCTTGGACATTTACAATGGCGAGTTCAACTTCATACTGAAGGTCATCTCTAGGGCTCAAGCCTTGGCGTCAGACCCTACTTTGGAGCCACTCGCTATGCCTGAATGGAAAGGTGAGTGCAAGAGCTGCCCGTGGCGCGACGTGTGTAAGTCCGACTTGAAAGAGTCGAACCACATCACTCTCGTGCAAGGAGTTACTCCTGACCGGGCTGTTAGCCACTACGCAAACGGTGTGACAAAAGTGAGCGAACTTGCTCGTTTGAACTGGAAGACCGCACTTTTGGTGCAGTCAGGTTTAGATGTGCCAGAGTTTATGGCTCTCGCGAATAGTTGGTCAACGCAAGACGACGAACCTTCCGCACTTTTGGCTACGATCAAGATGCCAGCTAAAGACAAGCGCGATGCTGCTGAAGCTTTGGCTGTCGCTGGGATTAAAACCGTTGCTGACGTAGCAAAACTCGACACACTAACCGCGCGATACAGTCGCACGGGAGGTACCGGGTTAGCTGATGCAATCGACCACGCTAGAGCACGCACGAAAGAGCATGTCTTTTTGCGACGTGGAGTTTCCAAACTGGACATTCCTCGTGCCGACATAGAGTTGGACATCGATATGGAGAACGACCCAGGTGGAGTGATCTACCTATGGGGAACTCGCCTGACGGTGCGTACAAAGAAAATCTCAATCGACGGCGACTCATATCGTCCGTTCTTCACATTCGTGAAAGACGACGTGGCTGGAGAGTTGCAAGCGTTCAGAGACTTGTGGAACATGATCCAGACCCTCGAAGGTCTGGCTAAGCTTCAAGGCTTGAGTTTCAAGGCGTACTGCTACACCAACGCTGAAGAGCGTTGCATGAAGCACATCGTCAAGTCCAACCCAGGCGCAACTGGCATCCCGACGCTCAAAGATCTCGAGAGCTTCCTTGCTGGTGACAACTGGGTTGATTTGTACGACGTACTCATCGACCAGACAGTCTGGCCTACAGACAGCATGTCTTTAAAAGAGACAGCTAAGTGGGCCCGTATGTCTTGGACTGCTAAAGGTGCTAACGGTGATCAATCAACCGTTTGGTACCAGCACGCAGTCGGAGGTGACGACGACGCAAAAGCTACGCTCTTGCAGTACAACGCTGACGACGTCAAAGCGACATTCTGGCTTCGAGATTTTCTCTCCCAACTTTCCGGCCGTTCGGCAGGTAAGGGAATAGACAACATCTCAACGCTCGACCGCTTCTTTGATCGACGCACACGCAAAAAGTGACAAAACGCGCTGCCTTGGACATCATGTCTGAGGCAGCGCCGATATTCAGGTGAGTGACGAAGAGCAGCCGGCAGGTACTATCTGCCGTGTGCCACCAGTCCAGATATACACAGCCAAATGGTGTACCGCCTGGAAGTCTCTAGAAAAAGACGTGGGACACCTCCTCGAGCACCTTGAGATCATCGACGTAGATGAGGACCCGTCCAGGGCAGACGCTGCGATGGTCTCAGTTCTACCTACGTTTGTGGCAGTGCGTGCAGACGGTGTGCGGGTCGTTAAAGTCGGCGCTCTGGGTGTCAAAGGACTTGAATCGCTGGTGGCGAGCGTGCTCTGAGGCTCTCGTCGAGCACTATTTATGCATGCAGGAACACGCTCAACAAGTCCTAGAACGCCATGGCGGTCCTGGTCGCATCGCGTCTGACGCGTTTCTTGATAGAAGCCGTAAGGTGTGGCGTGACGTTCGTGACGGGGTCGGCGGATTGCCGTACATGATTGTGCGCAGAGAGCTCTCCTACGACCGCGAATCAGACGAAAAAGGCGTGCGACGGGACCTTGCTAGCTACCTAGAGAGTGCGAAAACAATCCCTGGGATGGAGCGCGTGTTGCACGCGTTGCTAGATAAAGACCCGTCACCAGAGCTTCTGCAGGAAGTTGTGAGTCCTTGGCGCGGGGTGATCTTCAATGAGGCTCCTTGGACGCGTGTGACACTGCACATCGATAAAGCTGAAGGCTGGCCTTTGGGCTGGGGAGGACCTTGTGCGGAGAACGAGATGCGTCGAGTTGTGACCCTAGTGACGAACCACGCTGCATGGCGTGACCGTCGGGGCCGCCGCCTTGTAGAGGTTCTAGTAGAAGCAGACGAGATCTGGGCTGACGACGGGCTTGCCTAAACACGCCATTCTTGTAGCTCTCTTCGACCTTTCTCGTATACAGCAACAGACCCTCAAATAGATGAGGGTCTGTTGTCGTTTTAGTAGCGCACTCTAGTAAGCGGTGACACCACGGGACGTTTTGGCAAAATAGGATCTCCGCTTCTTGCGAAAATTTCCTCTGCTTCAAACATGCCTCGTGTCATCGCTTCTTCAGCTGCGACGTCGATGTAACGTGCTCTCATGCCGTCTGGGTCTAGGTCGAAAGACATTGGGATGAATTTCAGTTTTGAACCAGTACGGGTCTTGTCAAGTAGTAATCGAGCTCGAGTGTCCACAAGATGTGGACGCCCATCAGCTCCAAGACCTGCTTGGCGAGGGTTGTTGTAAGCACGGGAACGGTGCAAGACGATGATCGCCGTAGCGTTCTGCAAAATAACACCGCTACCGCGAATGGCATTTTGTTTGAACAAACGAAGATCTCCTTCTTTCACCTCCCACGACCAGCCTGAGCCAGTCGAGTCTTTCCACGTCGGCGTTGCGTCAGTGTCTTCTAGTGCAAAGTCTGCAATTGAGCAGTCGCGTGCACCTGGGCGAAAGAGCAAGCTCTTATCATCCTGCTTGACGAGCTGGGCCATGTAGATCCCCGCAACGCGGTGATGGTCCATAGCTTCTGGCCAAGGGCTTCCGGTGTATTCTCTGTAAGAGATTCCGGAGAACTTAGCCATTTCCTCGGGGTTCCAAGCCTGCACTCCACGAAGCAGAAATTCTGCCGTGGTTGCTGTTGATACGACTTCTGTTTCTCCTTGCTCTGAGATCGACTGAATGTAGTCAAGCACCAGTGCGTATGGGAGAAACTCCGTGATCGGAAGTCCGGTTTCCCTGGACTGGATCGCAGCGTCTAAAACAACGTCGTAGATAGCCATAGCCACCAACTTTCGCGAGGTACCTACGTTCACCATGATCATGTTTTCAGCAAGGTGAGCTAAAGGTTGTCCTGGAAGCACCATCATCGCTCGCGCTTTGTCGATGCTTTCTTCTTCCGTGTGTAAGAACATGATTTTCGCGTGGCGTTTGCCCCAGTTGATCAAATCTTGCGCCATGGACGGAACGACACCGTAAGTCCACGAGGACTTACCAGTACCTGTTGGACCAGCTACGACGAATCCCTCACCTGGTGCGATGAAACCAATTGGTTCCCCGTCTGCGGTGAAGGCGATGTCGAGAGTCCTGTATCCAGAAGACAAGCGAAGTTTTTGGAGCCCTGAGTGGGCCCTGTAGTGCTCTGAGGCTAGCTGTGCAACTGACTTTGCTGCTCTCTCCCTGACCGCTGCTTTACGAGTGGTTGGGGGCTCAATGCTGGAGAACTTTTTGACGAGTTCTCCTACATCTGACTTAGAGTCGATTGCTTTGGCGTACCTGATAGCCGCGCCTTTTGCGCGTTCGCGCTGGACTGCTTCGCGTAAAGCAAAGAATTCAAGAGACGGATCGCTTGGAAGGTTTTCACCAGCTTGAGCAATTGCGTTGATCTTGTCCAGTTCGCGGCGTACATGTACGTCGTAGAGGGACTTGAGCGGTAGGTCTGATAGATCTACCGAAGCGCCACGCGTTGCGGTTGCAGTATCTAAGAGAAGTTCTAAGACAGATCGCCATGTGAGACGAGCGTCTTCTTCCATTCTCTCAAGCACTGGCGTTGCAGCGTTGATTTGTTTGACAAGCTCTGCGAGCTCTGCTCCAGATCGTCCGTGGCAAGCTGCCAGGGTTCTCCGAAGTGTCTGTGGTACGTCTACTCGACGTACCTTTTCTTGTTCGTCTGCTTCGTCTAGGGGAGGCGGTGGCTCTTCGTACTGGTGTTGTCCACCGTACTCTGAGTCTTCAAAGGCACCTTGCGGTTCTTCTTCGCGTTCCCAGACAGGCAGATCGTCGCCTTGAGGCCAATCATCGTGTGTCACGATTCCTCCTAATATGTGGTTTAGATTGACGGGAGTTTCCCGTGCGTCTCACCGTTGGCGCACGACTGGTGCGCGCAAAACACTACGGAGTTGTAACTGGGACAGTAGTGCTTGGTGTTGTAGCTGCGATCTCAGCTACGCCTGGATCCTTGGCATACCAGATGTTTAAAATGAAAGACCAGTTGAGTAACGGAGAGTCTACGATAGCTGCTGCTTGTGACGCTTGAGAATTCTGTGGGGATGTGTCGCCTGGAGTTCTCTCTGGAGTCGCTGGTGAGATGGTGACACCTGAGATGGTGGTCAGCAGTTTGGTTGAAAGGCTCGCTGTTAACTGATTTATCTGGCCAGGGGCAGCCACGCCTGTGACCTGCATGGTCATCAGCCCTAGGCCTGGTGTAGTCGAAGTTCCCGGTGAAGGTTCTCCAAATTTTAGCGACCGCAAGTTGATAGCAGAAGCTGCTGTGTCGACGATGCCTCTGATGTTTAAAAGCAAATCAGCTTCGGCTGATTCTCCAGGGCGGTGTATCAACGTACCATCTAGCAGCGCGGCACGCGCCAAGATATCCTTGACGTTTTGGGACCCAGGTGAGTATTTCCCAGCGCGCTCTTGCTCTGTTTCTAAGATCGACTGTTGCGCAGAAGCTGCTTGTCGGGCCTCAGAGCGTTGAGATAGCCGCGGCTTCGTGAAAGTTAAGAAAACAATGATCGCCAACAACACAGCCAACCCCACAACCACTCGTGTCTGAGCTGTTCTCTTTGCTGCAGCACTACTGGCCATCAGTTGCTCCTGCTACGGTTGTTGGCGCGGTTCCAGCGGGAGCGATACCAAGATCATTTTGAATCTTGTTAAACCTAGGCGTGAGCACCTCTGTTGCGAGCACTAAGTCCACTGTGATATCAATAGATGACTCCGGCGTGCCTGTCTGAGAGACGTTGATGTCTGAGAAGAATGGTTCTTTCTCTAGCGCAAGCTTGTAATTGTACGCATCTTCAAAAGTGGTGCCTTCAGCCGCGAGGCGGACCTTGTATTTGTATGTGACTTTTGGTGGCAGAGTGGTTGTCGTAGTGGCTTTAGGGTCTGTCGTAGTTGACTGGCTAGGTGCGGGCTGGGAGGCGGCGGAAGAAGAGTCTAGCGAGATCACTAGTGAGGTTACTTTGACACCTGGGATTGAGGACTTGCGAATGAGTTCCAACAGAGGGAGGATGTCAACGTCTGACCCGAGCGTCACAGCTAATTGAGCCAATCGTGTCTCTACGTGCTTTGGTACGTCAAAGTCCCCTGCGTTGAAAGCCTGGGCTACTGACAATCTGGCTGCTTGGATCTGGGTTTCAAAAGTGGCCTGATCTTTTTTAGCATTCGTAGTACCTCGTTGTGCCCACAGGCCTAAAGTTGCAGTCAGCGTGAACGCTACGATCGCTACTGCCCCCACTGTTAGGATGCTCTGACGCTTTTTTCGGCGCTCGTCGATCTCTGCTGCGACAAAGTTGAACGCGGTGCGCGGAGGCTCTGGTAGGCGCCTTTTTTGAGTTTCCTGATTGGGTGCAGCCTTAGTCTCAGCGTTGCTTTTATCTTTTTTCGTCTTTGGTTCTTTACTCACTCTACGTTCCTCCAGAGAGCAAGCCCGGTGGCGGTCGTTAGAGTCAGCATCAATTTAGGATCTTCGCGTCCCTGTACAAAGTAATCTACGTTCGCCTTCGAACGCTCAAGACGTGCCCAAGGGTGTCCCTTGCGTACGTCCACGCCGATACGGCGCTCTAGGCGCTCTTGGAAACCACGCAACAGGCAAGTACCTCCACACAGCGCGATGTAGCGCGTTGCTGCTCCGGAATCTGACTCGATGGCTTGTGCGATCTGGTCAATGAGCGTGTCAGAAGCGATCGTCAAGGCTCGCTCAACTGCGTTCTCTGATGACAGACGCTTGAGGTCTTCATCGTCTTCGACGATGCCGCCGTAGCCTGTGTTCTGCTTATTTGACTGCGTTGGTAGTCGTAGCGCGTACTTACGTTTCTCAGCGTCCTCTAGAGACTCTCGCGCTGCTGAAGCTATGGCTCTTGTTATATCGAGGCCGCCGCCAGCGAAAGAACGAATAGATCGTACATACAACCCCTCACGCGCAATGATAGTTGTTGAAGTGGCGCCGATGTCCACAATGATCGCAGAGTCGCGCGACGACGGGATGTCGCGTACGAGTGAGCGCAGCGTCCCGAGACCTGAGAGGTCAACAGCTCTTGGCTCAAACCCAGCTTGTCTGCAAACTTTGGTGAGCATGTCCACATCTACTGCAGAAGCAGCCGCAACAATCAGGGCAGCTACTTTACGGCCATCAGCGGTAGACTCTTCACGTACAAAGTTTGAAGACAGTACTGCCTCACTCGTCGGGACTGTGGAGGCTACCTGTACACCCATGGTTCTGATAGCGCCTAGACGTTCTTGTGCTTTTACTGCCACGGGGAGAGCTACGCGTGCTATACCTTGTTCTGCGGCAGATAGACCAACGACGACAGAACCTGACTTTGCCCCAACGTTCTTCAGAGCTTTCTTAACTGCTTGAGCGACGATTGTTTGGTTTCTAATCTTACCACCGACGCACACATCACCTCGCGTAGGTACAACGGAGAAACGCTCGATGATTGCAAAACCCTCATCATCTAGTCCCGCCACGCGTACAGCACGTACGCCGGTAGAACCTATGTCTAATCCCGTCCAAGATCCCTGTCTAGACATAACTACGCCTACGCCCCAGACGACTGAGAGCCGTCATCTACTATGGCGCGCAGTAAAGCAGCCATGGCTCGCCTGCGTTCCACTGGGTCAGACGGTATCAAGGTAGCTAGGAGCGCCTCTGGGTCTCGTTGCTGGCGCGCCGGCTCTTGTGGCTGCTGGTTTTGTGAAACGTTTGACATGGTCCTACCTCCGTAGATAGGTTCGGCCCAGCGCGTTTTAGCTACACCTTCTAGATGTCAGTCCCGGCTTGAAGGTGACGGCGGAACTCGTCCACGTCCCTTGCTTTAAATTCGCCCTCGGTTTCCGTGATGATCCCTCGTCTGACGAGCTGAGCTAAGTGCATCTCCATAGTCTGCATGCCTTGTTTGATCCCGGTGGTGATCAGCTGGCGTAGCTGCAAGAGTCCGTCTACTTTTCGTAGGTTGTTTACAACGCCCGGTGTAGAGACTAATACTTCAAACGCTCCTACTCGGCCGCCTGTTACTGCTGGGACTAGAGTCTGGGAGACCACTCCTTTGAGCACATACGCAAGCTGTGAGCGTACCTGGTCTTGTTCTTCAGCGGGGTACGAAGATACGATACGTCCAAGAGACGACACGGCGTCGTAAGTGTGAAGCGTTGCGAAAACAAGAGAGCCCTGTTCGCTGGCTTGTACTGCGGCACGGATGGTCTCTTGGTCACGAGCCTCGCCTACAAGAATTACGTCTGGATCTTGACGTAATGACTGACGCAAACCATCTGAGAACGAAGTAAATGATAACGACGCCTCGCGTTGATGGACGATGGATTTTTTAGCAGGCAGAACAAACTCGATGGGATCTTCCAAAGTGAGAATGTGACGTGACTGATGGATGGCCATGTGCGCCAGCAGGCAAGCAAGTGTGGTGGATTTACCAGATCCTGTTGGTCCTGTTACGAGAACAAGACCTCGTTCAAGCTCGCAGAACTGACGTACTGCGTGCGGGAGACCGAGATCGTCGAAAGCCGGGATCCGGCTCGGTAGTCTTCGGATAGCTAATGTCAGGCCTCTCATGTCAGCGCCAACGTTGATACGAAACCGCACAGGTCCGTAGGAGTATCCTGCGTCTCTGTTGAATTTCTTCAGTGCGTCTTCCAAGGCTGCTTCTCCAAGTAGTGACGCGACTTGCGAACGCATCCATTCGTCTGTCAGCGGTGCGCGATCCATATGTACCAACGTTCCATCTATACGCAACACAGGCGGTAGTGAGACTGAGAGATGGATGTCAGAGGCCTCTTTATTAATAGCCTCGTCGAAGATCTCGAATATGCTTGAAGTCTCCTGTTTGCGTGATGTGGTCCCTTGATAGACCGCACGGAACAACTCGATGAACTGTGGAGCTGTCATCAGCCATATCTCAAAGTCCCGACGGCCGAGAGTCTGTGAGACTTTGTCTACGTTCCCAGGTAGGTCCTCAACGAAGGCCACGGTTGGAACTGGGCGGTCGATGACAATAGCTCCAGAAGACTTCGCTACGGACTGCGCCAAGAGCGGTATGGCGCTGTCGTTCTCTGACACCATCGTACGTCCTGATACTGCGCCTTTAAGAGCTGAGAGTCTCGCTACAGATACGATGTCTGCTTTGACGAGACTGAGCTCTACTGTGTCGATGCGACCTGAGTGGCGGTCTGCTCCTAGAGTTTGGACGAGTTGCTGCTCTGTGGCTAAACCCTCTTGAAGCAGGGCAGACAATAAACTATCGGCAGTGATTGAAGCTTTTTGTTTATCAAGTTCCATTATTAACTATTCCCTCCGCTATAGCCGTCCCCTGCAACCTGTGTGAGGTTCAAGATAGGCAGGTATAAAACAACTAGGAGGGAACCAACGACCGCACCCATGACCATCAAAAGCGCAACTTCTAGTCGAGCTCCCAAGGTGGCTACCATTGCGTCAAGTTCGTCTTCTAAGGATTCAGCGACGTTTGCGAACATCTCGGCAGATTCACCTGCTTCTTCTCCGGTCGCGGCCATCGCTCGCAGCTGCGCGTTGAACAGTGTTGGATGCTTTCCAAGCTCAGTAGCGAGGGACCTTCCTGCGCGCACTGCCTCTTTTAGCTCTAGCGTTACTGACTCTACCCACTTACTACCTGCGGTACGGCCAGATATCTCCAGAGCAGCATAGGTTTGCAGACCAGCAGACAACGATCCAGCCATCGTTGTCGACCACCTGTAGAGCATTGTGTATTTCCATAAAAGACCGAGCATCGGCATGCGGTAGCGGATCTTGTCAATGCGAGTGCCAATACTCAAGTCGTCAGCAGTGCGTCTGCGAAACGCCCGCCAGCCTAGGATCATTACCAGAATCCAGAACATCGGGGATGCAAAGTTAAAAGGAGCAGTGATAATCGAGTGGTCACCTGGCATGAGGTCGATACTCGGCGGCATGAGGGTGAAGTTGATATGGAAAGGCGCGATGCTTGATGACAAGTCTACAAGAAACTGTGTTGGTCCTGGTAGAGGCTTTCCGAAACCTTGATAGATCTTGCTGTACATCGGCACTAAGAACGCCAAGATACCGTAAACTAGAAACCCGATAGCAATAGACACCATCTTTGGGTAAGCCGTAACGGCTTTAACTTTTAAACGCAGCTGATGGGACTGTTCAAGAACGCGGGCGAGGCGTTCCATAGATTTTTCGATATCTCCTGTGCTTTCGCCTGCTGCAACGTACGCACAATACACCTCGTCAAAAACTTTTGGATAAAGAGCCATCGCCTTTGACAACGACATACCTGAGAGAACTTTTGCTGAAAGGTCCTGACACATGCGCACGTACATCGGGTTCTCGTGTTCTTCACCAACGACGAGGACTGCACGGTGGATGCTCAACCCGGCGCGTAGAAGTAGATACAGCTGACGTGTTAAAACGAGAATGTCGTCTTCCTTGAGTTTGAGATCGTAGTCGGTCTTGGCGCGCGTGAGGTTGATGTTCCACACACTGCTTTTTACGATCGAGACACTGATTGGGATCAAACCCTCTGATTGTAACGAGTCAATAGCGTCACCCTGAGTCGGTGCGTCGATCTTTCCTTTTTTACGTGTACCGTCAGGTGCGATTGCTGAGTACTTAAATGTTGACGCTAGTTCTTCTGTTGCCACTTTATGCCATGCTCTCGTCGTCGTCGACTGAAGACACACGGTTGATCTCTGCAACAGTGGTCTTACCTAGGCGCAGCTGTCGCATAGCATCTGACAGTATAGGCAGCCACCCTGTACGCTTTGATACTTCTATGACCTTTTCGCGCGACAGGCCCTGAGCCATTGCAGACTTTAGTTCTGGCGATGCGACAAGTAGCTCTGCTACTGCAAGACGGCCTCTGTACCCGTTGCCTGCGCATCCTGTGCAGCCTATAGAATGGGCGACCTGCGTGATATCGTGTGCGCCAAGACGCGTCAAGATGGCCTGCTCTTCAGGAGTTGGTGGTCCCATGTGTGCGCATTCGTGAACTTGTCTGACTAGTCGCTGGGATACGACTACCGTCAAAGCTTCAGCTACTAAAAACGGCGGTAGCCCCATCTCAGTGAGGCGTGTGTACGCCGCAGGGGCGCTTGATGCGTGGACGGTGGAGAGCACAAGGTGACCGGTGATAGCTGCTTCCATAGCTACTTTCGCCGTGTCTGTATCGCGAATTTCTCCAACAAGAATAACGTCTGGGTCTTGACGCAAGATGGAACGTAGAGCCTTTGCGAAAGTTAAAGAACGTTCCCCAATGTCGTTGCGAATCTGCGTCTGACCTACGTAAGGCAACCGGTACTCAACTGGGTCCTCAACAGTGAGCACGTTACGAGCAACAGCGTCTACTTCGCGAAGAAGTGCGTACAAAGTAGTTGTTTTACCTGAACCAGTAGGTCCTACTACGAGAACACAACCAGCTGACAAAGACATAGCGCTTCGCATTGCTTGCACCATCCCTGCATCAAAACCCATCTCTTCAAGCCTGCGACGCAAAGTGATTGGGTCGAGAATACGGACAGTCATGTTAGGTCCTGAGATTTGTGGCAACATGCCTACACGAGCATCGACGGAGCGCCCTCCTGCAATGAACGAGAACGTGCCGTCTTGAGGTTCTCGAGTATTGCTCGAATCCATAGTTCCCGTACGGCTCATAAGGCTACTGACTACTTCAACTTCGCGTCCTTTGAGCGCTGAAGGGAAAGCTAGTTGACGCAGAACACCATCAACACGTAGACGAACCATGAGAGAACCGTCTTGCATAAAACGTAAGTGAACGTCTGAAGCGCCCTCGCCAACGGCGCGTTGCAAGAGATAGTCTGCGTACTCGACCACGGCGTTGCCTGTTGTGCCTTGCGCCTCGAAATCGTTAGAGAGATACAATAGTCGTGATTGCACCTGAGTTTTGGAGACTAGAGCGATACCCGACATCTCTGGAAACTTCGACTTGAGGTACTGACCGATGTCCATGTCGAGAGGGTTTGCCATCGCTGCGACGATCTTCCCGCTCTTGTCTAAAAGCGGTAAAGCCGAGTGCTCTGTGAGCATACGAACGTCACATTTTCTAATGACAGCCTCGTCGAGGATGAAGTCCTGCTCACGTGAGTGCATATCGTAATATCTGTAACCGAGCTCTTTAGCAATGGCTTTCAGAAGATCGCTCTCAGGTATTTGACTCGTCATCAGCTGCACAAGCGACCTACCTGTGGCTTTGGATTCGGCCATCATTTTAAGAGCATTAGACGTGGAGACAGCCTTGTGCTCAATAGCTAAAATCGCCATCGCTCTTTGAATGTCTGGGTTCATCACAAATTCCTCCGCTTGTAGCATCGGGCCCAATCGTCCTAGAGGACGAAAAGCGCAGCGATGCTGGTTTATCTAAGCGCTACGACGTGGCTCGCTGTAGTTCTGCACCAGCGCGTGCGATCTCTTCGTCCGTCAGCGAAGTGTTAAACAAAGCAAACCCTAAAAACTCATACGACGCGTGCGCTGTCGCACTACCAGATGAGTTCATTGAGGCGCCTAGAGTTAAATAATGAGTGTTAGCCAGTCCAGCCCACGGGCTTGAGAGTCCTACTGCACTTTGACTCACTGTGTCCGACCACGCCTTGACAGTACGAGTGGGAGCTGAGTATCTAGCTGCGAGAATACTCATTGACCCTTCGACCGGCACCACAGTAGCTGCGGCGAAGCTACCTGATAGTCCAGTGCTTGACGCTATAGCGCGCACTCCTCCAGACGTAGGCGCTAGAGCCCAGCCAGCTTTATTAGTCGATGCGTTGTCGAACTTTCCAGCTATAACACTGTCTGGTGTAGATGAGTAGTAACGCAGGGAGACGATAACCGTTAAGTACCCTGTAGATGACAAATCAGCCAGAGTGGAACTAGGAGCAGCCAAAACCGATGACCCCATCAAAAGCGTAGTCCTTGTAACAACAGCTGCCTGCTTGCCTGACGTGGCGCGCTGCACGGACCATGTTTCATTAGAAGTACCAGTGCAGGTGAGGCCCGTCGTCGCGCAATCTGAAGGGTCAAACGCTGCTCTTAGCACTCCGGAAGAAGAGCGAACTTCAGCTTTGTAGATCTTCCCTATAAAAGGCGCGGAATAGTCACCATACGCTCCGATAACGAGTTGTGTGGTGGTTTGGTTTAGAGGAGCTGACGAGCCGAGAACTACGTCTGCCCCTAGCTTCGTCCATTGAGACCCTTCAGATGAAGTGTAGAAACTCACCGTGTTAGTTGTAGAGGAAGTAGCTGCAGTCGCCTTCACCCACAGCTTTGCTAGAGACTGGGTAGTGAGTGACGCGGTCGAAGTTGCTGAGACTTCCACCGAAGGAGCTGCTGCAGAAGCCAGTTTCATGCTGAGACTGCCAGAGGGCTCAAGTGTGAGAGCATAAGAATACTGAGACGCAGAAGGGGAGTGCTTAGAGATGATCACCTGAGACGAAGTCGGAGTCATGTCAGCGGGCTCGATCTTTGCTTGAAGTTGCAAGTCAGACGACACGTTAGCCGTCGCAGAGCTCGGCGAAGTTACAGCGTTTCCAGACGCACCGGAGAGGTACAAGTACGGGTATCCCTCGTATAGGAGAACTTCTGGGTCAAGAGAATCTACAGAGGTAGAGCTACCTAGTACGGCGTTCAAAGATGATCCTGCTGTGCCTTCGTTTTTGAGAGTTTGAGCGCCAGACGTAGCAGACGCAGCTCTGTAAATAACACTGGCAGAATCCAGAGCACCTGCAGTAGTCGCACCCCATACGACAGGACGAGACCACGACTTCCCTCGCTTGGCTGAGAGCGCCAACGCGTCAGTAGTCCATGCGGCGTTACCGCTGCATGGCCGAGAAGACGCAGCGGTAACAAGGACATACTGACGAGAACGTAATGAAGTCCCACCCGTCATGTCTTGTCTTAACATCCAACAGGAACCGTCTGTACCGCGCACAGCTACAGCTACTACACCGTCTCTCACCGACACTGAAGCGTAAGAATCACCCTCAGATGAGACAGCAGCATCAACGACGTTTACACCAGGGTTTTCTAGAGCAAGACGTTCCGTGGACGCCAGATCTAGTGATCCGTCTTGCATCAGAATATTCAAAGCAGCATCCACCGTTGAGTCAGCTGTGGCTTGGGCGAGTACGTCAGACCCTGTTGTTCTAGAAGAACCTAATATAAAAACACTGGTAGCACTTAAAACAGAGACGAGAAAGACAACGATCGCAACTTCCACGATCGTGTACCCACGTCGGATGTGCATCTTGTGCGTGTGGGTGTGGATATTTCTCATCGCTTCGTACAGTTCGACGCGCGACTTGTTAGTCAGTCTGGGATCACCGTGACACGGAGACCCACGAGCTGGCCTGCGAGTTGGCTGTTGAGACCGCCGCCACCAACAGCAGCTGACATCTGGTGCCCAGGAGCGTAAGCGCGTGCCTCGTCAGCATCGATCTCGACTTTGTTGATGGACGCAGGCGCGAGAGCGGCACGTAGATAATCGGCAGGATCCGGGTGCCACGCAACGACGTCAATCCTCTCACCTAAAAGCATAGAAGAGATGAGACGCACCCTGTTTGCGCTACGTCCTACACAGGCAGCGATAGGGTCTACTCCTTGTTCGCATGCAGCGACGGCGATCTTCGTGCGCACACCAGGTTGACGTGCGATACCCATGATGCGTACAGCGCCTGAACGCACCTCAGGGGAGACACCGCAGAGCATGTGTTCTACAACTTCAGTGCGAACGGCTGAAAGGAGAGGACGTGGGCCTGGGTCCATCTGAAGCAACTGGTGTGAATCACCAATTGACCAGCGTTTGGATGGGTACCACTCTGTAGCAGGCAGTACAGCGTCCTGACCGGTTGATGATATTGAGGCGATCTTCAAAAGAGCAACGTCTTGACTTGCTGAGACGATAGTCGCAGTAACAAGCCTCGGGTGGTATATCTCTTCTGTTGCTAGACCAAGCTGAGCTAGTAGATTGACAGACATTGTGGTTCCTTTCCTCCCCCTCAGGTTCGGACCGAGAACCTGCCCTCAGCGCTCATTTGCCATGTCGGAGGCAGCTTCATCACGCAGGGCTACTAGCTGCTCTATGTGTGAGGTTGCTTCGTTGTGCGGGTAGAGAGCCTGCATCATGGTGAGTTCGCCCCATAGTGAGCTTTTAGCGTCTTGGACTCTTTCACGCCAAGTCGGGTCTTCTTCCACGTTTGAAGCAAAAACAGAGAGTGGGGAACCATAGTCGATCACAGCGTTGTGTTGGTAAGCGAGACGACCAACGAGAGACAGAGCTTCCGATGTGTGCGGCTTAGTGTTAGTAAACGCGAGCACCAAAGAGATGTCGTCGCATAAACGCATAGCGTGCTCTATTGTGTGATTATCTTCCACGCTAACAAAGTGCCTTGTTGTGGCTGTTCGCGCACGGGCGATGACTACGCGTTATCCCTCACCGCTGGTCTCTCACCAGACCAGGAACTGGGTAGCCCACGCCAGGAATCCGTCAGTGGAACCTTTTGATGCGAGTGTTGGAGCACCAACTGCTGCTGTGCCGCTGAAAAATCCGGCTACGTATATCGACATAGTCGTTGAGGTTAATGCTCTAACTGCGTCATCAGAAGCACCACCAGCCCTTGATGCGTCTGAGAAAGTACCACTAGATGTCGCTCTGGCTAAAAATGCATCCAATCCTCCTACAGATGTGAGTCCTGTAGAGCCAAACGTTGCCGTACCAGAGAAGCTACCACCCAAAACAGGATAACCATCAGGTCCAGAAACAAGCCCGTACAACGTGTCAATACCTGCACCTCCGCCGGACGCGGACCACTCGACAACAAACGAGCTACGTGCGACAGCGACAACAAAAACGTCACTACTGCCTGACGACACGCGTATCGCGTCTCCTAAGTTAGCTGATTCTTCAAAAGAGCCGCCGATAAGCATCTGTGTTGCCGACGAATCAAGGGAGGTAGCTGAGTCCGCTGCCGATCCTCCAAAACCTTGAGCCGCTACAAAAGTGCCACTCTGTGTTCCTGTTGCGTAGAACGCATCGGTTGAACCAAACGAAGTCAAAGTTGTAGCACCTACGCGCATCGTTGCTACGAAATCACCTGCGATCGCCCAACTCTCATCGTCGAGTAACTCAAGCGCGTTAGCACGGTCGTCCCCAGATCCGCCAGAGCGTAGCGCCCAAGTTGGCGTAGCCGTCGCGGAGAGTCGAGCGACGAGTACGTCTGTTCCGCCAGCAGAGACCAGAGAAGAGCCTGCGTAAGAGACGGTGCCTGAGAACTCACCAGCGGTGTAAATATCTCCCGACGAAGTCGCAGACACTGCACGCAGCGCGTCAGCGCCCGCACCTCCTACTGAACGGAGATACAGCGGCGTGCCTTGACTTGACAAAACCGCGATGAAGCCATCAGTGAGTCCAGATGAAGTTACAGATCCTACATTGCTCTTGTAAGATACGAGAGTACCTGTGTAGCTACCTGCTAGGTACACATTGCCAGACGCTATGTCTATGTCTTCTACAGTGTCTGCTCCTGTTGATCCGAAACTTTGAGCCCACACAGGTACTCCTGACGAACTAAAACGAGCAACAAAAACATCAGTGAGACCCTCAGACTGCAGCTCAGTGGAGCCTATGTTTAAAGACCCTTCAAACGTTCCGGCCATAGTTGTCTCCCCGTCAGCAGACACGTGCAGCGCTGTAGCTACGTCAGTACCCGTTGAGCCAAGACTAAACGCGTACTGCGACAGAGCCGAAGAGGCAGCTAGGGGCGTTACTGCAAGTGAGGAAGGAGAGTACGCAGAGGCGCCTGCGGCGTTGATGGCGCGCACTGAGAATATGTATGAGGTCGCTGGAGTCAATCCCGTAAACACCAGAGATGGCGCCGAGGAGGACCTAGTGGTTGCGCCGGTCACTCCGGTAGCAGGACTGCCACTAGCATCAGTCACGTTGAACTCGTAGTAGGTAACAGGTGCCCCACCATCAATGCTCGGTGCTACCGCAGAGACAAGTACAGCACCTTGCGCAGCCTGCACTGCTGGTGCGTCTGGTGCTGCTGGGACACTGAGAGTAGAGGACGCCGAGGAATCAAGACCACCCACGAATGACGCTGTCTGGTTAACGACATAGGAATCTATGTAGTCGATAGTAGACGAATCGCCTCCCACTATCGTCAAACGAAGACGTATCGCCTGAAACTGGCACTGTGTCGGATCTTGAGCGCAGTAAAGTGGTGTTGTTAATTCAACGTCTGAGCCGCCTGTAAGGACTGTGAAAGAAGAAGGCGAGGACGCATCTATGTTATCTACTACGTTGGCTGAGTAGGTGACAGTTCCGTACGTACAAGAACCTAAACCAGCCTCCACTACTCTTTTGAGAACACTACCTTGAATCGACCATGTCACGCGCTCTGCTACTCCATCACCTGTCACGTCTGATAGCAGAACAACACGTGAGTTTGAGATCTCTTCAACTGGGTGATCGCGTCTTAAAACATCACACCCTGTGGCCTGCTCTACGTCAGACCCGAGTCGTGTTGAGATTAAAGCCCCAGCGCGTTGCGAGTCGTTCCTTGCGGTGGCTGACGACGCGACAATTTGCAGTACACCAGACCATTTCACGATCACTGTCACTAAGGCGAGCGTGAGTACTGACGATATCACGACCTCAAGCAGGGTCATAGCACGTGGATGCCTATTTCTCACTGCACCACCACCGTAACAATAAGCGGTGTAGCAGTACCCGTCGCCAAAGAGCAGGTAGAAGTGCCCGTGTTGGTTGTATCAGGTGCATAAAAAGTTACGTACGCGGTGCCGTCTGCTGTAGCCCCTACTGGAGTTGATGCTTGCAGCGTGTTGTCTGTGCACACCACTGTTATTGATGCACCAGGTACTGGAGCTCCTTGAGGATCACGGGCGGTGACTGAGAGTTGCGACGAGGAGCCACGAGTCAATGTGACCGACGACGAAGGGGCGTAAAGCTGGGCAGGTACAGGACTCACTGTCAAGTTAAAGCTCATCGCTACACCCGCAGACGCCGTAGAGATGAATCTCGAACCAGACGGAGAGGAGAGTGATGCACTGATGTTGAAAGTTGCAGCACCACGTGAATCTGTTGTGACGCTGTTAGAAGCTGCTGTGAGTCCTGCAGGCAGCGTTATGGTGACCTCAGACGCGGCTATCGGTGACGAACTGCCGTCGTAAAGAGTGATCACCACAGGCGCCGAGCCGCCTTGGGGTACCGTGGCTGCTCCTGCGATAGCAGTCTTTGGGGTCTGCGAAACCGTAACGCTCTTTTCAGAGGAAGCTGAGCCGGCTACAGCAGTGATAGTTCCAGTTCCAGACAAAGCCGCCAATGATGCTCTAACCTCTGTCGCGGTACATGTGCCTGCTCCGGAGGTGATACACACAGGTGCGTCTTGGTAGACGCCACGCCATGGTGTGTCAATCGCTGTAAATGAGAACGAGACAGGATAACCAGCAATGAACTGCCCGGATTGATCTGTCACCAGCACAGTGTTTGTGGAAGCAACAGACCCACCCTGAGGTAGTGTTAGGGAAGAACCAGAGAACGTGATGCTTGAAGGTCGCTGCGTCACTTTCACTACACCTGTGTAGTTAGAGTTTGGAAAACTCAACGCGCTTGTCTGTGCTGTAGATGAAGTTACACTGAGTGTCTGGGCCTGCCAGCCAGGTGCCGTGGTTGACACAGGAGTAGATGTCATGCCTGCCGGTAGAACCAAAGCGTACATTGGTGAAGTCGTAGCAGCTTGTCCTGACGCGTTAAAATACATCGCGTACAGCGGGCCTGACGAGTTTTGCGACACCGATAGCGACGTAGGCAGCACAGTCACAGCATCAGACGAAGCAGCACTGGGTGCGAACAACACAGACTGTGTGCGGGACGAAGAGCCGTCTGACAGTATGAGACCAAGGGACGACGGGGTGGTCGAAGACGGAGTGAAACGCCACTCTAGATAAGAAGAAGTGCCTGGCTGTGCGGCGGTTACCAAAGACGCAGACGCAGTAGCTGGTGTTGAAGAAACGTTCGCGCACGCGGGATTACACAACTGCAGCGTCCCTGCTGGGAGACTACTCACGACAACCGAGATGTTCTGAGACTGGTTGTCCTGAAAATACGTTCGGAATGAGAGCGTCGTGCCTGGTGCTGTGTTAAACGCGTACGGCCAGAGTGACGTATTGGCATAAGACGCGCCAGACGTGACTTTCACCATCGCAGGAGCTGAAGGGCCTGGAGAGTTGCAGAGTGTCCCTGACGCACACGACGCTTCTGCTGACTGAGCGCTTGAAGAGCTCAGCCACGTAGGAGCGCAGACGTTATCTGTCTTTGGGCAGAGAGCTGCTGATCTGGGGGATGCGAAAGTTGGTTGCAGCAGGTACCCGGAAGCCGGTAGTGCAGAGGCGTCCTGTGTGGTATCAAATAAAAGTACAGCCGCCAGCGTCTCTCCTGACGGTACGCGAAGAGTAGCTGGAAGCGCTATGGATGGGGTGCTGCTTGACGGCAGCAGTACAGTGCTCGGACGGCCCCACGTCCAACTTGAACAAGCTGGAACGCTTCCAGCTAGAGACCACGAAGTGCCGTCGAAAACCTGCATGTCGGGTACGGTCGGGCACACAGTGGCGCCTGGTTTATCCGCGTACAGCGTGATTGGCGTATCAGTTGGGAGTGGTGTGACGGCTGAAGTCGCTGGGTCGGTGTAACTAGACAACGTGATTCGAGCTCCTGCGTCAGAGGAGTTGCATGCTGGGACGATCTTCTCGTCTGGGTCGTTGAACTTCAACCACACGCACACCGATGATTCTTGTGGTGGTGAGTCAGAAGTGACGTGCCGAAGGCTTGAACTGTTGGTTGCGTCAATTGTTAAGCTCAACGTGCCCGTCTTATAGATTCGCAGTTCTGCGTTGCTAGCGCGTGTGTCGTTCAAAATAACGTTGGTACTAGAAACAGCTGACTGGTGTGTCATAGACTCAGTGTAAGAACTAGAAAGCCCCACCCGACAAGGCGCTGTGTTAGTGCAAGTAGTGAGCGGCGCTCGAAGCATGACGACGCTCTTACCACTAGGACGAACGGCTGCAACAGGTGTCTCATAGGACGGGCCCTGGAAGAGCATGACAGGTGTTGTTAAATCCTCGTAGTCACCAGTCAGTGCGACACGTACGAGACCGTAGTCTTGACGAAACCCTGGAGAGGGTGCTTGCACATTTAACGTACGAGTCGCGATAGTGCCGTTTGAACGTGTTGCGGTCAGCGTGACGGTCACGTAATCTGCTGCGTCTAAAGGACCAGTCCCATCACCTGCCGTGTCTGGGCCTGGAGTTACTAAGTAAGACACCGTTACTTCTTGACCTGCAGACTGGATGCAGGAACGCGAGAGCGAGCCAGTAGCAGGTGCGTCGCCGAGGCAGAGATCTGGTGGTGTGAATCTGTCTGCCAGAAGAGCATCAAACGAGTTAGAGGACACCTGGTCTAGTAGCGACCCGAGCTGGCGGTCAATCGCGACAGCACCTCGTAGGGCGGCTCTGGAGGACAGGACCGTTGCTGTAGTGCCTGCAAGGAGCGTTACGACGAACACAAACATGGTGGTTGCGGCTATGACCTCTATAAGAGTGTAAGCACGACGAGCTTTACCTCGTGTCACAGATCTCAGCAGTTGGGCCATAATTACAGCATCGGCCTTGAATCACGCTAGAAGTTCGGTGCTGGGCGTACTTTGAGCCGGTGCGCACATTGATAAGGGTGCGTTCCTTCTTAAGCCAAAGACCCAGGGCTGTCGCCGTGCTCGTCACGGTGATGTTGGCCGCTGTCTCTTCTGCGGTGGCTTTTGCGTTAGCGAGAGCGACCGTTACAGAATCACAAGTGGTGTCTGCCAGACTGGATGCTGGGTCTTCTCAGCGAGACGCTATCTCACTACTCGGCCAGGTAGAGAGCGAGCTGAACACTGACCCCGCAGCAGTTGTATCACGTGTGCTACAAGACGAGAGGTCACGTGTGTGTTCTGCCTCAGGAACGACTGTAGTGCGCGCTGCAGGCACAACCATACCGGCCTCTTGTGCGAGCTGGACTTACACTGACTCTTCTGTGCAAGGTTTCTCACGATACGAAGTAGTGCCGCCAAGTCCGACTGATGCTGCTATGACGATTCGAGTGCTCACACGTAAAGGGGAGCTGGACGCAGGTTACGAAGCCCGCTACGTACTTGCGGGTGGGGGACGATGGGTGTGGGCGAGCACTGGAGCACTAGACGCGTCCAGCGTTGCATCGCCAAGCGGCGTATCTATCTCTGGGAGTGCTTATGCTCTTGGTGGTGTGACGTGGGGACCATCTTTAAGTGTTGCCTCAAAAAGCATAATCGCAAGTGAGTCTGGGTTCTCAGGTGTGTTCTCTGGTAGCGGAGTCTCTTTGTTTGGTCCTGGGCAGAATGACGTACGTCGTGTGCAAGGCGGGGTGTTGCGAAGCGGTGATCTTAAATCTGCAGTCGCGACAGTCGAGAAAGCTGGATGCCGCGGGACAGGTATGCTTGTTGAGGGCGGCTACTCTTCAGCTCTCTGTGTTAAACAAGGATCCACTCTTGTTACAACGAGTGGATCTTCCGTTGTCGTGCCTGAAGCAACACTCTCTTACATGCTCGTGTTTAAAGCGTCCAGTATAGAGATATACACAAAAACATCCCGAGCAGACTTATCAGAAGGCGGAGCGCTGACTTGTACTTCTTGTGATCTTCCAGGCTTTACTGGGACGCTGAGTGCTGCTAACAAGCACCCGGGAAAGAGCACGTACTGGACGAGCGACGGCGGTACACTTGTTGGTGAATTCTACTATCCGCGAAACGGAGCACTCGTCTTTGATGGCGACGTTTATGTTGGTGTGTGCTCAAGTGAGGCTGACGAGTACGTAAACGGTGTCGGTTGTCAAGCAAACGGTGATGCTACTGAAGCTGGGACACTCATACAGAAAAATCTTACTGTCGTTGGTGATAGCGTTGTAGTAAACTCACCTATTGAAGCAAAAGGCACGTTCCAGCTCGGCTTAGCAGCACGCAATAACGTGGTGCTGCCATACTGGATTCGACCAAATGGCTCTGTAACTAATGTTGACGCACACCTTCTTGGAGCTGGTGTAGGGACTGGATCGAGTGTGCGAGCGCTTCCTTCAAACCTCCCATACGCTGGGTCAAGCGACCGTAACTGGGGAGATACGTTAAATCTTCGTGGTTCAGTGTCTGGCATTAACTTAACTAGTGGTTTTTCCGGATGGCGCTCATCAGCGCTGGAAGCGCGCACCTCTCTTGACGGAGGCGCTTCGCCTTGGTTTGGTGGCATTGACTCTACTTGGGTGCGAGTCTCGTTAAAGCGCTGGTCTGGTTATGCGTCTTGTGGGGAAAGAACGTGCGGAACTATCACCGTACCAGTCGTTACTGTACCGCCGCCTGGTACCCCAACAGGACTTTCTTGCTCAAGCTTGACTACAAGCCTGGCATGCTCTTGGGTTGTTGGGTCTCTGCCATCAAGTGGATCAACTACTGGATTTGTTTTGGTCGTTGATGGTGAAGACTCTTGGAGTGGGACCGATCAGAGCACAACTGTCTCTAGCTTGACGCCGAACACAGACTATGTCGTTAGCGTACGCGCGCAAGGACCAGGTGGGAGTAGATCCTCAGCTGGCTCTACGCGCACAACGCTCGCAACTTCCCCAGCACTTGGATCTGCAACGAGCGTCACTTACTCTAGCGCTACTTTAGCTTGGCCGATGCCAAGTGGTGACGGAACAGTTTCGTCTTACGTTTTGTCATACTCAAGTGATGGCGGTACGAGTTGGGTGACAGACACAGTTGAAGCTCCCACTAGGTCATGGACGGGATCTGGGTTGTCTGCTGGAACTACTTACACGGCACGACTGGCAGTTATCAACGCAGGTGGTCAAGGGCCGTGGGGAGCTAACACAACTTTCACTACATCTAACATCGCGCCTCCTTCAACACCAACATGTTCTGCAGACAGCTACACCACAACTAGTGCTCGACTTACATGGGTGGCACCGTTTAACGGTAACTCTGCAATCACTCAGTACGAAGTTGCGATCTCGGCTACAGGGACAGGCGCTTGGACAACTAACACTACAACTGCTTTAAACTACACTTTCTCAGGAACGAGTGGTTCTGGCTACGACATGCGCGTACGTGCAACGAACGCTATCGGTTCTAGTCCTTATTGTACATTAACAAACAGAGTGATGCGCCCAGGTCCCGTCACTGTCACGCTCGTCACCCAGACTTCTAGCAGCGTAACGATCTCTTGGACAGTAGCTAACGGGGCTTCTTCCTATGATGTGTACAGACGTCTGGGTAGCTCTTACACCCTCGTTTCTAGTGGTTCTTCTGCAACGACTTTCCAGAACACTGGCATGACTGACTGCACGAGCGGGTACCAGTACGTTGTATACGCAG